>Ga0066378_10000280_pt1 | contig 22244 bp, 19 predicted proteins | sample Knorr_S23_td_DCM_FD_70947 | JGI IMG/M metagenome (GOLD analysis project Ga0066378, IMG submission 70947) | Marine microbial communities from Southern Atlantic Ocean transect - Knorr_S23_td_DCM_ad_71m_LV_A | ecosystem: Environmental > Aquatic > Marine > Oceanic | place: Southern Atlantic ocean...
GGATCAGCAGGATCAGCAGGATCAGCAGGATCAGCAGGATCAGCAGGATCAGCAGGATCAGCAGGATCAGCAGGATCAGCAGGATCAGCAGGATCAGCAGGACCAGCAGGACCAGCAGGACCAGCAGGACCAGCAGGATCAGCAGGACCAGCAGGACCAGCAGGACCAGCAGGACCAGAAACAGACACCGACATCTTCAGAAACAAACCCCAAGGAGGGAGAGCAGCCTTCTGCTCCATTAACCGCTCAAATGACTCCGGAACAGGCCATGCAGCTTCTAGAATCTCAAAAAGATGAAGCAAGACCCCTGATTTTTCGTCCGGCTAAGCCACCGACAAGCTCAGTGTTCAAAGATTGGTGATAACGAAGTTCGATTTGCATCATGCCTGATTTGCTCTTTCATCCCATTTCTCGGATGGCCTTGTTGTTTGCCACGATGCGTCGAAGTACTCTGCACCTCGGAATCCTATGGGGCTTCGGCCTTGTAAGCTTTTCGGCCGGAGCTGCTCAACTGGGTGCTGGTTTGACGGTAAACCCCGTTCCTGCTGGTGAATCGACGGTGTATCAATTGCAGGTGGTTAACGGGAAAGCTGATTCTTTGCCTGAGTTTCCCTCTATACAGGGACTCCAGAGCGAATACATGGGCCAAAGCAGCAGCTCCAAAACACAAATCATCAATGGTAGAATGCAGCAGTATCGTACATTGATTTATCAATGGAGACTGGTTGCGCAAAGCGAAGGCGTGTTTTTGATTCCTCCAATCGAGGTCGTCGTGGGAGGGAATACACTTCAAACGCCTTCGGTTCAGTTGCGAGTCTCCAAAGGGATCAATTATGACGAGTTTGCTTTCATCCAACTGAACCTTCCCAGAAAGACCTTCTACGAGGGGGAGCCTTTTACCTTTTCAGTCGATCTGCTTGAGCTCAATGCCACCGTCAATCAGGCACCTGATATCGAAGTGGATGGCATGGTGATTCAACGGATTTCTGACAATTTACGTTCTACTCGTAAAGTGGTTGGTAATCGCACCTATAATGTCAACAGCCTCGATTATGTAGGTCGTTCGGTCCGAAATGGCCCTTTGACTTTAGGGCCCTTCAGTTGGCCGGTGAGTCTCGTTTTTCGACAAAACGGTCGTTCCAGAAGTTTTTTTGACTCCTTTTTTGACCAGGGAACACGTCGGGAAGTCGTGTTGAGTGCGCCGGCTGAAAGCTTGAACATCATGCCCCTCCCGACCGAAGGCCGACCTGCTGATTTTGGCGGCGCGATAGGGAACTATCAAATGCAAGTTGAGGCCTCACCCATGAATTTGAAAGTAGGGGACCCCTTGACGGTGAAGATCCGCATATTCGGAGAAGGCTCTTTAGAGGCGATTCAAATGCCCTCGATCGATCATTGGACAGACTTCAAAACCTATCCGCCCAATGCCCGCACCGAGGCTTCCGATCCGTCGGGTTTGAAAGGTTCTCGTTTCTTTGAGCAGGTGGTCATCCCTCAAAATAGCGAAATGGATGTCTTGCCGCCGCTTGTTTTCTCTTATTTCAATCCGATGGAAGGGGCCTATCACACGATCGAGCACCCTGCCATGGCTCTCAAAGTGTCTCCCAATCCCCAGGCGCCATCTGTTTCCAGTGCTCCGGTCGAGGGGATCACTGAAGCCGGTCTTCCAAAGCCCAGGCCTAAGGACCTTGTTCCCATCAAGCCCTTTCTTGGCTCGAGCGTGGCGTTGAGTCAACCATGGGCGCTCAATACAGTTTTCTACTGGGTTCAGTCGATCCCTGTTGTTTTGTTAGGGATGCTTGTCTTGGGTGCGAAGTGGCGTGATTCGCAGACAAAAAATCCCATAAAGCAACGAAAGCGACAGGTGGATCAATGGCTCAAGGCGCAGTATCCTCAGTTGGAATCCTTGGCTCAGAAAGGCGATGGAAATTCTTTTTTTGAATACCTCTTCCGGATGATTCAGGAACGTCTTGGACAAGTGCTCGATATGCCCGCGGCCTCCATCACAGAGGATGTTGTCGATCACCCCAGGCTGGTGGAACAACTTACTGGACCACACCATGAACTGTTGAGAGAACTCTTTGACGCCTGCAACCACGCCCGCTATGCGCCTGAAAGTGACCATCGCAAACTGGTGGAATTCAGCTCCAACGCCAGGGAATTGCTGGAGGGTTTACACTAGAAAGACGGGTGACTCATGAGGCTAATGCATTACAGATGGTTGTCAGGCTATGCTGCTGTCGGTTTAAGATCCGGCCTCACGATGCTACTCCTCTTCTTTGGATGGTGGGAACTTCTCTCCCAAACCGCTTCCCAGGACGCTGTGAACGCCCCGTCGGAAAAAAGCCAACTGGCAAATTCGCCTGAAAAAGTGGATCCAGTAAAACAAGAGTATGAAGCCCTGCTTATCATGGATGAGGATGCCATGGATGAAATCGATGCATGGATTCGTCAAGCAGGGGAGGAGTCTCTGCAACAACAGGATGGTTCCTCCATTACCTTGCCTGCCCGCATTGAACAGCGCCTCAAGCCGGTCAAGGATGCCTACGAGACATTTATTCAAAAGTATCCCAGACACGTGGGAGTGCGCCTGGCTTTTGCCAGCTTCCTTACCGATCGGGGAGATGAAATGGAGGCTCGTCCACATCTGATTCGTGCGACCGAGTTGGATCCTCAAAACGCCCCTGCCTGGAACAATCTGGGAAACCACTACGGTCACATGGGCCCCGTGAACAAGGCATTTGAATGCTATGAAATGGCCATCACCCTCAATCCCGAGGCGGCCGTCTATTATCATAATTTCGGCACCACGGTGTATCTTTATCGGAAGGATGCCAGAGAGTATTACGATATTCAGGAGGAGGAGGTTTTTGACAAAGCACTGGCTCTTTATGGAGTCGCCCAAAAAAAAGAACCCAAAAACTTTGATCTGGCCGAGGATATCGCCCAAACCTACTACGGGATCCGCACCCGGGAGATTCCCTCAAAGATGGCCCGACCCGAAGCCGCACTGGCTGCTTGGAATTACGCTCTTTCCATTGCCCCCGGTGATCTTGAGAAGCAGGGAGTTCATTTGCATCTGGCCAGAGTTCATTTGGCGATGGGACAAATCGATCTAGCTTCTGAATCACTCAATCAGGTCCTCCTCCCAGCCTACGGAGAGCTCAAGGGGCGCATTGGAAAAAACATTGAGAAAGCCCGGCAACAGCTCCTGCCCGAGGCTTCCATACGTTAGCAAGATTTTTCGATGACCCCTCTGGTTGAAGGCGTTGTTTTTACCAATCTTAAACGGCATGCGTCTCGCAACCAGTCTGCAAGTATAACCCGACCTTGCCGATGAAGTGATCCTTCACTTACTCTGATCCGGATGAACCAGCCAACTGATGAACAGATGAGTGATGCGGCTCTCATCCAAGTGGCAAAACAAGTCATGGAGGATGCCAAATTTCCGTTCTTGGCAACCATGGATGGAGAGTATCCGAAAGTCAGGCCTGTCTCTCCGGTCCGTGTGGATGGGTTTGTGGTCTACATTGCCAATTTGCGCATGTATCAGAAAACGCGACAAATCGAGGCCAATCCACACGTGGAACTTTGCTACATGTCCACTCATCATGATCAGGTGCGGATCAGCGGGCTGGCCGAGAGGGTCACCGACAGGGCGACGCTTCAATCCATCTGGGATTCCCATCCTCTCTTGCGCAAATATCTCGGAACTCTGGACAATCCAGAATTCATTCTCTACCGCGTGGTTCCCTCAAAAGTGCTGTACATGAAGGAATGGGCCCTCGCCTACCATGATGTGCCAATTGCCGCAGGTGTCTGAGAACTCCCCCGAATTCAAGATCCTCCATCCATCAGTCGGTGGGCTTCCCGGCTGACTTGACGGGATGTGATGCCTCCAAGGCCCTGATCCGATTCGATGACCGTCACGTGCTTGCCTCGGGGTTGCCACACCTCCAGGTTGGTAGGGCCCCAAAGCACGAGCGAGGGCACTCCCAGAGCGGCCGCCAGGTGACTGATCCCCGAATCATGTCCGACAAAGAGTCGGCTACCGGCAATGGCTCGAGCCACGGATGGAAGGGGAGCGTTCATGTGTAGCGTTCGACAATGGTCTGGCAAATGCCTGGCCAACGTTTCGCCTGCCTCGCGGTCCGCCTCTCCTGCAACGATCATGAAATGATAGTGTGAATCCTTGCACATGGCTTGGCACCACTGCGTCCAGCGTTCTAGAGGCCAGTTCTTGCTCGGGCTGCCACTCCCCGGGTGGATGGCAATTTGAACCTTGGATTCTTTAGCTGGGGTTTGACACCGGGCCAAACGACTTAAATCAGGAATCATGCCCACATCATAAATGGCTAATTTCTCCAAGGGTTGCAGTAAGGAATCGATGGCATGCAGGCGGGTGTTGTCATTCGGGCGATGGGGGCCCTGAATATAATGATGGGAGCCTGCTTGCTGAACATTTGTCTGGAATAACTGATCGGGGTCAAACAGGTAGCTGATGATGATGTCAAATTGGCTGAAATAATGAAGCCAATCCGGTGGTGTGGGGCCCCGTGGGGCAAAAAAGCGCACCAGCCCTGGAGACTCAATCGACTTGCAGGCATCAGCCCAGCCAGATTCCACAGCAAGTTGGGCGACCTTCGGATAGCCCAGAACTTCTAGATGGGTTTGGGGAAAGTATTTTCTGAGTTGTTGAAATACCGGCAGGGTGAGGATGAAGTCGCCTATGGCTCCCCCTCTGATAACGAGGATTTTTCCTTTTGAGTGGTTCACGCCGAGGGCGTACGGTAGAGGCTGAAAGCAAGGACGAGAATGAAGCCGCTCCAGGTTAACAGAAGACAGAGAGCTCCCTTCAACCGACGATCACTCTTGGCCAACCAAAAGAGGAGATCCCTCAGTCGCCAAGGAGAAATGGTAAACCACATGCCGGCGATGACCATGACATAAGCCCACACCACGATGGCCAGGCGAGCGTCGGTATCAATCCAACGTGCCGTGTCGACCATGAGCTTGGCAACCAGAAGCATGAGCACTGCTGCGCCTCGCGCCGCAAGAAGGTCTCGCACGAAAAAGGTGGTCCCAATGCCGATACCAGCGAACCCAAACATCATGAATCGCTTGTAAGACTCAAAATCAGAAATATCTTCGATTTTGACCAGGTAAAGAAACCATACCGTCGAGATTCCCATCAGGAGGTAGCCCCATGAGTTGGAGCGAGGAAAAGCCGTAAGATGGCCCTTGAACTCTTCGGACCGTATCAGGCCATAAAGAGCCAATAAAGCGATCGGAGTGGCCAGTAAGATGGACAGTAGCGAGAGAGAGATGGACAGTTGCGGCAGAGACATGCGTATCGATCAATTGGCCACTTTAAGTGAGGGCGGCCGTTTCGGAAAGGTTCAAAATGGCAGGGTCTCCATAAAGGGTGAAGGAACCAACACGATCGACGCGTAATCTTAAAATCTGACCTTTGAACCGGTCGGAACTTCCTTCAAAAACAACGATTTTATTGCACCCTGTACGACCTTCGAGCCGAGCCGGGTTGCGACGACTGGGGCCTTCCACCAGGATTTCAACCTCCTGTCCCACCAATCGATGATACTTTTCATGGCCCAGTGCTGAAATGCGTTGCAAAAGTTCGGCGTGTCGTCGTTCGATGACCTCCTTCGGCACTTGACCATCCATTTCACTGGCCGGGGTTCCTGTGCGCTGGGAGTATTTGAAGACAAAGGCATTGTCAAAAGCAACCTCTTCAGCGAGGGAAAAAGTCTCTTGGAAATCATCCTCGGTCTCACCAGGGAATCCCACGATGATGTCGGTGGTGATGCCCATGTGAGGATTGACTGCCCTCAGCTTACCGATGATTTCCAAGAAGCGTTCCCGAGTGTAGACGCGATGCATTCGTTTGAGAATGCGGTTGCTGCCGCTCTGGACGGGAATATGGGCGCTGGGGCAGAGCTTGGGAAGTCTTTGATAAGCTTCGATAAGATCATCTCCGTAGCCTTTGGGATGGGGTGATGTAAAACGAATACGCTGAAGATCCTCAATGGCATGAACGGCATCTAGAAGCTGAACAAAGGCCGATTTGCCATCTTTGACACCGATTTCCCGCTTCCCGTAGCTGTTAACGATTTGCCCGAGAAGTGTGATTTCACGGACGCCTCTACCCACCAGTTGACGACACTCCTGAACAATATCTTCAATTGATCGACTCCTCTCCTTGCCTCGGGTGTAGGGGACGATGCAGAAGGTGCAGTATTGATTGCAGCCCTGCATGATGCTGACAAAGGCACTGACGGCAGCTCGCTCGCTGGCACCATGGAGCAAGTGCTCCTTGATGGTGGCCTCGCTGCCCTTCTCCTCGCCAGTATCCACGATTCTGCGATCCTTTCCTGCGAGCAAACGATCCACATATTCGGGAGCGTGGTGAAATTTCTGAGTTCCAATGACAAGGTCGACATCCGGCAACTGATCCACCAATGCCTGACCTCTGTTCTGCGCCATGCAGCCCATGTAGCCCAACACCACGTTGGGTCGATCCCGTTTCAGGGTAGCGGCAAGATTTCGCATTTTTCCCATCGCTTTTTGCTCTGCCTGATCGCGGACGCTACAGGTGTTCAGGAGCACGACATCGGCCTGATGTTCCGAAGGCACCATGGTGTATCCCTTGGCACTCAATTGCGCCGCCACGGCTTCGGAGTCGCGCTCGTTCATCTGGCACCCGTAAGTTTTGATATACACGTTGGGCATGCTCTTACATTCAGAAATCTTAACTCTGGACCCAACGGGTTGGGCCCGAAGGCAGAAAAACTAGGATAAAAAGGCCATGAAGAAAAGATCCAATCTTTGCACCTTTTTGACAGTCTTTCGACCATAGGTGATGAAATGAAGCGTAGGAGGCAATGAGTGGAAGCATCACAAGGGAACTCATTTGCCGAGACCCATACCTTACCAAAGCAAACGAAAGATTGGAGCAGTCGATGGGTCTTTCTGATGTCGTGTTTTAAAATCCTGGAAGACGGGACACATTCTGAATTCGTTGGCTATTACAAAAAGAGCCGCTCCTCTCGAGAAGCGGCTTGGTATTGCTTTAAGATGGATGGTGTAAGACTTTTCTGAGTCAGGGAAGGTCCGCTCAAGGTGCCGCTTTGAGCTCGACCCCCTCAGGCCATTTGGCACCCTGATTGATCCAGGCACGGACCATGGCGATTTGATCTTTGGTTAATTTTGGGTAGCGGTCCCGCTTGTCCAGAGGGGGCATTTCCATTTCTTCTACCAAATCTGCAGTAAAATGAAGGAAAGGGCTTTGGTCGGCCTTTCCGACCTGGATAGCCTTCTCCTTGCTACTGCCTCCTGCAATGCTTTTCTGGCGGTCGTTCATGAAGTATTTGGCTTTGGCTCTAGGTTTGGCTCCATGGCAACCAAAGCACGATTTTTCCAGAACGGGCTTGAGGTCCTTAACAAAATCGATGGTCTTGTCTGAAGGCGCCGGAAGCTTACTCAAATCCACTTTTTCGGCAGCGAAAGTGATCAGGCTGCTGAAAAACAGCGCAGCCAAAGAAAGGCGTATGGTCGTATTCATCTTTATTTTTGGACGTTGTTTTAACGAGTTTATTCGAATCACCTTTTCTCAGACATTTTTCCACTCTCTACTGGCTGCTGATGCCAAGACCGCATCGCAGACTTTGGCCGTTTCCAGAGCATCGCGGAAAGTGGGGTGGCACGGTTCACCACTGGTCAGCGAGGCCAGGAAATCAGCTACCTGATGGACAAAGGTGTGTTCGTAACCAATGCAGAGCCCTGGAACCCACCATTTGTCGAGGTAGGGATGATCTCCATCAGTGATATGAATGCTGCGCCACCCGCGGACCTTGCCTTCATCACTGTGATCAAAAAACTCCAAGCGATTGAGGTCGTGGAGGTCCCATCGGATGGAAGCATTTTCACCATTGATCTCGAGGGTGTAGAGAGCCTTGTGACCCCGTGCATAGCGGGTAGATTCAAACAGGCCGAGAGATCCGTTGTTGAAGTGGCAGTGGAAAATACAGGCATCATCGATGGTGACCGCCTGTTTCTCTCCGGTGGCAGTGTGCACCCTTTCCTTAATGAAGGTCTCGGTGACGGCAGAGACATCCTGAATCCCACCATTGAGCCAGATGGCAGTATCAATACAGTGGGCCAGAAGATCACCTGTCACACCCGATCCGGCTGCGGCTGCATCCAGGCGCCACAAACCCTCTCCGCCCTGAGGCAATTCTTCACTGATGGTCCAGTCCTGAAGAAAGTTGGCTCGGTAGTGAAACACTTTGCCGAGTTTTCCTGAGTCGATGATCTGCTTTGCCAGGGTAACGGCAGGAATGCGGCGGTAGTTGTACCAGACGGTGTTGGCAACGCCTGCTTTTTCAACGGCCTCAACCATGGGAAGAGACTCTTCGGTTGTACGCGCCAGAGGTTTTTCGCAAAGAACCATTTTCCCCACTTCTGCGGCTGCGATCGCGATGGCAGCGTGACTGTCATTGGGTGTGCAGATGTCGATGGCATCGATATCGTCCCTGGCGATCAGCGCCTTCCAGTCAGACTCGGTGCTCTCGTATCCCCACTGGCTGGCAAAAGCCTCGGTGCGCTCGCTATTTCTGCCGCAAATGGCCTTGAGTACGGGGCGATAGGCAAGGTCTCCGAAGAAATCATTGACCCGTTTGTAACCGTTGGAGTGGGTGCGCCCCATGAAGCCATACCCCACCAATCCGATATTCAATGGTTTTTTGTCGCTCATATTTTTTCTCAATTAGAATGTTTGAATGCTGAAGGATTCCAAAGACCGATCACTGCGCGTCTCTGACCTTGATCATGGCATCCAGAATGGTGTTCCAGGTGCTGCCATCTTCCAGAACGGCATTGGGAAACATGCATCCGTCCCAGCAGATGTGCTCGATGCCTCGGCTTTGGGAATCCTTGAGCCAGTAGCTGGCACATCGAGTGATGTCCAACTTGCCGTTTGGATCGTCTGCTCGACAGTGCTTGCCGGTCTTGTCATGGGATCCGGCTCCATGAACCTCCCCATCGTTTTGAGCCACGTGAAAGTCGATGGTCCAGGGTCTTAGCTTGTCGGTCATCTGTTCGTAGGCTGCATAAAAGGCATCATCACTGTAACCTGGCTGAAGCAGGGCATGCTCGGGTGCATTGTAACCCATCAGATAAAGGTAGGTGTGGGCGAGATCGGCCTGGAACCCGAGGGTCTCGGGCATTCCAACCCCTTCCAGCAAGTCGAGCATGTCCTTCCAGGAATGCATGCCAGCCCAGCAAATTTCGCCTTCAGCAGCTAGCCGCTCCCCATGGTCCTTGGCAATTTGAGCCGCCTTCTTGAAGGTGTCGACAATCCGAGCCGTGTTCTTTGCAGGATCCTCCTTCCAGGTGTTGACCCCGAATTCAGCTGAGTCGATGCGAATCACACCTCGTTTTCGGGCCCCATGATCGTTGAAAATACGAGCTACCCGGCAGGCCATTTTGACTGCATCCAGGAACTTGGCCTGTTGCTCATCGGTTCCCATGGCTGAATCTCCAACGGTTCCGGGCCAAACAGGCGCAACAAGCGAGCCGATATCAAAGCCCTTGGATTGAATCAAATCGGCAATGGCCTTGAGATCATCATCACTCGCGCTGGGATCGGTATGTGGTAGAAAGAGAAAGTAATCGATTCCATCAAATTTTTGTCCGTTGACCTCTGCTGCCGCGGTGAGATCCAGCATGTGTTCCAGACTGATGGGAGGTTCCTGACCTTCTTCGGTGCCTTTGCCAACCAGGCCAGGCCACATGGCATTGTGAAGCTTTAGGGATGGGTTACTCATAGGGATTCTTCTGGTTTTTGACTGCTTTTGTCTAAGTTCTTGGCGCCATCCACACCACGCACTTCGGGCCCCCTTGGACCGTATGGATGGGAGTTCGAAAAAATTAACACCTGAGACTCATGGATCAATTCCAAAGTTACCTGTGAATGCCTTGATGAGGTTCCAAGGCGATGATCTGTCTCACGCATCCGGTCTGGCCCATTGAGGCGGATGGTGGAGTTGGAACAAGGTTTCTCCAGCTTTGGGAACCATCAAGATACCCTCGGCTTCTCGATTGGCATAATCCGCTGGATTCATGGATTCCGGGTTTCGGTAACCGAGATTGATTTCTCGACATACGGTTTCAGGGATACCTGTTGCCAGAGTCACCTTTACCCGAGGAATTTCACGGCCATCCACCCATTGACCAATCCCCCTGACGTGAGTTGAATGAGCCAGAATGCCCCAAGGCAAATCCTTGAATTGATCCCACTGCTGAACAAAATAATCACGGCAGTGATAACCAATCTGATGAATCAGTTTGCCGTGAGTCAAACTGATTTCCTTGATGTGAGGCGCATAGATGATCAATTCTCCGTCATCGGCCAGCACGGGTTCCAGCTTGTACATACACTTCCCTCCCACCCAAAGTTCGTCATACATCGGTGGAGCGCAGGAAAGGATGGTATGATAGGGTTTGTCACGGTATTCGATGTGAGTCTGCGCTGAAAGATCGGCCGCCTCATCCCATGCAGATTCCGGGGTGCCGGTGATTAGGCCCTTGAGCCCCTGGTGGGTGACCACCATGCAAAGGGCTTGCTTGGGGATGGTCACCGCCGCTCCGGCCCGATCGATGACTTTTCTAACCGCCGTCCACTTATGTCCGATGATTTTTGGATTGGTGATGATGGCTGCCAGCCAATGGAAAAAGTTGAGAACCTCTGGGCCGCTGACTCCTGGAAAGAGGTATTTGTTGCCACCTGAAAAACCGACCACCTCGTGGGGAAAGACCGGGCCTACGATCAAAATTTGATCGTATTCGTAAAGTTTTTTGTTCACGCGGACCGGCACATCCATGCTGAACCGTCCTTCGGTCATGGCGTGGATTTCTTCTTTGGTGATCACACCAATTTCTTTGAGCGCTTCAGGACGATCCCACTGATGATTGAAGAAAGAAACGGATGCATAGGTGCTTTTTCTCTCTTCAAGGCTGATTTCCAGACGTTGACAGATGGCTTCCTCGCTCATGGGCTGATGCGTGCCGAGGGCAATCATGACGTCCATGGCTGCAGCACTTTTGCCATGCAGTTTGAAAAGGGTCTGAAACATCCAGCCCACTGGGGCGGTTCGGGTGCTGTCGGGGACGATCAGCAGGACTTTCTTGCCCTGAAAAGTTCCCGCAGGGAAGCTTTCAGCCAAAAAGGGCTGAACAGAATCAAGCCCTAGAAAGCCGTTAGATGGTGCGATCAAGCTGGCCATGGTGTGTGAGGGCGCGACGGTTTTGTTTGCCTTAAATGGTTTGACTTAAAAAGCCACCATCCACTCGTATGTCCGATCCTGTCACGAAACTGCTGGCTTGATGACTGGCAAGAAAGACAGCGGCCCCAATCAGTTCATCCGCCTCCCCGAAACGTCCCATGGGGGTGTGGCCCATGATGCTCTCGGTTCTAGCCGTTGGACTCCCGTCTTCATGAAACAGGATTTTTCGATTCTGTTCAGCTGGAAAGAATCCTGGCGTGATGGTGTTGACCCTGACACCAGCAGCAGCCCATTCACGCGCCAGGAATTGACTCAAGCTCAGAACGGCTGCCTTGGCGGCAGAGTAGGCGATCACCCTGGATAGAGGAATGTGTGCCGAGACACTGGCAATGTTGATGACGCTGCCACGTCCGGACTGAAGCATGGCAGGGCAGAATTCCTGGCAGGGCAAGAGAACTCCTCCAACGAGGTTCAGATCGAAATTGCCTCGCCAGGCATCCACTGGGATTTGGTCAAAGGTGAAATCTCCCGTAAGGGTGGTTTTGGGATCATTTCCTCCTGCAGCGTTGACCAGAATGGACGGGGCTCCGATTTCCTCCCGAATGAACGCGTGGGCTTCCTTGAGGCTTTCAGCGTTCATGGCATCAGCCTTCACATATTGGGCCTTACCGCCCTTGGCCTGTATGCCTGCGATCGTTTGTTCTCCGTTCGCCTCGTTGCGGCCCATGACGACCACTTCACCTCCTGCCTCAGCCAGCCCAGCGGCCATCGCACCCCCCAGACTGCCTGTTCCGCCGATGACCACCGCAACGTCCCCGCTCAAATCAAATCGATGCTTCATGAGCACGCAGCTTGCCTGCCTGTATAAGTCAACTAAAGCAAAAAGGTTGGGTAATGTGCTTGGACATCTTTCGATGGACGGGCAGGATACCATCATGAGCTTGTCCAATGTCTCCTGGGAAGCAGAGTTTCGAAAACTTTTCGAAGTCGGGAGTGATCGTTATCAGCAAGGAAAGCGTGAGGTCTCGAGCTTCTTTCAGCCCGAAGAGCTCGAGCTTCTCCAAAGAATCGGTTACCGAGCTCAGGAGATGTTTGATTTCTTGGAGGACCACGTGAACTATGGAGCGCCAGATTACGCAACAGCCTACAAAGTAGCTGTATTGCGCGAGCGGTATTTTCGGGAAGTCCAGGGGGGGAGTTGGACAGGCCAGGTGGTGGCGGCTTCTCAACTGCCAGCCAAGACCGATACCATGGATGGAGTCGCCTGGTTTCCACGATTAGTGGCTAAAGCGCGTGCGAAGCTGGCCGGAGAACTGGATGAGCCTACCATGTATGGCTGTGCGGGAGACCGCCCTTTTCTCGCCGGCTATGGGCACACCCTGGATAGCTTTCTGGAAATCGTCTGGAAGCACGGTGAGAATGATGAGGCCATCCTTAAAGCTCTCAGGCAAGGGCCCTAGACGAAGCGATGGCTGCCTTGGACATCTCACCAGCTAGACTTACCTATCAGGGTCTCCCATTCTATGGAAATGTTTTCCAGTTTGTTGACTGGCGACTGCTAGAGGGCAGGTAAACTTGCGGCTGCCATGGCTTGTCCATGGCGCTTTTCTTTTTCTCCAGGCAGGTGGAAGGCTATGGAGGCAGCCTTGATCGGGAACTCCTGATGCAAAACCTCTTTTGCTTTCTCGATCATTTGGTCGGCACCGGATCCGGTGGTGACCCGACCGAGCAGCAGCAGATGTTCAAATGGGTAATAGTCCTTGTATTGAGCCAGTGCATACCCCAGATACACCCCCATGGTTCGATAAATGGCTGCAGCGCGATCATCCCCCTTTGCCATGAAGGTCTGCACCGCAACCAGTTGTTCTGGAAACGGCAAAGAACGGTCGATTTCCAGACCTGATGCGGGAATGAGTCGTGCCACTGCCTGCTGTGAAAAAAACTGAACACCGCAGCCCACATCCCCGGACCATTCATCCCTGGGGGCTCCATCTCGATAATCAATCGGAGCAAATGCCAGTTCATTGAGCCACGAAGTAATTTGCCCTTCGGGCGTGACAAACCCGGCCGCTTGATTGGTTCCCATGGCAATACCCAGCACCGCTGGGCGACCGAGGTTCATGGAGCCAGCCAACGCCGTCACTTCTCCGTCATTGACCACCTCAAAGGGAATATTCCCCCAGGCACGTTTCATCTCCATGAAGAGGCCTTTGACGCGTGATTGGAAAAGATCCTCCGGTATGCCTCGGAAGAGTGAGGCGACTTTGACCTGATTCTGTACATACACACCTGCAGCACTGCCTCCGATGGCGTCTACCCGTGGTAGCTTCGAAGCGGCACGTTGCAGCAAGGACATGATGTGGTCATAATGCCATTGTGGGTCCTGTTGAGGAATGGGATCCCAGACGATCTCTTCAGAAAAAAGGGTCTCCCCATCCATCATGGCGGCAATCTTTTGATCGCTACCCCCCAAGTCAAAACCGATGCGGCACCCGGAAAGATGGCCTCCCAGGGGGGAACTTTCGGACTTCGCCTCCGGTAGTTCGGATGTTGCGACCGAATGCACCTTTAATGGACTCTCAAAAATCTTCTCACCCATCATGGTGGCATCGAATTGCCCCAGGGGATTTTCTTCGTAATATTGGTTGAGGCGCCGGCAAAGGGCAGGGGAAGCATCGGATTGGATGGTTGCCGCTCCCCTGGACCAAAGGAGGAATTTGATCTGACGTTCCAATAAAAAGGTATTGAGTTCCGCGTGTTCCGGTACATCCGGGAGCAGGGTGATCTTGAAGCGATAAACACTTTGATCTGGGCGCACCAAAGCCAAGTGCACGGGTTCAAGGTAAGAGCTTGATTCGAGGCAGTTCTCCAACGCCCTCTGGCTGAGTGCTGCGGGACGAAAGGCTGGATCCAGCTCCGGTATCACCATCGGGCGAAGCGCATCTAAGAACTTTTGCTTCATAGGTTCCGGATATTAGGAAGGGCAAGAGCCGCAGGCAAAGCACTATCTTTGTGGGTTGAGTTTGGTTTGGCACCATGGCAGCCTTAAGCGACCGAACCCCAATGGCATAGAGATTCGGTAGCTTGAGTTCATTGGGAGGGTTTTGAGGTCAGCCATGGTTCGGTAGCTAGGTCATGTCCGATTCTGAATCAAAAACTCCCGCTCTTTCCGTGGGTCAAAGGCTTTGTGCCTCACGTTATGTGCTACAGACCAAGCTTTTCGAGAACCCCGAAGGCAGTGCCTATTGGGTGGGCAAGGATCGGGACGCTCGGGAGGATGTCATCCTATTCTTTCTGCCGCCTTTTTTGACGCGTGAAACCGAATGGTTGGATGGATTCCTGGAGGCGCTTCAAGCTCCGGAAACCGCGCCTTGGGATCCTTCTTTTGCATGTCTTGCCGTCCATCCATCAGCAAAGCCTTTGCCTTTCGTGGTTTTCCGGTCTGAGGTGGGGATCAGTTTAGAAGAACGACTTGCCCAATGTGGGCCGAAGTCCAATTGGGAAGATTTGCAGAGTCTGATAGAGACCATCTTTCGCTGCCTCATGCCGATGCACCACCGAGGGCGGGTTCATGGGCGTCTTACGTTGGATCATATTCGATTCAAGCCGGATGGTTCAGCTTTTGTTTTTGCCCCGGGACTCGATCGCCTCGTCTTCAAGTTCTGGCGCGAAGTGTCGGGAGAAGCCATTCCCGTCCGATGGGATGGAAATGCTTCCGAGCACACACTACAGACAGGCCAATGCAGTTTTTCTGATGAAGTGTTTACTTTCGCACTGCTTGTCTATGACAGTCTTCGATTCGTCGGCGTCCAGGTTCAGTTGCCGCGCTCGCCGAACATGGAAGGGCGCTCTCGACTGGGTAATTTGATTTTACCCAATCAGGTTTTGCAGGTACTGAATGATGCATCGGGGCGCGATCAAGGTGCGAGATTACCCTCCCTCTCGCGTCTTGCTGCCAAGATGGGCTTTGATATCCACTTGCCAGAGGAGAATCCTCTTACGGGACCTGGGTTAACATCCAGCTGGACTCGAAAAGAGTTACTGGTTCAGTGGCTCGGACTTCTGCGCAGGCCTGCTGTTCTGGTAGCCATGACAGGTCTTGTGATGATGTTTCTTGTCCTTTTTTGGTGGCTTGATGAGCACCAGCGAAGATCCTTATCCGCAGCTTCCGCAGGCCGAGCTCCCAAACAAGAGATCTTGATTTCCGATGCATCGGATACTGAGGAAGCCGACACACCACGTATGCTCCGGGGTGAGGGGGTGTTGCAACTCACCACAGCTCCAAGTGAAGCCCTGGTGATGATCGAACACGCCGAAAACGGAGAGAAGGCAGAAGATTTTTCTCCTGTGACATGGCAGGGATTGATAGAGGGAGCCTATCGACTTCGAATCCAAGCAGTCGGATATCAGTCCACCAACGTGTTGACTTATTTGATTCAAGGTGGGGAAAGGACCCTCCACGTGGACCTCCAGCCTGCTTTGGTCAAGCTCAAGCTGAATACAGAGCCCTCAAGTGGAACATTTCGCCTTCAGGATCATCAAGGAAGGTGGCACACAGGGAGCCTGCCGGCTGAAGTCGAACTACCTCTTGGAGATTATCTCGTTCATTTTTCCCTGGATGGGAAGACTCGCAGTGAGAGGGTTCGCTTGGATCAGTATGAGGTCGGTGGGTATCGCCACGTTTGTGTGTTTGCCTCCAGTCAGTTGCAATTGTTGACATCCCCGGAGGGAGCCGAAGTATGGCTTGATGGCGTTCTTCAGGGGCGAACTCCCTTATGGATCGACGGGCTCGGACATGGCGAAGTTGGAATCGAGTTTCGGCTGGACGGCTTTAGAACCATCGAAGAGACCGTGAATTTGGCGCCGGACCAAGTTCAAACCATTCGCCATTCACTGCTGCCAGCAAATTAGACTCTCGTCTTAAAATGAGATTACGAAAGTCTCCGGACAGTATGATCAAGCATGGTGATTGGGGCGATGGGTGGTCCATTTTTGGATCAATGCCCTAAGGGCTTCAGGATCAATTGGTTTGGGGAGATGGTCATTCATACCTGCGGCCAAGCAGCGTTCCTGTTCACCTGCCATGGCGTTGGCCGTGACGGCGATGATGGGGACCAGAGCCTTTTGAGGATCTTTGTTCTTTTGCAAGGATCTTATTTTTTGAGCGCATTCAATGCCATTCATCTCAGGCATCTGAATGTCCATCATGACCAAATCAAGGGCGTTGGTCAGAACGCAATCGAAGGCCTCTTTGCCATTGGAAGCCAGGAGAACATGACAGCCCATTTCCTCAAGCATGGTTTGAATCACCTTTTGGTTGATTGGGTGATCATCGGCAACCAGGACCGTGAGAGAATTCTTTTGAGAGGTTTTTGGCTGAACTAGGGCAACATCGCCTACCTGGATATTAGGGCAGACATCTGGTGGGAAATCTCCCTGAAGCATGGTTTCGCGGAGGAGTGGTTTGAACATCGCATGAATTGGACCCGCCTCCCGGAGCCCTTCTGAATCGAATCGGGCATTTCGAGCAAGCAATACGACTATAGGAAATTTTTTAGGGGTTGTTTTTTTTACGATGCGCTGAATCAAGGTATTCAAGGCGGCTTGCTCCCAGGTAACCGGAACGTCGATCCATAGTTGAAAAGATGCATGCGTGCTTTCCTCGGTGCGGTTCAACTCATCGATGAGGACGGTTTCTTCCTCACAAACACGGAGGGAGGCCGTGAATCGCTGAAGTACGGTTTGGGTGCATTTCCCACTCATTGAATGAGGTGCAAAAAGGATGAGGGCCGGCAGGGGTGGATGAGGAGAGATTTCAGATTGAGGTTTTTCTGATAGGGCGATGGGGGAGTCCAATTCGATCCAAAAGCGACTTCCAGAACCGGGTTGACTCTCGAAACCGATCTTTCCATGCATGAGATCCACGAGTTTTTTGGTGATGGGGAGCCCCAATCCGGTGCCTCCCCTATGGTGACCTTCATCGGATGGGATTTGGGCGAATTTCTCGAAGACCATTTCGCGCGCTGACTCGGAAATGCCGACGCCGGTATCCTGCACTGCCAATTGCCATCGGATATGTCTTGGGCGGTCCGACGGGAGCAGCTTGAAGCTCAGTTCAACAGAACCGGTGTCCGTGTATTTGATGGCATTACCGAGCAAATTAACCACTATTTGTCGAATCCGATGCGCGTCTCCTTCGATGGAAGGTGGTAACTTCTCCGGGAGCAGGCACCCTAATTCGATTCCCTTACGGTAGGCTTGTGGTGCTACTACCTGTAAGGATGACTCCAGTAAATGAGTGAGGTCGAAGTCGCTGAGCTGGAAATCCATGTGCCCTGCCTCGAGTTTGGATAAATCCAGAACATCATTGATGATGGCGAGCAGACCTTCAGCCGAAAGTTTGAGAAGCTTGGTATGCTGGCGGTCCCTCTCGGATAGTTCACCGGATTGACTCAATATGCTGGCCATTCCCAGAACTCCGTTCATGGGAGTGCGAATCTCGTGACTCATGGTGGTGACGAATTCGGACTTGGCTCGATTGGCACTTTCGGCAAGTTCCTTTGCCCGTCGCAATTCTTCGGTCTCAAGGTTGGATGCTTGATGCTTCCTGGCCGATTGGAGCATGTCTTCCAGGAGTTCATGCCAAGCCTCGGATCCTGGCTCTGGCAGGGCTTCCTTCTTCGATGAGGATTCCGAATGCAGGATCTGCCGCATGGCTTCGAACCACCGACTCCAGCCGGAAGGCCACCATGGATCATGTGGTGGTCTCATCTGGCGGAGTGAGAACCAGCCAAAGCTTCCGAAGGCCAGGGAGGCCAGAGCGATAGAGACCCAACTTTGAATCAACGGCGAGGCATGGATCGGAACCGGCCCTTGAGAGTCTGCCGGATCGTCCTGAGGATGAATATGTCTGATGACCATCAGAAACCAAATGAGTGCAAGCATCCCAAGTCCCGCACTAAGCCAAATGGCTCTTTGGTTTTTTTTATGCATGGTTTGACGAAATCCGCAATGGGCTAAAATGATGAACGGAGTGGGGTGTGTTAGGTTTTTGAGGGCATTGGAGCAGCCGCATGTTGAGCGATGCTGGACGGGTAAGGGGGACGCAAGATTCCGCGTTCGGTAATGATACCGTGGATCAGTTCAGGAGGTGTGACATCGAAGGCCGGATTCCAGCAGTTGCTAGCATGCGGGGTAACGGCGACCGTGCCCATGATCACACCGACTTCTTCGGGCTGACGCATTTCAATAGGTATGAGGTCTCCATGGGCAAGGTTGGGGTCAAAGGTTGAAAAAGGCGCAACGACATAAAACGGGACTTGATGGTGGTGTGCCAGAATGGCCAGTCCATACGTGCCGATCTTGTTGGCTGCCGCACCATCGGCCGCAATGCGGTCGGCGCCAACCAGAACAACATCCACTTCACCGTTCCTCATGAGCGCGGCTGCCATGTTGTCGCAGATGACAGTACAGGGTATGCCGAGCTTTTGACACTCCCATGCTGTGAGCCGAGCTCCTTGAAGCAGGGGCCTGGTTTCATCGGCATACACCTGCTGGACCTGACCTTTTGTATGCGCATGGATGACCACTCCCAGCGCGGTCCCGATGCCCGCCGTTGCTAGATAACCCGTGTTGCAATGTGTCAGGATGCGAGCCTTCTCTGGAAGAATGGCTTGCCCATGGCGTGCCATCTGGTCGCAGCGGTCACGGTCATCCTGATGAAGATAGCGCGCCTTGGAGAGAATATGATCGGGAATGTCCTCGATCGGCAGTTGGGGCTGACACTCGAGATCTGAGAGGATCCACTCGACGGCCCATTGCAAATTAACCGCCGTGGGTCGCGCAGCCATCAGTTGCTTGGCAAGGTGACGCAAGCGATCCATGTAGAGCGTCTTTGGCTGGATGGATGTTATGGAGCGAGCTGCCAGGACCATCCCATAGGCTGCGCTGATTCCGATGGCAGGAGCACCTCTCACGCAGAGCGATTGAATGGCGACGATGAGTTCCTCCAGACTTTGAATGCCAAGATAGGCCTCCTGCTCGGGCAAGCGGGTCTGGTCCAGGAGCACCAGCTGGTCATCCGTCCACTTCAATGTTTCAATGTTTGTTGGTTTCATCAGGAACCTTTCCATTCGAAAGGTAGTGTGAGAGGGTGCTGACGAGAACTCATGGGGAATGAAATCCGCTTGCCTGTGCGATGAGATTCAAAAACCCCCAGGATCATTTCTGTAGTGAGAGAGGCATCTGCAAGGTTGGATTCGGGCTGCCGATCATCTTCAATGGCTGCGATCAAGTCCTGACATGCGAGGACATTGCCTGCTTGCAGACCTCCATCTTCAAGGGGCTCAAGCTGACCTGGTCCATTGGAGGAGATGGGAGTCCAGGGCCTTTGGTTACTCCCAGTGTTCCAGCTGGGATTCGCCAGCCAATAGGCTTTTGGCAAGAAGCCCGTTCCCATGGTAATCAGGCCTCGACTTCCTTTCAAAGTGATACCGAAGCGGCTTGGTTGGGCGGCCGCATCGCGGATGGAAGACCATCGCCCAATGGCGCCACTCTCAAGAGCAAAGTGGGCCTGAATGGCATCTCCTGCGATGGGACCGAGTCCCTCATTTCCGGGGTGAATATCCCCAGGTCCCGCCAGTTGGCCTTGCTGTAGAATCATCGAAGTACACCATTGCGGACCGCCGCCCAGGAACTGCATGAGGTTGAGAACGTGAGTTCCCAAAACCCACAAATCCTCTCCGCCCCCCCGGTGGTCTTCCTTTCCCCTGGCGTGAATTTCCAATAAATCCCCCAGGGTGCCATCATGTATCATGCCGTAAACCACTTTGAGGATGGGGCTGTAGCGTGTTTGATGGGCAACCGCCACCTTGGTCTGAGACTTGCGGCACTCTTCCAGCATTTCATCGGCCTCCTCAAGGGAGCGACAAACCGGCTTTTCGAGGTAGATTCCCTTGACGCCTGCACGAGCTGCAGCGATGACCATGTCGCGATGCTGGTGGGTCCATCTCGGAGCCACACTGACTAAATCTGGTTGAACGGCTTCCAGCATCGAGTGGTAGCTCTCAAAGCCCTGTTGGACTCCAAGACGCATCTTGGCATTGGCCAGGCCGTCCGGATGATCATCCGCAACGGCCACCACTTCGCATTGTGGAAGGTTTTTCCAAACCATATCCAAGCCATGACCATAGTTTCCTTGGCCAGTGCTACCAATCACGGCAACTCGATAGGTTGAAGGCATGGGTATCGTCGGGTGGTGCCCTAAACATAGGCTTAAGGTCCCTGATCCAACAAGGAGGAAAGCGATTTCCGATACGATCTGAAGCGCTCAGAAAGGCTTCCTGATCGCACCGTCTCAGAGGATGGTCACTTAAGCCGGACGCAAACGGTTGCCACGAACAGTGGAAGTTTGGAGGTAAAAGAAGAGAGCTGTTTCCGCAGCAAGGAGCAAGAGAAGGGTCAGCCACTGCAGCATTTGCCAGGAATCCTGGGTCAGGATCCAGAGGAGTTGAAGAGTGTTGAGTAAGGTAATCCACCAGACAGCGGATCGATGTTGCGCCCAAAGGACTTGAGGCATCAGCCCGATGGCGATGATCTTGATTTGGCTGAAGTTAAAGATCATCAGCCACTTGAAGGCGGCACTCATGAATCCGTAGCTGTGAAGGCCAACCCCCAGCATGTTCACACCAAACCATGAGAATGCGGTGACGATGTTTCCGAAAATGGCCAGGTTCATTAACCCTCGTTCCTTGATCATTCCACCCCATCGAGCGTGAAGGATGATGGCATTCCAGATCACGATCAGCAGTGCACCATTTTCTTTGGGATCCCACCCCCAGAATCGACCCCATGATTGATCCGCCCAAATGCCCCCCAGCACGGTGCCGATAAAGCTAAAGAGCGTTGAGAAGCAAACCACGCCGTAAACCATTTTTGCCAGTGATTTGGCGGTAGCTTCTGGCAGGGAATGAGCGAGGAACCCTCGCATGACGTAAATGATCCCAAGAAATCCGGAAACGAAGGTGGATGCATAGCCCAAGGTGATGATGACCACATGCGTTGCGAGCCAGAAGTTGGTGTCCAGCACAGCACGAAGGACTCCCATGGTATCACCGGTCAGGGATAAGTTATGGGCAATGATGAGGGAAAGCATGCCTACTAGGCTTGCAATGGCAGATCCAATGCCATCCTTGTAAACGCGTTCGATGACCAAACCCAGCAGCACCGCACCCCATCCTACAAATACAGCTGAGCTGTAGAGGTTGGTGACGGGGGGTCTTCCTTCAATATACATGCGGGTTATCAGGCCTGCCGTATGCACGATGGCAGAAAGGCCAATCAGCCAGGCCGCGGTCAAACGAAGGTTTCGGGAGTCTTTCAGCCAACTCAGGCAAGCCAATAAGAAGGCAATTAGATAGAGGACCGTGCTGCGGTAGAAGGGCGAAAAACGATTGTATCGAAATTCAACACCGGTCCTTTTGAGTTCAGGCTGATACCCTGCATCAAGGGAACTCATGTAATCACTCAGCGCGCGGTTGAACTTGCCTGAATTGTCCTGATGGAAGGCCGATTGCATTTTGGCAAACGACAGGATGGCGGGCTTGATTTCCCTGGATTGAATAGCGGTGATCAGGTTGGTGCCAACCGTACTCCATTGATCTAAACTGCCAGCCGAACGTTCGGGGGGGACCATCAGAGTCCTTGCTCCGCTGAGCATCTGAAAGCGATCCATGTAGGCGGAGAATTGGTTGAGCATGGCCTCGTCATGCGCCTGCCCCTGGCTTTGCAGCCTCCACGCTTCGATGCCTGGGGCGATGGAAGCCATATACGTTTCAAGTTCGGCAACCATGTCGTGGGCGTCTTCGGGGGCGAGGGTGTTTTTCAATTCCAGATAGGTGTTGAGCCCCACATAAGCCTTGATGACAGCTTTCTCGAAAGGTG
>Ga0066378_10000281_pt1 | contig 22198 bp, 22 predicted proteins | sample Knorr_S23_td_DCM_FD_70947 | JGI IMG/M metagenome (GOLD analysis project Ga0066378, IMG submission 70947) | Marine microbial communities from Southern Atlantic Ocean transect - Knorr_S23_td_DCM_ad_71m_LV_A | ecosystem: Environmental > Aquatic > Marine > Oceanic | place: Southern Atlantic ocean...
TACTTAAAAATAACATATATAAATTATTTTCTAATATAATGAAATAAGCAATACAGGCTGCAAAATTAGCAATTAAAATATTATGTATTCTTATAATTTTGAAAAAACTTAACATTATAAATTAATTTTTAAAGCCCTATCATCGGAATTTAAGTCTTTATATATTTTAGTCGTAAAACCTTGATTTGTAAAAATTTTTAATATTTGACTATTTATGGTTGAGCTTCCCAATTCACAAATAAATATTCCACCGGGATTTAAAATATCTCTTAAAATTTTAGCAAAGCGATTATAAAAAGTTAATCCATCTTTAAAATCTGTTAGAGCTATTTTGGGCTCGTATTCTTTAATCTGTTTAGTTAGATTGCTATATTCTGAGAGAGTTACATAAGGCGGATTTGATAAAATCAAATCATACTTTTCATTAAAACTTTCGGTCAAAATATTATGTAACTTAAAAGATACGTTGGGTGTTTGAAAATGAATCTTATTTTTTTCTGCCACTTCAATTGCAAAGCTTGATATGTCTGTTGCTAGAACCTCGTTTGCAATTTTTTCTATTGATAAGGTTATTGCCAAAATACCAGACCCTGTACCAATATCTAAAGCTTTTTTAAAAGTTTTCCCTTTGACTATATCAATTAAAATTTCTGTTTCTGGCCTTGGGATAAGAGTATATTCATTGATGAAGAAATCTCGTCCATAAAAATTTCCACAACCAATTATATGCTGAAAGGGAATACCTCGTTTTCTATTCAAATAAAATTTATGTATAGCTTGTTGAACTTTATTATCTACTGATTTTGAATTTAAATATGGCTTATGTTTTTCTAGAATTTTTAAATGATGTAAATACCAAATGATTTCATTTTTTGCATTTGTTATTCCATAGTTTTGAAGTTTTTCAACAGTGCTGTGGATTAAAGAATTAATTGATAAGCTAGCTTTCAATTATTCTGAAATATTTTCTAATTTTAATTTTTGATCTTCTAATTGTAAGGGTTCAATTAGAGACATAATACTACCATCCATTATCTCATCTAATTTATATAAAGTTAAATTAATTCTATGATCTGTAACTCTTCCCTGAGGATAATTATATGTTCTTATTTTTGCACTTCTATCACCAGTTGAAACCATTTCTTTTCTTTTATCAGAACGTTTTTTATTGAGTTTTTCGGTCTCTAAATCAAATAATCTAGCTCGCAATACTTTCATTGCTTTGTCACGATTTTTATGTTGTGAGGACTCATCTTGACATGTAACAATTAAATTAGATGGAATATGAGTTATACGAATTGCAGATTCTGTTTTATTAACGTGCTGGCCTCCAGCTCCCGAAGCTCTATAGGTATCAATTTTTATGTCTGTTTCTTGTATATCAATATCAACTTCTTCGGCTTCTGGAAGAACTGCAACAGTTGCAGCACTTGTATGTACTCTACCATTGGACTCAGTTTCAGGAATTCTTTGTACTCTATGTACACCAGATTCATATTTCAAATATCCAAATGCTCCATTACCCTGAACAGATATAACTACCTCTTTAATGCCACCACCCTCGTTTTCATTAATTGATAAAACTTCTGTATTCCATTTTTTATTTTCAGAATATCTTGCATACATTCTAAACAAATCGTTTGCAAAAAGAGAAGCTTCATTCCCACCAGTACCACTTCGAATCTCCAAAATAATATTTTTATCATCATTGGGATCTTTTGGCAACAGTTTTATTTTTAATTTTTCTTCTAAAGATTTTAAATCTTTTTTTAAATCTGAAATTTCTTCTTTAACTATTTCTTTCAATTCAACATCATCTCCTAATAATATTTCCTCATCTTCTTTTATATTATTATATAAAGAAATATATTGTTTTGACATATCAATAATTGGAGTTAACTGTCTGTGTTCTCTTGCCAACTCTGTATATTTTTCTATATCAGAAACGACTTTAGGGTCTGACATTTTATTGACGACCAGTTCATAATGTTTCACTAAACTTGTAAGTTTCTCAATCATTTTTATCCTACCGCATCTGCTAAATATTGTTTACCCCGATAATTTCTAAGAGTATCGCCAAAGGCCGCCTCCAGGGCTGCAATTGAAACTTCTATTTGTGAATCATCTGGCTCTTGTGTAGTAATATTTTGTAACATTAAACCTGGTAATGATAAAAGTTTAACGAAGTAATTATTTTGTCTAGGTGCTAAAAATTTTAATGTTTCATAACCCAGTCCTGCAACTAGAGGGAGCAAAGACAAGTGAAAAATAATTCTGCTAAAAAAATTAAATGAAATAAGATTGTAGTAAGACATAAAACTATCTGCGAAAGAATAGGCAATAATAGTAATCAACATTAGTATAAATAAAAAACTTGTTCCACATCTAGGGTGTTTTGTTGAGAATTTCTGAGAATTATTACAATTTATTTTTTTTCCTGATTCAAAATTATAAACAACTTTATGCTCAGCGCCATGGTATTGAAATAATTGCTTGACCTCTTGAATTCTAGAAATAAAAAATAGATATAATAAAAAGATTAAGATTCTTAATAATCCAGCTACAGTATTAAATATAAAATCATTATTTAAGTTATTAAAAAAATTATTCAAACCATAATTAGTTAATAAATAAGGAATTCCCATAAATAAAGATATTGCAAAGAAAATTGAAAAAATTGTCATCAAAAAATCTAATATTTTATTGGATTTTTGACCTTCTTCTGAAATTTTTGCAGACCAATCAAGAGTTTTAAACCCAATTTTCATAGAATCTATTAAATGTAAAAATCCTCTTAATATTAATATTTTATTAAAACTATATTGCTCTACTAGGGACTGATGCTTTTGTCTATTAACCACAATTTCACGTTGAGGATTTCTAACTGCAGTGGCATAATATCCTGGAACGCGCATCATTACTCCATTTAATACAGCTTGACCACCCACCATAATTGAAGTTTTGCTTAAGATTAAAATGATTTGTTTTAAAAAAAAATTTCTCATTAAGCTATTAAGGAAATATAAATATAAAATTTATATTTTTTAGTTATCTGATTTAGTTTTGCTATCTGAAGATTTTTTTTCTTGTAAATTATATTTTTGATTAAATTTTTCAATTCTACCAGCTGTATCAACTAAATTTTGTTGTCCTGTAAAATAAGGGTGCGATTCACTTGATATATCTAACTTATAAAGTGGATATTCATTGCCATCTTCCCATTTAATTGTTTCTTTAGTTGCTATAGTTGATCTAGTTAGAAATGAATAATTACAAGAAACGTCTTGAAACACTACAAATCTATAATCTTTTGGATGTAAATCTTTTTTCATAGTCTACCTTATTGAATATCTGATAATTTCAGTCCTTGTTTTTTCAAATATGGCATTAATCCGAGTCTATCTATTGTTTTTAAAGCAGTAACTGAAACTTTTAGTTGTACAAATTTTCCTAATTCTGGAACATAAATTCTTTTTGATTGAAGATTAGGAATCTGTCTTCTTTTAGTTTTCCTATTAGATTTAGAAACATTGTTACCAACGAGAGGTCTCTTTCCTGTTATTTTACAAACTCTTGCCATATATTCCTTAATTTCTTTTAATATAAATTACTAACGGGGCATATTTTACTAATTTAATTTTTAAAATAAAAGTTTAATTTTTTAATTCTGAAAGAGCTCTACTTATTAGCTTGCATGCCTGTATGATATTTTCATCAGATGTAGCATATGATAACCTAATATTAAATGGTGCTCCAAAACTATCTCCGGCAACTGTCACTACTCCTGTGCTATCTAATATATACAAAGATAAATCTGATGAGGTTTTTATGATAGACCCGTTTGAGGATTTACTATTTAAATAGTTTTTAAAATTTGGAAAGACATAAAAAGCTCCATTGGGTTTTTCACATGATATACCAGGAATATAATCTAGCTCTTTTAAAATTAAATCTCGCCTTTGATGAAAAACTTCTCTCATTTCATTTACGCAATTTTGATTTCCTGATAATGCCTCAACAGCGGCATGCTGAGCAATAGAATTTGGACAAGAAGTACTTTGCCCTTGTAACTTAGAAATAGCTTTCACTAATTTTTCATCGCCTGCTAAATATCCTATTCTCCAACCTGTCATTGCATATGTTTTTGAACAACTTTGAAATGTAATAATGTTTTTAGCTTCTGGATTAAAGGTAGCAATGCTTTTAAAAGGCGTATCATAAGTTAATTGTTCATAGCACTCATCAGAAAAAATCCATATATCAGATCTATTTTTAACTAAATCTAATAATCTTAAAATAGCATCATCACTCCATACTCCACCTGTTGGATTTGATGGAGAATTTATGATAATTCCTTTAGTGTGTTTATTTATTTTAGATTCTAAATCTTTAAAGTCTGGTTCATTTTGTTTTTCATCTAAAGTTTTAACAAAAACTGGCTTTGCTCCCGTTACAGTTACAAAGTCAGGAAAAGAAACCCAAAATGGTTTAAAAATAATTACTTCATCTCCTGTCTGAAATAGCGCCTGGCAAGCATTATAAAGTGAATGTTTTCCTCCACATGAAACAACTATTTCTTCTTTGGTATAATTTAAATTATTGTCTCTTTTAAGTTTTTTAATAATGGCTTGCTTTAATTCAAATGTTCCACCTCCTGGCGTGTATTTTGTGTACCCATTTTGAATAGCTTCTATGCCAGCTAACTGAATATTTTCCGGCGTAGAAAAATCAGGCTCTCCTACACTCATATTATAAACTGGTTTATTTTCTCTTTTTAATTCAGCAGCCTTACTTGTCATAGCAAGTGTAGCAGATGGTTGTATGCGTGATATTCTATCTGTAAACATTTTTAACTACTCATTGAATCAAGAAATTCTCGATTATTTTTAGTTCTAGAAAGTTTTCCTAATAAAAATTCCATAGCCTCAACTGTTTTCATATCGCTCAACATTTTTCTTAAAAGCCAAATTCTTGATAAATCCTTAGATTTAATAAGTTTATCTTCTCTTCTAGTACCTGTTTTATTTATATCAATTGAAGGATAAATTCTTTTCTCACTTAAAGATCTATCTAAAACTAATTCCATATTTCCAGTACCTTTAAATTCTTCAAAAATAACCTCATCCATTCTACTGCCGGTATCAATTAATGCTGTCGCTATAATTGTTAAGCTTCCTCCATCCTCAACATTTCTAGCTGCTCCAAAAAAACGTTTCGGCTTGTGCAACGCATTGGAATCCACTCCCCCAGATAATATTTTACCACTATGGGGAATTACAGTATTATAGGCCCTTGCTAATCTCGTAATTGAGTCCAATAAAATAACTACATCATCTCCAGACTCAACACACCTTTTTGCTTTTTCAATTACCATTTCTGCAACCTGAACATGTCTTGTTGCTGGTTCATCAAATGTTGATGCAACAACTTCAGCCTGAACGCTTCGAGCCATATCTGTGACTTCTTCAGGTCTTTCGTCAATGAGTAGAATAATTAGTTTAATTGATTCATCATTTGCTGCAATTGCATTAGCAACCTTTTGTAGTAATATTGTTTTTCCTGTTTTTGGCTGAGCTACAATTACGCCACGTTGGCCCTTTCCAATTGGCGCTAGCATATCAATAATTCTAGTTGAAAAATTTCTTTCTGTTGTTTCTAGCTTTATTAGTTCCTCAGGATATAATGGAGTCAAATTATCAAAATAAATTAAGTTTCTATTTTGTTCCGGATCAATATTGTTAATTTTTTCTACTCTCAATAATGCAAAAAATCGTTCATTGTCTTTTGGTGGCCTTACCTGACCTGAAACTAAATGCCCAGTTCTTAATCTAAATCTTTTAATTTGTGAATGAGATACATAGATATCATCTGGCCCAGGTAAATAGCTATATTCGCTTGAACGTAAAAATCCATATCCATCTGACATCACCTCTAAAATGCCATCTGCATAAATCTTACCCTCTTTTTTAACCTCTGCCTCTAAAATTAGTTTTATTAAATCTTGTTTTCTTACACCAGATATTTCTTTAACTCCTAATTTCTTAGCTAAATCTTGTAATTCTTTAACTGTTAAACGAACTAGTTCGCTTGTTTGCATTTTGTTCTCCTGATTAAATTATAATTGAAACCTTTGAGGTACAAAGATGTAATTATCTTCGAGAAAAATTAATATCTTTTTTATTTGATATCAAAGCAATTTTTAAAAATTTCATTGATATAAGGACCAAAATAATGACTCCCTAAAATTATGCAAGCATCATTTGGTTTTAAATCTTTTAAATTATCATTTAAAGCTTTTCGGGGATTTGTTTCAATTATTAAATCATTTCTACTGCTAATGTGTTTAATATCATCGACTTTCATGCTTTTTCTAATTTTAGTTTCAGTAATTGTAACTGTATCAAATAATAAAAATAATTGATTTATAATTTTATTGATTTCTTTTCCTGACTCAAAACCTACAATAATTTTACAATTTTTATATAAAGAAACTTTTGTTTTAAAGTAATCTATAAAAGCTAAAATACTGTGGTGGTTGTGGGCGACGTCAAAGATTACATCAGGACTTTTGGAAATATACTGTATTCTTCCAGGCCACTTTGTTTGTTCTAAATGCATCTTGATTGTTTTCAATTTAAAAAAATTTTTTTCTCTTAAAAAATTTAAAACTTTATACGCTAATCTAGCATTAGAAACCTGATGTCTACTCTTTAGTTTAAAATTACTTTTTTCTGATAAATATTTTATATCAATTTTAAATTTTTTTGCCCGCCTATCAAGGATTGTTTTTACCACCTGCTTTTGATTAGAAGAAAAGATATATTTAGTACTGTCTTGAATTGCACAAGACTTTTCATATGCAATTTCTTCTATTGTATTTCCTAATAAACCGATGTGATCAATGTCTATGGGGGTAAAAATTAGTATTGTTGCTTTTGCTGCCGTAACACTATCGAGGCGTCCTCCGAGACCTGTTTCCATAATTGCAATATTAGCTTTTTTTTGCTTAAAATATTCAAGGGCCATCACTGTCATTATTTCAAAAAAAGATGGTTGGATTTTAGTAATCTTAGATTTAAACTTTTTAGTAAAAGAATCAATACTCGTATTTGATATTTTTTGATAATTAAATCTTATGCGCTCATTTAAATCAACTAAGTGGGGAGATGTATATAAGCCCACATCATATTTATTTTTAATTAATACATTTGATAACATAGCTGAAATGCTTCCCTTGCCATTAGTTCCTACTACTTGTATACATTCTGTTGCAAGATGCGGATTATCACATGCTTCCAAAAGCTGAAATGTTCTTTCAAGGCCGTATTTAATTATTTTTGAATCTATTGAAAGCAGAGAATTATTACTAGACATAAGCTTTTAAAAAAGATTAATTTTTTTAATATAGTCAAAATCATTATTTAGGAATTTGGTTGCAAATATATTAAAGTGCTGACTTTCATCCGTTAAATATAGTTTAGTTGTGGGTAGAACTTGTTTTTGTTCTACGTTTTCATTTAAATATTCTTTTGTATATGAAGCTACTACATAGGCAGAGTTAATAATTTTAATATCTTTACTTAAGTAAGAGCTAATTTGATTAAATAAAATTGGATAGTGAGTACAACCTAAAATCAATGCATGAATCTTGTTTTTTATCAGAGAATCTAAATATTCTGCTATCATGATTTTTGAAACCTCATGATCGGCTAATCCCTCTTCAATAATTGGAACAAAAAGAGGACATGCCTTTGAAAATATTTTAAAATTGACATTTACCTCCTTTAAAAATCTATTGTAGGCATTAGAACTAATTGTATTATGAGTCCCTATAACACCTATATTTTGTATAAATTCATTATTTGGCTTCAATAAATACGATTTTAATGGACTTATAACATCTATAAATGGTACTGAAAAACTCTTATTTAATTCATTTATTACAATTGAAGAAGCAGTATTACATGCAATAATAACTAATTTTACATTGTGCTGTTCTACTAAAAAACTTGTTAATTTTTTAGAAAATTTAATAATAGAATCATTGCTTTTGTTCCCATATGGAACGTGTGCTGTATCTCCAACATATACAAAGGACTCATTTGGTAAAAGTTTTTTTAACTCTCTTAAGACTGTTAATCCACCGATTCCACTATCAAAAATTCCTATAGGTTGACCTGTCTTCATCCTTCAAGTAAAGGTTTTTCATATTTTATTTTAAAATCTACAATCGCATTATATATAGATTCTGCAATCTGTCTTCTGTAATATGCCTTAGATAATTTTTTTGCCTCTTGTTTATTTGAAATAAATCCTACTTCAACTAAAACATTTGGCATAGTTGCACCAACCAACACATAAAATCCTGCTTGTTTTACACCTCTGTTTTTTGTTGTGTTTTTTAGGGTTTTATTTAAATGCTTCTGAATTAATGCTGCAAAATCTTCACTCTCCTTCATAAATGTATTTTGGGCCATCGATGCAATAATATAATTCTCATTAGTTAATTCTGTATATTCATAATCTCCTTGTTCTAAATCAATTACAGAATTTTCTCTCTCTACTACCTCAATAGCATTGTCTGCTTTTCCAGGTCTTAAAAAAAATGTTTCATAACCTTTAGTTGATGCGCTCCTTGCAGTAGCATTAACATGAATACTTATAAATAGTTTGCCTTCTACGTCATTTGCTATTTTTGTTCTTTTCCACAAAGGTATAAAGTCATCCTCTTCTCTGGTATATACAACGTTCGTTCCCAAATTTCTTTTTACTAAGTTCCCTAGTTTTTTTGCTATATCTAATGTTATATCTTTTTCCTTTTGTCCATGGCCTACTGCCCCGGGATCTTTTCCTCCATGACCAGGGTCAATTACTATAGTATCTATAATCCATTTAGATTTAAGCTTATTAATTCTCTCTGCATTTTCTTTAATTGAGTTTCTTAATAAAAAATTAATTTCTTTATCATTAGAATCTATATCAATGTCTTCTACTGATGCACTTAATAAAAAAGAAATTTGTGCTGATTGTGAAGACTGTACAGTTTTAATTTTTTTTATTGGTTCTAAAATTTCTATTTGGTTAATTGTTAACGTATCTAAAAAACAATTTAAAATTGTTACATTAAACCATTTTGTTGAAGAAAATGAAGTAGAAATATTTTCTTTAGAAAATTTATTTTTAGTCTTTAATCGTATCAAGGTTCCATTTTTTTTGTTTTTAATTTCTATCCCATCAACATTAAAAATATTAGTCTCAACTAACACTTCTCTTTTCGTTTTATTTTTTATTCTAAATGGTAAGCCTGCAAGTTCCATGCTTTTATAAAACGAATCTAAAGGAATATAATATTGACTATTTTTAAAAATGATTTCGTTATTTAAATGATAAATTTGATTATTTATTTTAATAAAAGTCATTGAGGGAGATAGATAAATTTTATTTTTTTTATATATTATTTCAATTTTATCTTTTGTTTCATAATAATTACTTTGAAGGCTATGCTGTTTAACAAAATCATTTAAAGATATATAGTCTGAATTATTATAATTTGAAACATTAAATTTTAAAATATCGGGGCTTGAAAAAAGTAAGCTTTGAAGAAAAAATATTAAATAATATATATTTTTAATTTTAATCAACAGTTTTTGATTCTCTAACTCTAAAAACCTTCTCTCCAGGACGAACCATCATAAATTTTTCTCTAGCAATTTTTTCAATATATAAAGAATCAGTTTGAAGTTTATTAATTTCTGTCATCAGGCTATTTTGTTGCATTGATAGAGATTGTAACTCTTCAACTAAACCAGTATGTTCTTTTTTTAACTTAAAATAAGTAATTAATCCTGAATCATTCAAAATTAAAACTACAATGAAAAAAACACAAGCTATTGCGAATACATAGTAGTTAGTTGAAGGTTTTTTTATTTTTTTTCTTCTTGGCATCCGAGGTAATTCATTTTTGAAAAAGAGGTGTTAGGCTTTATGCATTCTTCTATACGTAATAACTGATTGTATTTTGCTGTTCTATCTGTACGACACAAAGATCCCGTTTTAATTTGTCCTGAATTAACAGCTACAGATAAATCTGATATAAAAGTGTTTTCTGTTTCACCGGATCTATGTGAAATAATTGTATTGAAATTATTTGCCTGAGCTAATTGGATAGCTTTAAGGGTTTCTGTAAAAGTGCCAATCTGATTTAATTTAATCAAGATTGCGTTCATTGAATTTTCATCAACAGCTTTTTGTAATAATTTAGGGTTTGTAACCGTTAAGTCATCTCCAACTATTTGAATATCATTTCCTAAATTTGCAGTCAATATCTTCCAAGAATCCCAATCATTTTGATCTAAACCATCTTCTATAGAAACAATAGGATATTTTTTACACAACATTTTATAATAATCAATTAATTCTATTGCATTAACATCTTTAGAGTCAATTGTATATTTTTTTGTTTTGGAATTATAAAATTCACTTGCTGCAACATCTAAGGCTAAAAATATATTTTTGCCAGGATCATAACCTGCACTTGATATGGCTTGCAGGATTAATTCAATAGCTTCTTCATTGCTATTTAGATTTGGAGCAAAGCCTCCTTCATCTCCAATAGCGGTATTATAGCTTTTTGATTTTAAAAGTTTTTTCAATGAATGAAAAATTTCTACTCCTGCTCGCAATGAATCTGAATAAGACACAAATCCAATTGGCATAATCATGAATTCTTGAATATCTACGTTATTGTCAGCATGGCTGCCTCCGTTTAAAATATTCATCATGGGAATAGGCATAGACCATTCAAAACAGACTTGAGGCGTAGGTTGATGAATGTAATTATAAATATATTGAAATAAACTCATTTTTTGAAAATTAGCACCTGCTTGTACATTGGCCAATGAAACTGCTAAAATTGCATTGGCGCCTAATTGAGACTTGTTTGGAGTTCCATCTGCCTTTATCATTGTATTATCAACCAAACGAATATCAGTACAATCTATTCCAACTAACTTAGGCCTGATTTTATTTTTTATATTACTTATTGCCTTGTTTACTCCCTTGCCACACCACATAATATCCTTATCGCGTAATTCAAGAGCTTCTTTATCTCCAGTTGACGCTCCGCTAGGAACAGAGGCCCTTCCTAAAATATTATTTTCTAAAATAACATCTGCTTCAATTGTTGGATTGCCCCTGGAATCAATTATTAAACGGGCCTTAATATCTTTAATTTTATTTGAATTCATGCTGATTAATTAAATATTTTATAAAAATTTATCAATAAATTTGATTAATATATTTAAATAAAAAAAATTATTTATGATTGTAATTAAAAAATATGATGAATTGGATTGCTCAACTTGGGATAATTTTATAAAAAATTCAAATAACGGAACCATATTTCAAAAACGTAAATTTTTAAACTATCATCTAAATCGAAAGTTTAATGACTGTTCTTTAATCTTTAAAAAAAATAATAAAATTATTGCTCTTTTTCCTGCTGCTGAAATAATTGAAAAGGGTATAAAAATATTATACAGTCATCCAGGCTCAAGCTACGGTGGATTAATTTTAAATAAGAATGCCTCTTTTGAAATTATAAATTCCCTAATTAATGCTTTAGATTCGTATCTCGCAAAAAATAAATTTAGAAAAATTTTTTTAATCAACTCTCCTGACATATATTGGAATGACCACGATGCTTCTTTGGATTATTTGCTGCTTTGGAATTCATACCTAATTAAAGAAACTTATATTTCTCATGCGGCAAATCTTACAAATTATAAAAATGTTAAAAACTTATTATCTAAGCGAAAAAAAAGATATATCGAAAATGACCTGTCCTTAAAAGATGTTAATTTTAGATCAATAAAAAGCAAACAGGAGCTTAAAGATTTTTATAGAATTTTAGAGCTCACAAAAAAACAATTCTGTACTCAGCCAACTCACTCTTTTCAAGAATTACAATTAATTAATAATTTATTTCCAAAAGATATTGAAATCTTTGTTTCAGCAGTTAACAATGAAGTTAAAGGAGGGGTAGTAGTTTTTCATGTGAACTCCAAAACAAGTTTAATTTTTTATAATGTCATTGACATTAATATGAAAGACTCTCAGCTATCTAGCTTTCAACTTTACAATTGTTTAAAAATATGTAAAAAAAGAGGCTCTATATATATGGACTTAGGCGTATCACAAACCCCTGAAAGTAAAAATCCTTTAGAGCCTAAATTTAGCTTAATAAAATTTAAAGAAAGTTTTGGATGTAAGGGTTCTATGAGAATCGCGTATGAAAAGGAATTTAGTGTTGAATTTTAATTTTTGGAGAACTACTTCCCTGTATGGTTTTGGCTTTCTTGGCTTGAGGCTTATTTCCTTTATTTTAGTACCTATTTATACAAATTTATTGACTCCAAGTGACACTGGTGTAATTTTTATTATATATACCTTTTTAGCTTTTTTAAACACATTGTATTCGAGAGGCATGGATGCATCTTTGTTTAAATATTTCAATGAAAAGGATTCTAGTGAAGTTGTGAGCACATCAATAATATATTCAGTTAAATATGGTGCGTGTATTAGCTTATTATTGACTCTCTTTTTCTTTTTTTGTTCTGGTTCATTGAGCCCCCCTTTTGAAAATATATTTATACTAGGATTAACCTTGGTCTTGTTTTGTGATATGATATCAAGCAGGTGCTTAAATATTCTTAGACTACTAAATCGTCCACAATATTATATTTTTTCTTGCTTTTTCAGTGTTAGCATCTCTTTAATTTTAAATATATATTTTATTAATTTTCTAAAAATGGGACTAAATGGTGCTATAATTGCAATTATATTTTCTGCTCTTTTTCAATTTTTCATATTATCCCCTGTATTCTTCAAGTCTTTAAATATTCGCTTTTATAATTCAAAACTATTATATAAGATGAAAAAAACTGGGCTCCCTTTCATTCCAGCAGCAGTTTTTTTAATTTTAATTGAATTAGCTGATAGATGGATGATTGGTATCTTAAGCCCAAATGGTACTGCAGATGTAGGTTTGTATGGTTCTGCCTATAAATTTGGCAGCCTTATTATGCTATGCGTTAAGGGATTTAATTTAAACTGGCAGCCATATTACTTAAAGGGGTACAATCCGGTTAAATTTTATAAAATTGGCACTTTGTTTTTATTTTTTTTAATTGCAATGGCTACATTTATTTCTTTGTTATGGCCTTTACTGTTTAAATTTTTGATTGGGCCCCTTTATTGGAAAGGTGGCATAATTATACCAATAATTTCAATTGGCTATGTTTTTTATGGTTTATTTATTTTACAAATGCCTTCAATATATTTAAAAAATAAAGAAAACTGGGCACCTGTGTTTTGGGGTTCTGGGCTTTTGGTGAACTTAACATGTAATTATTTTCTGATTATTTATATTGGTTATTACGGAGCTGCTTTTTCAACGCTTCTGTCTTATATGACTATGTCTTTTTTTCTATATTATAAAAACCGTAGTTGGATGCCAATAAGTTATAATTATAACTTACTTGGAATTGTTTTCATAATTAGCATGGTCTTTATAGTCCTTCAATATAATTTTAATATAGGTCCTGAATCTAACCGGGTATATTTTTTTAGTATTGGTTTTTCATTTCTTTATCTATCTCTAATGACGCCTTTTGCTATTTATATGAAGAATAAATTATGATTTCTGTTATCATTCCAACATACAATAGCTTAAACACATTGATCGAAGCCTTAAAAAGTATTTTTATACAAAACGTTAAAGGGCTAGAAATTATAATTATTGACGATAGTTCAGATAACAAAATTAAGCATTATATTACCAGCTTAAATAATTGTTTTATCAAATACTATAAAAATAAAAAGGTTTTAGGAACTACAGAATCGCGTATTAAGGGACTATTACTAGCATCTAATCAATATATTGCTTTCATGGACCATGATGATATATCTACTAATAATGCTTATAAAATGCTTTTAAATGCTATGAAAAAAAATAATCATGATTTCGTTTTTTCAAATTATACAATTAATAACCATTTAACGAAAACAGTAATCAAAAAAAACTTAAGCATATTCAAAAAAAATTTTGTTAAAAATATTTTATGCGGCCCAGGTCCTTTTTTTCAATGCTGCTTGTTCAAAAAAGACTTCCTGATTAATTCTTTAAATTGTTTTGATAAAAAATCTGAACCATCAGAAGACTGGTGTTTTTTCATAGGGATTACACAGAATACAATGAATTTTGAACACATCAATATATATAGTTTTATGTGGAACTTAAACGAAAAAAGCCAATCAAATAATTACAAAAAAGAGCTTCTAGCTCTAAAATACATTACAAAAAAATATTATAGTATTATGTTAAAAAATTCTAAAAAAAACTTATCTCTACAGTTTCGCAAAATAGGTTGTATGTTTTATTATTTAAAAGAATATGAAAATTCAGTTTATTATTTTAAAAAGGCTTTTGAAATCAATAGACTTTCTTTGAAAAACTTTGTGTTAATGTTAACGCAAATAATGCCCCAAAAACTATACTTCATGTTAATGAATCTCTATGTTAAAAAAATCGTTTCATAAAAAAAAAGAAGTTGTTTTTATCTATCTAGGAGACTTGTTATTTGATGCAAGAATAACCAACATGGCCCAATCTCTAATCAAAAACAATTATAAAGTAAGCTTTATTGGCATATGCAATAAACCTCCCTCTTTTAGTTTATATCAAAATATTAAAATTTATAATCTTTCAATTAACTATCGTGGAGTACTCAAATATGTAAGTTTTTTTTGGAAAGTAAAAAAAATACTTAGGAAGCTAAATTTTGATTATTATGTTTCTAGTGATTTATATTCGCTGGCTCCGATTATCTTTTCAATTTCTAAAACTAAAAAAATAATTTATGACTGTAGAGAAATATATTTCGAACTTGCTGCGCATAAAAAAAAGCCTATTAACAGGTGGTTTAATTTTCAGTATGAAAATTTTTTGTTGCAATATGTAAATACTATAATGGTAACTGCAAACAGTGATTATGTTTTTTTAAAAAAATATTACAGGCAACACAAAAAATTAAATTGGTCTACAATATATAATTATCCAGGAAGATTTAATAAAAAAAGCCAAACAATAATCAAAAAAAATAAAATTAATATAATTTATCAGGGCGTTATTCAGAAGGGCAGGGGGGTTAAGCCTTTAATAGATGTGGCAATTAACTGTAAAATCATCAATGTAATTATTGTGGGTAATGGCGAACACAAGCAATGGCTGCAGAACTACTATAAAAAAAACAATACTTTTAACAATGAAAATGTTTTTTTTATAAATAGCATACCCTATGTTGAATTATTTAATATAACAAAACAATGTGACGTTGGTTGGTGTGCAATCAGCAATATGGGGCTGAGCAATGAATATGCCCTGCCCAACAAATTGTTTGAGTATTTAGCTTGTAATATTCCTGTGATTTGTTCAAATTTTAAAAACATGAAAAATATCGTTAAAAAGTATAATATTGGAGAAGTTATAAAGTCCTCTTCTGTTGAAGAAAACATTAAATTAATAAAAAAGGTTTTCAAAAATAAGCATATATATAAAGAAAATATGAAAAAAGTGCACCATAAATTTAGCTGGCATTCTCAAGAAAAAATCTTTCTTGATATATTTAATTTTTAAAGATGAAATCTTTATCTATTGTAATCATTGGATATAATACTGCTAAATACTTAAAAAAATTATTATTATCAATTCAAGAGGCTGTTTTGCCGCACGATATTGTTGTTGAACTGATATATGTTGATGATTGTTCTACTGATAATTCACTTAGTTTGTTTGATAGTTTTGAAACCGGTTTAACAAAAAAATCTCATCGTTTTTCTCAAAACAAGGGCAGGGTTCATGCAACTAACAAAGGTATTTCGCTGGCTTCTTCAGATTGGATTTTATTTCTTCAGAGCAATGTAACCGTAGATACAAATATCCTTTTGGAATACCAAAAAGCTGTAGAAAAAACTGACTGTATAGCAGTTGGTGGCAAAATACTGTATAAATCAGAAGATGCTGTATTTCAAAAATACCTAAATAGCCCTATGCGGGGCAGTAATAAATATAAACAATATCAAAACTTGCATTATGAATATCTTTTGTTTGGAAATTGTATAATAAAAAAAACTATTTTTAAAAGCATTCCTCTTAATTTAAAGCTTGTAAAATATGGTGGGGAGGAGCTTGATTTTGCGTATAGGCTACATCTTAACCATTATAAAAAAATAATTTATTGCAATTCTGCTATAGTAACGAGAAGAGACCATCCTACTTTAATAAAACATCTTTGTCGGTTAGAAGAGTTTGGGCGTAGTAATTTAACTTTGCTAGAAGACTCTTTGCAAAAAAAAGTTCTTAAAAAAAATTTTTTTACCTTGATCTTTATTTATAATCATAGGGTTAACTTGTTTACTAACAGGCTATGTCTGTTTTTTTATAAAAACATTGCTGGGTATTTTTTTATAATTAAAATAATTTTACTTACCTCAATCATTAAGGGCGTGCACCAAAAAACTAAATAATTTCGTATTTTCCGCTTTCAAGGTCTTCTATGGAAGCCTCTTCCCAGCCACTTATATCCTTGTTGTCTTTTTGTGGCACTTCTTTTATTGGCTCTGGATATTGAGGAAGGGCCTTCTTCTTGTCGGCAAAGCTATAAATAATTAAAGGTGCTGTGAAAAATATAAATAAAACGATAGATGTAATTATTCCTTCTGGCTTAAATAAAAAAGCTCCCTGGGGCAATGGGACTTCCTCAACACCCTTAATAAAAAACCAAGTTAAAGAAACCCAAATCCCAGAAATACATAAAAGATATAAAAAATGCTTAAACTTATATTGGTTTAAAACGAGACTAACAATCAACCAAGTATAAATAGAAAATAACAACCAAACAATGCTCCATGTAAAGAAACCTTTTAAAAAAAGTACAAAATATGCCACAGAGAAAACTGTAAAGAGTAGCCAGTGAAGATTATTTTTTAAATTAATTAGCATAGTTTTTACTTCTTATAATAGAATATTTCTATTAACATTAGCAAGCAATTAAAATTAAAAAATATTTCTTATGGAAAAAAAGAAAATAAATTTTGGAATTATTGGAACTGGGCATATTGGAAACTATCATATTCAGCAAGCCCTCAATATAAAAATTATAAATTTGGTCGGAGTTTTTGATATTGTTTCAAAACAAGCCAATAAAATTGCAAAAAAATACAAAATAAAAGCTTTTAATTCTATTGATGAGTTATTAGACAAGTGTGATGCAGTCAGTATTGCATCTCCTGCTCAGACACACTACATGATAGCAAAACAAGCCTTAAAACATTCATGTCATTTGTTTATTGAAAAACCAATTACAACAAATGTTGAAGAAGCGCAAAAGATAATAGAGATTGCATATAGACTCAACTTAAAAGTTCAGGTTGGACATATTGAAAGGTTTAACCCAATAATAGTTGATTTTACACAACAATATAACAAAGTAAGTCCATTATTTATAGAGTCTCATAGGTTGGCACCTTTTAATATTAGGGGAACAGACACAAACGTAATTCTCGATTTAATGATTCATGATATAGATTTAATACTATTTTTTGTTAATTCAGAAATTAAAAAAGTTGAAGCTTCGGGTGTTTCCGTTTTGTCTGACTCCTTTGATCTGGTTAATGCCAGACTATCGTTTCAAAACGGATGTATTGCTAACCTTACTGCTAGCAGAATTTCAGATAAGCCGTTAAGAAAATTACGCTTGTTTGAAAAAAACAAATATGTTTCAATGGATTTACAAACAAATACTGGCTCAATATATAATGTTTTAAATTCTCAAAAAGCCTCGCCAAAGGGCTCTATTCTAAAATTAAAAAACAAGCATATTTTGCTTAAAAAGCTTGTGGCAAAGCCTTCAAACGCCTTATTTGAGGAACTTGTCTCTTTTATTAATAGTATACAAAATGCTAAAACCCCTACTGTCAGTGCTGTAGACGGGAAAAAAGCAATAGAGCTTGCTATGTTAATAAAAGATAAAATTAATGAACAAAAAAAATAACTATAAAATATTTATTATTGCCGGAGAAGCTTCTGGAGATCTTCATGGCAGTGGATTAATGCGCTCTATTAAAGCATGTAATCCAAATGTTAGCTTTTCTGGGCTCGGTGGAAAAAAAATGGAACAACAAGGGCTTAAATCTATTGTCTCAATTAATAAGTTGGCGGTAATGGGCTTTGTAGAGGTTGCAAAAAATATTTCTTTTTTCCTTAATCTTGAAAAACAAATAATTAAAAATATAATTTCAACAAATCCTAAAAAAATAATTTTAATAGACTATCCTGGTTTTAATCTGAGAATTGCACAAAAGATTAAAAAAATTTCTAATATACAAATTACGTACTATATAAGCCCTCAGTTATGGGCATGGAAAGAAAAAAGAGTTGAAACTATAAGAAATAATGTTGATGATATGATTGTTGTCTTTCCATTCGAAAAACAATGGTATAAAAACAGAAATATAGATGCTAAGTATTTTGGTCATCCTATAATAGACAACTGTAAGCCTTACGATTTTTCTAAAAACAACTCTAAAAACACTATTAATGTAGCCATTTGTCCAGGTAGCAGAGAACAAGAAATATCTAGGCATATGCCTGTTATTTCTAAAACTATTAAAAGCTTTAAAAATGAGATGGGAAATAAAATTCAATTTATAATTGTAAGGGCTAAAAATATTAAAGAAAAAGCTATTTTATCTTATGTAAATAGTTCAGATGCTATAATTTCAGAAGAGTCTATATTTAAAGTTTTTGAAAAATCTGATTGTGGAGTTGTTGCCTCTGGTACCGCTTCATTAGAATGCGCCATTACCAAAAAACCAATTGTGGTTATATATAAAATGTCTTGGATTTCATGGTTAATTACAAGGTTTTTTGTTAATGTTAAATTTGCATGTATAGCAAATATTTTAATGAACAAAGAAATTATTCCTGAGTTGTTACAAAAAGAGTTTACTGTAAAAAATCTTACTCAACAATTAAAAAAAATCATCGATGCGAAACCTTCTAGTGAATATCAACAAAATATTGATTCGCTAATTTCTTCTTTAGGTGATGGTAATTCATATGAAAATACCGCAAAATATATTGTAGGCAGCTCATTAAATGTTAAATAAAATTAAAAATTTTCTGTTGCGTTTCTTGTTATCTTGTATATTAAATTCAATTTTAATGACTTGTTCTTGGAAGACAAAAAACAAAGATATTTTTGACTTAGCTCATAAACAAAATCGTCCTGTTTTTTTATGTTGTTGGCATAGTCGGTTTATTTTGATTGCCAGTTATTTTAAAAAGATTAAACTTTCAATATGGAGTATTTCAAGTACCCATAAAGACTCAGAAATGATTGCAGGAATTTTAAAAAATTGGGGACTTTTATTAATTAGAGGTTCAAGTACTCGTGGATGGAGCCATGTAATAAAACAGCTTATGAAAGTTTTTAAAAATAAAAATTCTGTCGTCGCTATAACAAATGATGGCCCTAAAGGGCCTCCTATGGTTGCAAAAAGAGGGTCTGTTATGCTTGCAATAAAAAACAATGCTCAAATTATAGCCATATCTGCAGAAGCTTCAAATTATTGGACTATACCTTCTTGGGATAAAACAATTATTCCAAAACCGTTTAGCACAATATATGTAAAGTTTTCTGAGCAATTTAAAACTAAAGAAGTAAAGGGCAAAGAGGAAGAACTGGTATCCTCTTTTATTTCTGAAAATTACTATAGCTTAATAGAGGACAACAAAGTTGACTTTGTTTAAATTTATTTTAAGTTCTTTGGTATCTTTTCTTTTGTGGATTAGGAGCACTTTATATAGTTTAAATTTGTTTAAAATTTATTCTTTTAATGTTCCTATCATTGCTGTTGGAAATATTGCCATAGGAGGCACAGGTAAAACACCCCTTACCATTCATTTGTCACAACTATTATCAAAACAAAAAATTAAACATGTGATTGTAACGAGGGGTTTTGGTAAAAAATCAAAAGGGACTTTTTGTTTAGAGCACAACAACAAAAACAACTCCTTTAGGCCAGCGGATGTGGGAGACGAGCCTCTAGTTATTTTTAATAAAATAAAAGATGCCCCTATTGTTATAGATAGCAATAAGGTAAGGGGTATAAAATTTGCAATTAAAAAATTTTCCCCTGAATTAATTGTTTTGGATGATGGTTTTCAGAGTACTTACATCGCGAAAAACAAAGATTTGGTTTTGATTGATATTTCTTTTGATTTAAAAAAATATAAGCTTTTTCCAAATGGGTTTTTAAGAGATAATATAAAAAGTTTAAACAAGTCTGATCATTTAATTTTTTCTTGTAAACTAAAGAAAAACAAAACAACTGAAGTTTTTTTTAAAAACTTTGCCTTAAGGAAAGGTATTCAAACATCTTATTTAACATTTTATCCCTGTTTATATAAACATTCTTTTAATAAAAATAAGCTTGTGGCGCATCCACAAAAAATATTTGGCTATACTCTTGCTCTTTGTGGAATTGCAAGACCGGAATCTTTTATTGCCTCTGTACCAAGCTTTTTAACTGATACCGGTTTTGCAAAAATTACTGTCAAAGACCATTACGATTATAATTTAAATCAAGAAACATTTAAACAAAAATTGTCACAGTATAGTAAAAAACAAAAAACAAAAATAAATATAATATCAACGCTTAAAGACTATTATAAAATTATAGAGCTAAAATTTATAAAAGATTATGATATTTATATTGTTGATATAGAAACAAGGCTTTCAAATGAAAAGGTTTTTTTAAAAAACTGCCTAGAAAGGTGAAAATGGAGATCGGGGCCTTGTTTCAAATTTAGAATTATTATTATTTATATAAATTGTATCTGGATTATTAATATATAGGGTGTCTGATGTTTCGCATGGGCTAACCAAAACATTAATGTCATAAAAGCGCCTATTTATGGTGTTATATTTATCCTTAATTATAAACTCCAAACGACGCATTCCCGCCTCTTTTAATGAAGGAATCCACTCCATTTTATTTGTAGCGCTGTTATATTTTCCTGAAAACAAAGAGTCTTGATTAATAAACTCAATAAAAATATCTTTATTAAAAACTGTATCTTTATACATATCAAAAGCTTTTGGGCTATATTTATATTCCATATTTACGTAAGCAATTGAATCTGGTACACTGGTTAATGTTGGGGGGATATAAACAAATATTTGAAGTTTTTGCGTATCCTTGCTCGAACTAAAACCATCTGAAACACTAATTTCTAAGGTATTTATTCCGATATCTTCTTTTTTGGGAACCCAAGTTAGTTTTCCTTCCTTGCCATTAAATAAAAGTTCATCAATTGAAGTTGTAATACTATAAATTAAATCTGATTCGTTATTCAAATCTGCAACATTAAAAAAATGTCGCAATGTGTCCCCAACCATAATACTTAAACTATCTACGCTTGTTATACTTGGCTTGTCGTTGACAAAAACTGAAAAAGTTTGATTAATATTTGTAATTGAATCATTAACTAAAACTTCAAAATTATGAGAACCTAGCTGTAAGCTGTCTGGAACCCAAGACAATAATCCCATTGAGTCAATTAACGCACCCTTTGGATACTCATTTAAAATAAAGTTTATATCATTTATGCTGTTGTTGCTTTTCCCTGTTATAAATGGTTTTTCTTTATTGCTGTCTCTTACCTCTAATTGATATTTTAATGTGTCTCCAAGTGTTAGATAATCAGGTGGAGTGCTAACAATTTGTGGCATAGTGTTAATATAAATTTTTCCATCAAACGTATCAGAAATATAACCATCTGACAGGGTTATAAAATAATTATGATTGTCTAAAAGGCTGTCAGTAATAATAGAGATCTCTCCATTATTGCTAAGAGAAAAATATTTTGACGCTTTTTCTATCTCTGTTCTAATGCTCCACTCAAGTGTTGGGTTTAAATTTAAATCAAAGTTTTGACATTTAAATTTAAAAGTGTCTCCTTGTGTTACATATTCTTCGTATGCCGGTCTGTAAGATATGATAGGAGGGGCATTGACATAAACCTCTATTTGGTATTTTTCAACGTCTGTACCCTTATTGACTTCTATTAAAACGA
>Ga0066378_10000282_pt1 | contig 22167 bp, 19 predicted proteins | sample Knorr_S23_td_DCM_FD_70947 | JGI IMG/M metagenome (GOLD analysis project Ga0066378, IMG submission 70947) | Marine microbial communities from Southern Atlantic Ocean transect - Knorr_S23_td_DCM_ad_71m_LV_A | ecosystem: Environmental > Aquatic > Marine > Oceanic | place: Southern Atlantic ocean...
GGGCAGCATGGTTGAATATCAAGTTAAGGTCTTGGCAATCTTCAATGAGAATTCGTCGCTCAACTTGGATTCCAGCCGCCTTGAGCGCATCCGCTCCTTTGTTCTCATGCTCCGGTACAGGATCGCTAGCTCCGATGAAAACGTGCTTGATTCCGGCTTCGACAACAGTGTTCACCCCTTTCTCCAATCGATTGGAAGACGGGCCCGGCTCCAAGGTGACAAACAAGCTAGCGTCCGAAGCGGGTTTGCGCCCCAAGGACTGGATAATCTGTAATTCTGGGCCAGTCGCTCCCGGCCGATCAATGTAAGCCCGGGCCACGATTTCTCCCCTCTCGACCAGAACGGCCCCGATCATCGCCTGAGGGTGCGTATCCCCCCAACCTTTTTTTGCCTCTTCCAAGGCAGCTTTCATGAATAAGTCCTTTTCTGATCGAGTCATAGGATGAAAGGGAAAGATTTCGAGGATTAGAACAGTTCTCTACAGGCATACAATGCTCAAAGCGAGCTAACCGCGGTCATAGGCCATTCACAAATGGATTCGAAGCAATCTCTTGCCCAACTGTTGTTTGTGGACCGTGACCGGGAAAAACCACCGTTTCGCGCGGGAGCGTGTAAATCTTTTCGCGAATCGATTTTTCCAAAGTGGGAAAATCGCCGCGAGGGAGATCCGTCCGACCAATGCTCCCCGCAAACAACGCGTCACCCACAAACGCCGCTTTGATGCTTTTGAAATAAAACAGAATATTCCCAGGACAGTGACCGGGAACGTGCCGGACTTCCACCGTTTCGCCGAGGATTTCAAATTCATCGCCTTGACCCACCCAGTGGTCCACTTTGATCGGCTGCAGATCGATATCTGGAGGATAGGCATACGGCCGCATGACTTCCGGATTCTCGTAGTACTCTCGATCATCCAAATGCGCATATACTTTTGTACCCATTTTTTGTATACGTTCGGCATCACCGATATGATCGTAGTGTCCGTGCGTCAAAAGCAGCCCCTTCAAATCGCATCCCAACTCTTGTAAAGCCGGGCTCGCCTCGTCCCAAACAAAGTGGGGCGCATCAATTAAAACGGCTTCCTTGCGATCGAGGTTCGAGAGCAGGAAAGCGTTCGTCTGAATGTAGCCCGTAGGATAAATTCTAAGATCGATCGACATACGACCACCCTTTAAAAGCAGCGAACCGAGGCAATCGCAAATCGACAATCGAGAATTTGCTTTAAATCGAGTAAAAATGCCCCTGAATTCCCCATTCTCATGCAAACGCTCAAATTCGCAGTTCTCCCCGGCGACGGAATCGGTCCAGAAGTGATGGCGGCCGGGCTGGACGTCCTCCAGACAACAACTTCCGCAGCCGGTATAACTCTCGACTACCAGCAGGCAGACGTTGGTGGCATAGCCATCGACAATCATGGATCCGCTCTCCCGGAATCGACCATAAAGATCTGCGAAGATGCCGACGCCATTCTCTTCGGCTCTGTAGGAGGACCCAAATGGGAATCGCTCCCTCCCGCTGAGCAGCCGGAGCGGGCCGCCCTACTTCCTTTGCGGAAGCATTTCTCTTTATTCGCCAATCTTAGGCCCGGCCTTTTATTTAAGGAGCTCACCGACGCTTCGCCGCTTAAGGCCGAGCGGATACCCGAAGGGATCGACATTGTTTGCGTTAGAGAACTCACAGGCGGGATCTACTTCGGGCCCAAGGACACCCGAGCGCTGGAGGGTGGCGACATCGAGGCCAGCGACACCATGGTCTACAAGAAAAGCGAGATCGAACGCATCCTAGATGTCTCAATCGCCTCGGCCCAATCTCGCTCCGGAAAGATCTGCTCCGTAGATAAGGCGAATGTCCTTACCACATCCGTGCTTTGGCGAAAAACGGCTACCGAATACATCGCAGCCAAAGCGCCCGACATCGAACTCAGCCACATGTATGTCGACAATGCCGCCATGCAAATGGCGCGCGACCCCAATCAATTCGATGTCATTGTCACCGAGAACATGTTTGGCGATATCCTCTCTGATGAGATGGGCATTGTTTGCGGAAGCCTCGGCATGCTTTCCTCTGCGAGCCTGGGAACGCAAAATAATCAACACGGCCATCCCTTCGGATTATACGAGCCTTCTGGAGGCACCGCGCCGGACATCGCTGGCCAGGGCATAGCCAATCCCTGTGCCCAGATCCTCAGTGGAGCTCTAATGCTTCGCTACAGTTTCGGGCTAAATGAGTTAGCTGAAAAAATCGAAAACGCTGTTCGAAAGGCAGTTAAAGATGACTGCCGCACGGGCGACATCGCCTTCGGCAAACCCCCCATCACCACCAGCGAAATGGCCCAAGCGATCATTGATAGGATATAGGAAATCTATCGACCCACGGATTGAACGGATCTCCACGGAAATGATATTCAAAGACGAGACCTACCAACTCATTGGAGCAGCGTTTGAGTTCTACAATGAATTGGGATCGGCATTTCTCGAACCTGTGTATCAAGAAGCATTTGAGCACGAACTTTCGTTGCAGCAGGTTCCATTCATCGCCCAGCCTCCTTTGAAGATTCGCTACAAGGGTATTGTTTTGGAAAAGCAATATTTCGCGGATCTAATCGCCTTCGATAAAATCATCATTGAGCTTGAAGCGATCGAGACGATAACATCACGCGAGGAATCTCAACTGTTAAACTATCTTCAGGCTGCAAACCTAAAGCTAGGCTTGATAATTAACTTTGGATCTCACCCAAAAGTGGAACACAAACGAATTATCAACTAAAAATCCGTGTTCATTCGTGCTATCCGTGGGCTAAAATAAAGATGATCTCCGACCAAATTCGCCAATCATTTCTGGATTTCTTCAAATCGAAGGAGCACTCGATCGTTCCTTCGTCTTCGCTGATGCCAGATGCTCCCAATCTGCTTTTCACCAACGCGGGCATGAATCAGTTCGTTCCCTGCTTCCTTAGCGAACGGGAAGCCCCCTATCCCCGGGCAGCCGATACCCAAAAGTGTATTCGGGCTGGAGGAAAACACAACGATCTCGAGGACGTTGGTCTCGACACTTACCACCACACTTTCTTCGAAATGCTGGGCAACTGGTCTTTCGGGGATTACTTCAAGAGCGAAGCTATCGAATGGGCATGGGAATTGATCACCGAGATTTGGGAATTCCCCAAAGAACGCCTATACGCAACCGTCTACAAACCTGAACCGGGAGATCCAGCGGATTTCGACAAGGAAGCCTACGATATCTGGAAAACCGTTTTCGAAAAGGCCGGCCTCGATCCTGAAGTCCATATCGTCTACGGAAACAAGAAAGACAACTTTTGGATGATGGGCGATACCGGCCCGTGTGGACCTTGCTCTGAGCTCCACATGGACCTGACGCCAAATGGCGCCACCCAAGGATCTTTGGTCAATGCCGATTCCCCCTACTGTATCGAGATCTGGAATCTCGTCTTCATTCAATTCAACGCTACTCCGGATGGAGACTTCGTTCCGCTTAAGTCCAAGCATGTGGATACTGGAATGGGATTCGAACGTGTGGCTGGCATCATGGCCACGTACAAGGGTTTCACTGAATTTTCGTCACCACCCAGCAACTACAATTCCGACCTATTTACCTCCATTTTCGATAAGCTGGAAACTTTATCGGGGCATCCGTATCGGCGGACTCTGCCCGAGGACTTGGAGAATATCAGCGAGCTGGAAATGAAGGATGTCGCCTTTCGCGTGCTCGCAGACCATATTCGCTGTCTGTCCTGTTCCATTGCCGATGGAATTCTGCCTGGGAACGAGGGACGCAACTACGTGCTACGACGCATACTCAGAAGAGCGGTCATGTATGGACGTCGCCTTGGATTGGAAACCGGTTTTTTCGCCCACTTGGCTCCAATTGTCATTGAAAAATTAGGACACGTTTTCCCCGAGCTGGTAAAGCAGCAGGATATCATTCACAAAGTCATTCTATCCGAAGAAGAATCCTTCGGGAAAACGCTTGATAGAGGGCTGCGCAAGTTCGAGCAGGAAATCGATCGACTAAGCTCCGATAAGCAGCCAAACGAGCCTATCGTTATTCCGGGAGAGGAAGCCTTTGAGCTCTATGACACCTACGGATTTCCATTGGATTTGACAGAATTGCTGGCCAGGCAGCGAGGCATGAGCATCGACATCTCCGGATTCGATTCCGCAATGGAAGCCCAACGCGAGCGAGCCAGAGCCTCTCAGAAGAAGTCGGAGATTCTCGTCGCTGAAGGAGGGTCTGAGCAAGAAACTCCGTTTATTGGATATGATACCCTAGCGGACGAAGCGGAATTGATCGATATACTTCCCTGCGAGGACCGCGCATCCTATCTCGTATTCGACCACACGCCTTTTTACGCGGAAATGGGTGGTCAAGTTGGGGATCAAGGCCACATCGAATTCGACGAACGCGACTTCGAGGTGGTCGACACGATAAAGGATGCAAGCGGTCGCTTTCTTCACAAAGTGAACGGCGACACCTCGGGATTGGAGGGATCGACTGCCAATCTTCTGGTAGATCCCACACGACGCAAGAACATCGAGCGACACCATTCGGCCACCCATATCCTCCACTGGGCCCTACGCGAGGTTCTTGGCTCTCACGTTCAACAGGCAGGATCCTATGTAGACGATGAGCGTTTGCGTTTCGATTTCTCCCACTATGAGGCCATCAACGCTGAAGATCTGGAGCGAATCGAGTCGCTTTGCAACGAGCGGCAATTGGAAAATAATCGTTGCCATTGGTACGAGACTGGCTTCGACCAAAAACCCGAAGATGTCATCGCCTTTTTTGGCGACAAGTATGGAGATCGCGTACGCATCGTCGACATCGGCGGATTTTCTAAGGAGCTATGCGGCGGCACTCACGTCAAGGCTACAGGAGAGATTGGCCTGTTGAAAATCGTTTCCGGGTCGGCGATCGCCGCGGGCACTCGTCGGATCGAAGCCGTCGTGGGCCCCAAAGCGTATCAGCTTGTCAACGACATACAAACAACGATCTCCAAGCTTTCTGAAGATCTTTCGGCCCCCGAGAAGGAAATAATCACGAAAATAGAATCTCTGCTAGCCCGCAACGCTGAGCTGGAGAAACGCATGAAGGATTTCGAGCAAAAAGCGGCGGGGAACGTGGCCGACGAACTCGCTGCTCAGGCAACAAGCAAGGGCGACCTCAAAGTCATTAAAGCAGTTGTCTCTGCTGAAAACCCAAATGCATTGCGACAGCTCGGCGCCAATCTCCTAGGCAAACTCGGAGAGGGTGTCGCTATTCTCGGCGCGGAAATCAATGGAAAGGCCAGCGTGGTTGCCTTCGCGTCCCCAAAAGCGATATCAGACGGGCACAAGGCAGGCGACATTATCCGCTCAATTACCGCCAAGCTCGATGGCAAAGGCGGCGGAAAGCCGGACTTCGCCATGGGAGGAGGCGCCAATCCCGCAGCGCTGAAACAGGCTATCGAGGTTTTCGAAGTTTAGGAAATCTCAGCCTTCCTGTTCGGTCCCGAACATCGTCGAGGGCAAAAAGCTCTCCGCCAAAAAGCCAACTGCTCCTTTGGCGGCGCTCAAAACGCTCTCGATTCCCTGATCCAATGGATTCTTCCAATCCGTATTAGCAAGAAGCCCTTCGGCTTGAAATACTGGGGCTTCGTCTGTCGTCAAAGTTGTCTCGTCTCGATCAGACCCCGATTCGCGAGCAATGCGCCCATCGGACTCCTCATTCTGGCCACTCCATTGAATCGCGACGAAAATTGCCAAGCAAGCTGCTAGAGTTATTGGAATCTGTTTCCAGGAAAACGCCGTTTCGCTTGTCCGCTCAGTTCCATCCAGATTGGCGATAATTCTTTCCGCAAAAAAGGCCCCGGCTCTACGCCATCCGATTCTCGGCTGGATAGCTTTCGCGTAATTTCCTTCTCCCGCTCGTGGCGTTCTCTTAATTCCGGATCCGTATTCAGTCTACGTTTTGGCCGAAATGGCATCGGTTTGTCCGAAACATCATGCCATTCTACGAGAAATTCCAGTATTCTTTTTTTATGACATTTTCTAGATCTTATGGATTTTTTTAGCTGATTCCTGGCCCGGAAAAGGATTATTTTCACGTTGGACTTCGTCTAGTTCAATAAGCGAGCAATCTCTTCGATCGATAAGCCATCCACGTATTTGAGGACGAGGGCTTCCCGATAGTCTTTTTTCAAGCTCTTCGCGGCCTCCCAAATCGAAGCTCGTGTATCGGATTCTTCCGCCGCTCCGTCCGGGCCCACATCGCCATCAATCAGCGACCGAATCCAGCCCATGATCACCTACGTTGAATCAATGGATCGGCAAACTCTTACTTTCAGAGGATGCGGCATCGGAGCGGCCTTCGCCTTTGTTATCTTAACTTGAGTTATTCTCAAACGGAGATCCGCTGCTAAGAAAAAGATGAGAATCGGCAAGGCCGATTCCGAACTGCCACCCTTCCTTAAATCCAAACCGCAAGAAAAACCTTCTATCCTGGACCCGCGTGAGCCGCCAAAACTGAGAAGCGGCGAGAGCAGAGCGATTCAAAAGGATCCTGAAAGCCGAGGATTGTCGATTCGAGGACTCATATATCAAGACTACGATCCCGATTACGACCCTAACGCCCCACGGAGATAACTCGTCGGGGCCCATACAGCTCCTAATAACAACAACGCTTAATCCCGTGCTCATTCCCAATATTCCGCAGGCGAACCTGAGCCCCAAGAATCTGCCCCTGCTGGTCCTTAGAAATCATCTTCATTGCAACTGAGGTTAAACGAGGACTGAACGCCCCACATCCAGGTCGGCAATCGGAACTTGCCCCGACCTGACCTAGCGTCGGATAATCGAGCGAAGCTTTCTATGAAATCGCTCCTTTCCATTGTTTTCGCATACCTTTGCTTTCATACTGCTAGCTCTCTCCCCCCCTTGGGACAGACTAAACGCATCTTGTTTATCGCTGGCGAACCCAGCCATGGGTGGAATAAGCACGAATTTCCGGCCGGATGCGAACTTCTCGCCAGCTGTCTCAATGAAAGTGGTTTGCTCGTGGAAACGATAGTAAACAAGGGTTGGCCGGAAGACCAAGCTACCCTCGAAAATGCCGATGCCATTGTGATATACTCAGATGGAAATGATGAGCACGTTGCTCGCGGGAAGGCCAACGTCCTAAGCTCATTGTATCAAAATGGAGTCGGCTTCGCGGTATTACATTATGCACTCGAACCGGGTGAAGTGGCTTTGGGCGACTTTTTGGAAACGGCCATTGGCGGATATTTTAAGGTCGATTGGTCCGTCAATCCCATCTGGTCTTTGGAATCGCCACGTTTCGCGAAGCACCCGATCAATAGCGGGATCGAGGAGCTAAAGCTAGAAGATGAATGGTACTATCACATGAAATTCAGGCAGGATTCCGCTCACATCATTCATCTGCTCCAAACCGTCCCTCCGCTTTCTTCTCTCGGAGAAGATGGTCCCAGAACTGGAAACCCAACGGTTCGCGAGGCCGTTTCCAGTGGCGTTCAGCAATCGCTAGCCTGGGCCCATATTGGCCAAGATGGCCAACGGGGTTTCGGCTATACCGGCGGGCATTTTCATTATAATTGGAATCACCCCGGAGCCCGCAAACTTGTACTCAATGGCATCGCCTGGACCGCCGGACTGGAAATTCCGGAAACTGGCATCGAATCGGAAATAGCTCCCATTATTGTTCATCAATCAATCGAACATGCTATCGCCCGGGGCGACTTGGAAGACGCGCTTCGACATCTAGCCAATGATCCAAAGCTTCTCAATCAGCCCGGCCGGGGAAGCTACACCCCACTGCACCAAGCGATCTTGAGAAAGAAGCTAAATATCGTATCCACTCTTTTAGAACAAAAAGCGGATCCCAATGCGCCTACCAATAGCGGACAAACTGCCTTGCATATCGCCATCAGCGGGAATGACTCGCAATCTACAGAGGCGGTCCTCCAAGCGGGGGCTGACCTTGCCGCCAGAGACGGCAATGGCTGGACGCCGCTTCACCTTGCCGCCGCCAAGAATCGCATCGAGCTAGTCGAAATCTTGCTGAACAACGGGTCGGAGATCAACTCCCTGAGCGATGCGGGAGGAACACCGCTGCACGAAGCATCAGTGAGCGGAAGCCCAGAGTTGATACGGCTCCTAATTGATAAGGGAGTAGATCCAACCGTTGTATCCAAAACAGGGAAGACAGCTCTGGATCATGCGGAGGAGTTTAAAAACGAAGCCGCTATCGAAATTCTGAGCGAATTTAAGTGATTTTCGCCCGTCAAGGAGTACGAGCTATTTCAGTAATTGCATGAAGGTCGTCATCGCCGAAAAGCCATCGGTTGCTCGGGATATAGCTAAGCACCTGGGAGCGAGCCAATCGGGAAGCGGATATCTTGAGGGCAATGGATACGCGGTAACCTGGGCATTTGGGCACCTTGTCGAATTAAACGAACCAGAAGGCTACAAACCTTAGTGGAAATCTTGGAAGCTCTCATCGCTGCCCATGATTCCCGAGAAGTTCGAGCTCGCTGCCCGCGATGAACGTTCATCGCGAGAGCAGCTAGACACCATCTCTTCCCTTTTCAAAAAGGCGGAGGAGATCATATGCGCCACTGATGCCGGCCGTGAGGGCGAGCTGATTTTCCGATACATTCTTTCTTGGTCCGATTGCGAAAATAAGCCCATCAAGCGTCTCTGGATCAGTTCCCTTACCAAAAAGGCGATTGCTGATGGCTTTTCCAATCTAGCTGAAGGGAACGCCTACGACAATCTCTACTATGCTGCCAAGTCCCGAAGCGAAGCTGATTGGATCGTGGGCATCAACGCCACCCGCTTTTTTACCGTAGATTACGGGAAACGGAATCTACTATTGAGCGTGGGACGCGTGCAAACGCCCATTCTCGCCATGATCGTACAGCGTGATAAGGATATTGAATCCTTCGATTCCAAAAACTTCTGGGAAGTTCATACGACAGCTCAAGAAAGCCTTTTTCGGCATACCAAAGGCAAGTTTGATTCTCATGAAGATGCGTTTGCGATTGTATCCAAAATTGATGGTAAAGAATTGATCGTCGAAGCAATCAACAAGAAAGACGAAAAGTCCAATCCTCCCTTGCTATTCGACCTCACAGAGTTGCAGCGGGAACTCAACACTCGGCACGGACTCACCGCGGACGAAACCCTGAGAATCGCCCAGAATCTGTACGAGAACAAGCACATCACTTATCCTCGAACCGATAGTCGCTACCTGACAAGCGATCTCCAACCGACGATTGCTCCCCTACTGAAAAAATTCCTACCCTTCCGCGAAATGGAAATTGAACCGATCGATCTCGAAAACCTAAAGTTTAGCAAACGCATCGTCAATGATTCAAAGGTTTCGGATCACCACGCCATAATCCCCACCGACTCGCTCCCTAAAAAACTGAACTATCAAGAAAAGAAGGTCTACAGCGCCATTTTAACCCGCCTGATAGCGGTATTCTATCCACCTTGCATCAAATCCGTAACTACGGTTGAGGCGAGCTGCGAAAAGGAGCCCTTTCGGGCCCGCGGGACCCAGCTAAGAGATCTTGGATGGCAGGCTCTCTATCCGGCCAGCGAAAAACAGAAGAAAAAAGGGGCAAGGGAATCCGGCAAGCTAGATTCAGACGAGCAGCCTATTCCAGACTTCCAAATAGGCGAGCGATGGTTGCATCAACCCCGGGTCGAGACCTTTAAGACTTCACCCCCTAAACGGTTCACCGAGTCAAGTCTCCTCCAACTTATGGAGACCGCAGGCAAGAATATAGAAGATGAAGAACTAAAAGATGCCCTGAAAGACCAAGGCATTGGAACGCCCGCGACGCGGGCATCAATAATTGAAACCTTAATACAGAGAGATTACGTTGAAAGGCGTCGTAAGAGCTTGATTAGCGCCCAAAAAGGCCGGCAGCTAATCGCCATCGTACAAGATGAGCGGCTCAATTCGCCAGAACTAACTGGCGAATGGGAATACCGGCTAAAGAAAATGGAACGGGGCGAGTACGATCCCCAGCAGTTTAGGGAAGAGGTCGAAACCTATACTCGGGAGATTCTGTCGGCAACGTCAGAAAAAACTGTTGATCTCAAGAATCTCGGGCCCTGCCCACTATGTGAAGCACCCGTTATTCGGGGAAAAACTGGATACGGATGCTCTCAATGGCGGCAAGGCTGCTCATTCGCGATCCAAGAAGATTCTCTAGGGGCTAGTATCTCGCCATCGCTGATGCGCGAGTTGCTCTTGAACCGGCAAAGCCTTTCTTCGGTTGGAATCAGCCACGAGGGAAATCGTGCCTTGGCGAAGCTCAAGCTAACCAAAGAAGGGAAACTTGAATACTCGATTTTCGAGTCGAATAATCCCGATTCGAACGATCCATCCATTGGACTCTGCCCCGTCTGTGGCGGGCCAGTCAACGAAAGGGATAGGAGCTATAGCTGCGGGAATTGGCGACAAGGGTGCCGTTTCGCCATTTGGAAGGTGATCGCCAAGAAGGAAATCGATAGAGATACCGCGATCTGTCTCCTACAAGATAAGACCACTGCCGTTGTTGACGAGTTCAAATCGAAAGCGGGGAAGGACTTCTCCGCTCGTCTGGAGATCCGAAACGGCGAGGTAAAGTTCCTTTTCGAATAGACCTTTTCGCGAGTGGGCGATGAGCGAAATCGCTAAGAGTTAAGCGCAATCGCTCAATAGAGGAGGCTTGTCAGAATCTCCAATTCAGGTAAGATAAGAATCCTAAATATACTATTTATGAACCAGATAGGTTGAACCATGATTATAACGCGTAAATTCGGTAAACTCATCAGAGGACGTGCCACTCCGTTCCCGATCTTTTCCGCATACATCCTAGGCATGCTAATCGGATTTGTCCCGGGTGTTCAACAGGCTCCCAAGCTCCTGATATTCTGGATCGGTTGCCTTATCATCCTAAATGCCAATCTATTTCTGGCCGGTCTGGTCGGAATCCTAGGGAAACTCCTGTTGATCGCCCTTATGCCGGTGGCTTTCGCCATCGGCAGGTTTCTCCTCGAGGGCCCAACCAATCCGCTATTCGCTTCTTTGGGGAACGGCAACCATCGTTGAAAACGGCCCCCAATAATCCGCTTCTCGCCGCCATCGTTCCCACATTCAACCGCTCGGAAACACTCGCTCGCTGCCTCGATTCCATATTTGCCCAAACGCTACAGCCCGACGAGATCATCGTAGTCGACGATGGGTCAACGGATGGATCAACGCAGGATCTTGAGAAGGAATACCCAGGACTCCAACTAATCGTCCAGAGACACTCTGGAGTGAGCCGAGCCCGGAATACCGGCATAGAGGCCGCCCAATCAAGATGGATAGCCTTTATCGATTCGGACGATGTGTGGCTGCCGCAAAAATGCGCCAAACAAATTGAAGCCCTTTCTCAGAACCCAAGCGTCTTGGTATGCCATACTGAGGAGGCCTGGATCTTTCGAGGAAAGCCTAAAACCGTGCCCAAAGACTATCGCAAATCGGGAGGTCGAATTTTCCTAAACTGCCTGCCTCGATGCGCGATCTCACCATCAACGGCTATAATTGATAGAAACCTACTAGTTTCGCTTGGCGGATTTGATGAATCGCTACCCGCCTGCGAAGACTATGACCTGTGGCTTAGAATCGCTGCCCATCACTCAGTCCTCCTTGTCGATGAACCGTTGATTGAAAAACATGGAGGTCATCCAGACCAGCTTTCGAACCAGATCGGCCTCGATGAATACAGAATCAAGGCCCTAGATAAGCTCCTCGCAAGCAAAGTGAGATTGAAACCCGAATACAGAGAAAAAGCTATTGCTACGCTCTTGGAAAAATGCGCGATACACGAGAAAGGACAAGAAAAGAGAGGAAACAGTGAGGAAGCATCCCTCTACCGTTCGATCGCCAACCAATTCCAACAGTCTAGTTCATAGCTCCTTCAGAACGATATCCTTATACCAGGCCTCCATGGGCCCACCACTGTGGACCTGCAAAGCGACGACGCCGCTTCGCTCAATGGTGTCGTCGGCTTCAGTAAAATCCACTGTCTTAATGCCATTCAGCCACAATTGAATTCGGGCTCCTTCTGCTCTAATCACATATTCGTTCCAATCCTGGTGATTCACGACTTTCATCACCTCTTCCAGATCCGGACCTGACAAAACCTTCCGTCTCCGCGACTCATCGTACAACGCCCCCCAGTATTTGCCGCCCATATCCGCCTGATAGCCGATTACTTCGTGATGATCCGGAATCCGCTTCGTTCTAAACTGGACGCCCGCATTTACCTTCTCCCCAATCATTTTGAACTTCAGCCTTAGCTCAAAATCCCCAAATGCCTGCTTTGTGCTCAAAAACTGATTCTTCGGAATGTCTGCTTTCAGTGTACCTGCGACGATCGACCCATTCTCAATTCTGAAGGACTCCATCGGCCCCTCCCAACCATTAAACGTCTTTCCATCAAAAAGAGTCACATCACTTCCCGATTGGGAGCAACCTGAAATAAGTACTAGGAGGAGGGAAAGAGAACCGAGAATACTAGATAATTTCATAATTCGACTCTAAACCCGATGAGTCTGCTGGCCAATCTTCTTTTACTTGGACGCAACGATCTTCTATTAACTGCGCAGTCTCCTGGCATCCTTTAGCGTATTGGCCTTGGGCGAAAGACATCTGGATGGCCGCGACAGAATGGTTTTAGGGACTGGGCGACCAGCGCGGGGTCAATCCGATCGTGTTTGGATCCATGTACGTGGGCGCCATGCCTCCATTCACCCTTTCAATCGCCTGGCTCATAAAATCGAAACGGGATAAAAAGCTCGTCTTAGCCACTAGCTTTCCTTCTCCAGGGCTTCCGATCGCATCCCTACAAAAATAAGCCAAACGATTAAAACGGCAAAAACCGCCACAAAGATAGTGCCCAGAGCTTTCCCTGAACCCCCGATCATAACCATCCCAAGCGCTCCCGCGAACAGAGCGTAGCCAATCATAGGAGCAAGCGTTTTCCGTATCACACTGCCCTCTTTCCCAAGAAGCCCCACTGTCGCCGATGCGAAGACCACATTGTGGACGCATATCATATTCCCGGCAGCGCCCCCTACGGCTTGTAGGGCAACTACGATGTGCTCAGTAGCTCCGATCTTCTGGGCCATGCTGAATTGGAAAAACGAAAAGAGCATATTGCTGATGGTGTTGCTTCCCGCGATAAATGCCCCTAAGCTTCCAATGGTTGGGGCGATCAACGGCCATAGTGATCCGAATAAAGTGGATACACCGTCCGCCAATACGATGGGCATTTGAGCCAGCGAATCGGATTTAGAATTAATGAATACTTGCACCATTGGGACAGCGAATACTAAAGCACTAGCTGCTCCTAACACGGTTCGACCAGACTCTCCAAGCGACCGCCTGATTTGAGTCTGATTCATGCGGAATATAGCGTAACATAGAACGACCGTCACCACGAAGATGAAACCAGGGAGATACAGAGGCTGTGATTTCGTTCCGATTCCGCTGTTGAAAATATTGGCCCAGGAAATTGTTACGGCATCAGAGGTGATAAGCGCCTTGACTGGCTGAACCGTTCGAGTAATGACAAGCAGTACCGCGACAATTAGATAGGGCGACCAGGCTTTGATCAAATGACCGCCCGACAATTTAGCCGCGTAGTCATGGGCATCAATTTGCAGTTCACCTCTCCATTCGGTATCCCATTCTTCTTCATCAGGAAATGCCCACGCCTTTTTTGGCAGGAAGAATCCTGCTCGTGTCGCTGGCACGACAAGGCATAAGCCAACTAGAGCTCCCAGGAGGCTCGGAAACTCCGGGCCCAAAAAACGAGCCAGTATGTTCGATGGAATCGTGAAAGCCAAGCCAGCAAAAAGAGCGAATTTCCAGATGGCCAAGCCTTCCCCGAAAGAACGATTCTTCCCAAAAAACCTGGTCATTAACGACACCATTATGAGCGGAACAAAGGAACCGGCAATTCCATGTAGCAAGGCCACGGTTGCTCCAATTAAATGCAGGTAGGATTCGTGCGTCATTCCCAGGGCAGCGACAACCGAGGCGACTTCCGGTTGGCCAGAGAGACCCGTATTCACACCCACCAATATTGGCGTCCCTACCGCTCCAAAAGAGACAGGCGTGCTTTGGATAATCAAAGCTACGACCACAGCGGCCATCGCCGGGAATCCTATGGCCACTAGCAATGGAGCGGCGATCGCCGCCGGGGCTCCGAAACCGGCCGCGCCCTCGATAAAAGAACCGAATAGCCACGCAATTATGATCGCCTGGACGCGCCTATCCGGGGAGATGTTTATAAATCCTTGTCGAATAGCGTGTATGTCGCCGCACGCCTTGAGCGTATTCAAAAGTAGGATTGCCCCAAAGACGATAAACAGCAAATTTGCAGCCGTGACCAATCCATGAATACTCGCTGCTGCTATTTGCGTACCAGGTGTCTTCCAAACCAAGAAAGCGATCACCACCGTCACGAAATAGGCAATAGGCATAGCCTTCTTGGCGGGCCAACGAAGAATTACGAGAAGTAGCATCACGATCGCGATTGGAGCGAGCGCTGTAAGCGACAATACGACAAGTGAGAGATCGTTCATTGTGGAGAAGATGAAAGGGGGATGGAAGAATTAGCCCGATCGATCCCTGAGGAAAAGCCAAGACTATCTAGCGTTCTTATGGCAGGGAAATCTATGGGTTTGGGGAGCTAGCCTCGCTATTCACAACCCATTCGGTCGCCGCGGTAAAGCGAAAAACTTTTGCCTTTAGTCCAACTCAATTCAGAGCCGATTTCAGTTTCTCGAATTCGGATTGCGTGAGCGGCTTTAATCCACGGGAGCTAATCATCGCTATCTCGTCTCTAAAACCCGAATACATGCGTAAGGAATACGCAACGGATTTGAGCGAGAATTCGGACAATGAAAATCGGAGATTGAGCTTCCTGATTTCATCTTTCCGACGATCGCCAACGTATCTGATTCCGCCATGGCGTCGGCGTCCCAAGCTTTCTTTAGAGTCATAGTCAATCGCTGTGAAGTCGACCATCACGGGCAAAAAGGACTTGCCAGAAAGGGCGCTCACATCAGACCCGACGAACAAATAACCTCGGATCGCGTCTTCCGAGTCTTCCTGCGATAGGCCTAATAAGGATCCGTAAACCAGTACGCTGTTGACGCTAGTGTAGCCCAATTCCAACTTCCCACTAGATGAACAGTGGGCACGCCAGCATTCCTGTTTTGCATGCCCAATGGCTTTCTTGCGATCAGCCTTTGTCGAGCGGGCTGGTTCTCGCTTCCAACTCACGAAAGGTGGCTACTTGCTCAGGCGTTAAAGGCTTCAATCTATTCGAGTTGCTTAAAGCCACCTGCTCACCATCTTGAGAAAAGAGATGAAATTCATAGGTAGCTGAATCCTCAGGGAATTCATTCACTAAAACACGTAATTGTATACCCAACAGTTCTCCAGCTGTGACGTCTCCTAAGTAGCGTACCCTTGCCACACGATTGCGACCCTCAATTTCTAGGCTATCGATATCCACAACGTCGTAGTTAACCACGACAACACAATAGGCTCCCGGGATGTCTGTTAACGGGTCAAGAGTGCCCCTGACATAAACCGTATCAACGAAGTCATCACTCTCAAAAGCTCCGGTATCAAGTGCATCCTGCATGCTGCTTTGAAAGTCCGAGGTTTCTTGCTGGACCTCTTCAATCTGGGACGTAATAGCCTGATCAGCAGCACTCAAATCCCCACCAAATACATCTCCCCCATTATCCATTTGGGACCTCAGTATTGCGACTTCCACTTCTGACTGCATCTCCTGGAATTGCATATCTGCAACTAGCTGTGCAGCACGCTTCGTGTTCTCCATAGAGGAAGCACTATATTTAAAATCGAGGACATTTACATACTGTTCCGCTAACTTGAGCTCAGGCCTCGTCCGGATACTCGCTCTTTGGGAGACCTTTTTCACTCCAGTGCCCTCATCCACGTAAATATGCTTATTGTCGACTCCTACGATCGGAAAATGCGATTGTCCCGCTTCAGCGCTAGCCTCAGTGCCAAAGAACAGATAACCTCCAGGCTCCTCAGGAACATCCTGGGCAGAAAGATTTGTGAAAACAACAAGCGACAAGCAAGCGACGCTTAGATTCGACAGTCTATATGGTTTCATAGTTAGGGGATTTAACGTAGTTTGATTATTAACGTAAAATTAGCGAATTTGGTTTCGGTTTTTACCGTTAAGTTGCCTGTAAATCAGCTATCCGCGGGCCTGCACACCTCAATGAGATCTTCATTATTTGGAACGATGCAAAGAAACTCGAACCCCTCGCTCTCATCTGCCTGGTACCAATGGGGGACGCCGTCCGGAATGTAAACCGCGTCTCCTGCGGCCACTTCAAATACATCCTCTCCAATTCCTACCCGAGCCTTGCCCTTAAGGATGTACTGCTCGTGCTCAACTGTGTTGGTATGGGAAGGCATCCCGCCGCCTGGCTCCATGATGAAACGCCTCAGGGCGAAGTTAGGCGCTTCATCGCAACTTATCAACACCTCGCGGCTGGTGCCCGAACCAGGCCCTACACGTTCCGCATCAACATCTTTTGTCGAACGGACAATAGCCTTCCCTAACATAACTGAACGATATGGGCCCGCTCGACGAATTGCAAATACAGATTTTGGAACGAAGCTGGAAAGTGCTGCTAGCCCGTTAAGTAGCAAGAATCCGCATTATTGCATTGCCAGATGCCGATCTTTCTATACGCGGCTATGGTTTCCCAGGGATTCCTGGCCTAAAAATTTTCATCGAAACGCAACATGGCAACAGACCTAACACGCTACCGAAATATCGGAATCTTCGCTCACGTAGACGCAGGCAAGACGACAACAACTGAGCGCATCCTCAAGCTCACTGGCAAGATCCATAAGATTGGCGAGGTTCACGATGGCGCGGCGACCACGGACTTCATGGACCAAGAGCAGGAGCGGGGCATCACCATCCAATCCGCGGCGACAACCTGTTTCTGGAACGACCACCGTCTCAACATCATCGACACCCCGGGCCACGTGGACTTCACGATCGAAGTCTACCGCTCTCTCAAAGTTCTCGACGGCGGTGTCGGCGTGTTTTGCGGCTCCGGCGGCGTCGAGCCCCAATCCGAGACCAACTGGCGCTATGCCAACGACTCCGAAGTCTCGCGCATTATCTACGTCAACAAACTAGACCGCATCGGAGCGGATTTTTTCCGTGTCGTTAAGCAAGTTGAAGAGGTTCTTGGAGCCAATCCACTCGTCATGGTGCTTCCTATCGGTCGCGAAAGCGAACTGAAAGGCGTCGTCGACTTGCTCACCCGCAAAGCCTGGGTGTGGGACGATTCAGGAGATCCGCTCAATTACGAAGTTCAAGACGTGCCTGAGGACATGAAGGACGCCGTCGAGGAGTGGCGAGAAAAGCTCATCGAGACTGCCGTCGAGCAGGATGACGATCTCATGGAAAAGTACCTCGAAGGAGAAGAGCCTTCCATTGAAGACGTTAAAAAGTGCATCCGCAAAGGCACGATCAATTTGGACTTCTTCCCTACCTACTGTGGTTCTTCCTTCAAAAATAAAGGCGTACAGCTTATTCTAGACGCAGTCGTAGACTATCTTCCTTCTCCGACTGAAGTTAAGCCGCAACCGGAAATCGATCTCGAAGGCAACGAGACTGGCAACGTGGCCGAAGTTGATATCAACAAGCCGCTGCGAGCCCTGGCGTTCAAGATCATGGATGACAAATACGGCGCCCTAACCTTTACTAGAATCTATTCCGGCAAACTCGAAAAGGGAACCAATGTTCTCAATACATTCACCGGAAAAACCGAACGTATCGGCCGTATCGTGGAGATGCATGCCGACTCACGCGAAGAGGTAGGGTCCGCCCAAGCGGGCGACATCGTCGCCTTGCTCGGAATGAAGAATACGCAAACCGGGCACACGCTTTGCGATCCCGATCAGCCGGCTACCTTAGAGCCCATGGTGTTTCCGGATCCCGTCATCTCGATCGCTATCGCTACCAAAGACAAAGCCAACGCTGAAAAGCTTTCGACCGCAATCGGCAAAATGGTCAAGGAGGACCCCTCTTTCCGCGTCGAAACCGACGAAGATTCCGGCGAGACCATCATCAAAGGAATGGGCGAGCTCCACTTGGACATCAAGGTGGACATCCTCAAGCGGACTTATGGAGTCGAAGTTGATGTCGGCCAGCCACAGGTAGCCTACCGCGAAACCGTTACCAAGCGCATCGAAGATACCTACACGCACAAGAAGCAGTCTGGCGGTTCGGGTCAGTTTGGTAAAATCGACTATATCATCGAACCGATGGAGCCAGGTGAAGGCTTCCAGTTCGAGTCTCAAGTCGTCGGAGGCAATATTCCTAAGGAGTTTTGGCCTGCCATCGAAAAGGGCTTTGGAAACTCCCGCGAACGCGGGGTGCTCGCTGGCTATCCGACCGTTGATTTCAAGGTAACGCTTGTTGACGGATCCTACCACCCGGTTGACTCGTCAGCGGTGGCTTTCGAAACCGCCGCAAGAGCGGGCTATCGCCAATCAATGCCCAAAGCGGGAGCGGAAATCCTGGAGCCGATCATGAAGCTCGACGTCTTCGTTGGCGATGAGCACATAGGGGATGTCATCGGTGATCTCAATCGTCGCCGCGGCATCATCAAGTCTCAAGAGCCGACCGCGACTTCGATCCAAATAAAGGCAGAAGCCCCGCTATCGGAAATGTTCGGGTACATCGGATCTCTCCGAACCATGACTTCCGGACGAGGACAATTCTCCATGGAATTCTCCCACTACGCTTCTTGTCCTAAGAATGTGGCCGAACAAGTGATCAAGGAAGCGCAGGAACGCGAAGAAGCTAAAAAGAAATAGCAGCTTTCGAGATTCTCGAATTTTCGCCCGCTCCCCCACGAGAGCGGGCTTTTTCGTAAATAACTGGCGTTGAATAGACTACGCAAAGAACCTTGCCAAATTAAGGCGATTAACAAAACCTAACCGAAACCCGGACGGTCTGCGATGCGTTTACACTTTGTAACGCGAATTGTCCCTCAACTCAGATATTCATGTTCAGACGGCGCTCATTGTTTGGCATCCTCGCGATTTCTATCGTTTTCGTTTCAACCTGTTTTGGCGCCGACGAGGAGGGAATCTCGCAATCCCAGCCTACTTCCCAAGCTGATGAGTACGAGGAAAAAGGGCTCAAGCCCATGATCCTAGATCCGAGCGATATTTTTTCCGATGAACGGAAAGTCCTGCGCAGGCTGACTACCGGTGAATATCCCTTTCGCCGCGGTCTTTTCAAAGACGATGTGGTCATTAAATCTCGCCAAGTTAAGCTGGTGTCGGGTAAAAAAGTAAGCCTTGTTTGGGGGCGGCCAAAGAACGCTAAAATCGCTCCAGCTGTGTTCATAATTGACGTTGAATCCGCCGCCTTGAGCAATGCACCTGCTCCCCTCTTCTTCAACCGGCGAAATCAGCGTCGCAAGGAGTTGGAGGCCAAATACCTGCTAGCGTCTCCCTTTGGCAGCAATCTCCTTGGACATGGATTTGTCGTTGCTTACGCGGTTGGAAAGGACCTCAGCACTCTCAGGTCGGCTCGGAAAGAAGATTGGGTCGATATGTTCGACAAGATTCGAGATCTCAAGGAGGTGGAAGACAGCAGTTTCTTCCTCATGTCGACGAAGGAGTATGCCAACCTTTCAGTCTATCTAGCCAGTACGTATTCGTTTAGTGGATTCATCCTAGAAGAACCGCACTACATGCTCTTTAGCAGGGACACTCACCGAGATATAATCGACGAAAGCTATCGCTATACTTCGGAACAGATCTGGAACCGTACCGACCCATCACGAAAGGACCTCTATCACAGGATATTCGGAAATATATTCTCTCCGATAATGATTATCCGGTCGGAGAATTCCCCCACCCGCGATTTCAACGAAAAGACGCTGATAAGCGCATTGATAGAAACCAACACTCACTTCGAAACCATTACCCTTCCTCAAGTGCCCCGGAGATTGGTCTCTATCAGCGAGTCGAATGGGGTTATGAATACCGAGCCTAGAGTTACCTATAATGCTCCTTCGGTTTCCACCTGGCTAGAAGGCATGATTACATATCTAAAAGTGAATTCGGACACCATGCCAGTCGAACTCGAAAAGCGAAGGCTCGTTTACTAGGGGTTTTTGCTCGTATTAGCTTTCCAGTTACGAATCCCGAATAGACACTTGAAATGCTCGAATCCCGCGGTTTTCGAGAGAATTGGAATCCCAGCAAAGACGCTCGCCCTTTTCTCCCACTCGCGCCCTATTAGCCAACATGAGAGCAAACGCTTTTCTTTTATTGGCCACGTGCTTTACCCCAATTGCCTTTTCCCAATCAAGCGACCAGGCAACTTTGGATATGATTCTAGCCAAAGTTCGGGCTCTAAACGAAAAGGTGGCAAACTTGGAAAAACGGGTTGCCGCGTTTGAATCCGATTCCGAAGAGGCTCCTGCAGTCGCTCGAGCGGCAATCGAATATGCCGCGGCCAATCCACCTCCAGTAGAGGAAAAGAGCCGAAACAAATGGTACAAGAACCTGAGGGTAGAACTTAAAAAGGCTGACGTCAGAGCCAGCGGCAACTGGGTCAAACCGGAGTCGCAGGAAAGGATCGAGACAAAAATGACTCCGGAAGAAGTCATCGCCATTTTGGGCGAACCGAGGGCTAGGAAATTCTCTATCCGCAAGGACACCTACAAGATTCTCATTTAGGAAGGCGATCTTCATGGGATGGGCAAGCTAGTCAAAGGGGAAGTCCGCGTCTACAAAGGCAAAGTCAGACGCTTCTCTACTCCGAATTTCTAGTTTCTCGATTGTAGGCTTTCTTCGCCCAATAAAGGTATCGAATTTCCAATCGACACCGTCGCGGATTCCATCCAAAACCTTCCGTCTTATGACGATTTTGGAAGATCTCGAATGGAGAGGACTCCTCCATGACTGCACAGCCAAAGAGGAATTGGCTTCGCGACTCGAAAAGGAACCTATCATCCTGTACGCGGGATTCGACCCTACCGCGGATAGTCTGCATGTCGGCAACCTGGTACCCTTAATCGCTCTCAGACGCTTTCAGAACTTTGGGCATGCTCCTATAGCTTTAGCGGGCGGCGCAACCGGGAGCATCGGGGACCCCTCAGGCAAGAAGTCCGAACGACAACTGCTTTCCCAAGAGACGCTGGAAAACAATATCGCCGCCGTCAGAGCTCAACTTTCCAGTATTCTCGATTTTAGCGAAGATATCCCCAACACTGCCCGCCTCGTCGACAACAACACCTGGATGGCTCCGATTAGCTATCTCGATTTCCTGCGAGACGTCGGCAAGCATTTCACGGTCAATGCTATGGTTGCCAAGGAGAGTGTTCGGGCCCGCATGGAAGACCGGGACGTGGGCATCAGTTACACCGAGTTCTCTTACATGCTCCTCCAAGGTTATGATTTCTACCACCTCCATCAGGCCGAGAATTGCGAATTGCAAATCGGGGGCAGCGATCAATGGGGCAATATCACCATAGGAGCCGAGCTGACTCGCAAGAAAGAGGGGGCTACTGTCTACGGGCTCACCTTGCCCCTGATCACGAATGCCGATGGAAGCAAGTTCGGAAAAAGCGAGGCGGGAGCCATTTGGCTCGATCCTAATCGTACAAGCGTGTATCGATTCTATCAATACTTCATAAATATTGATGATCGGGATGCTATCCGCTACCTCAAATACTTCACATTCCTAGACAAGGAGTCTATAGACGACCTGGAATCGCGTCACAACGAGAACCCAGGGGCCCGTGAGGCCCATCGAGCTCTCGCTCGGGAAATGACCAACCTCATTCATGGCGAAAGCGCTACAGAGGACGCCATTAACGCGAGTAAGATTCTGTTCGGAGGTGGACTCGATGGCATCTCCGAAAATGCTTTGAGTGAAGTTGCCAATGAAATACCTAATAGCTCAATCAGCGCCGATTCTTTATCCGGCGAGGGGAAGCCTATCCTAGATGCTCTCGTCGAATGCGGCCTTTCTTCATCCAAGGGGCAAGCCAAAAAGGATAT
>Ga0066378_10000285_pt1 | contig 21945 bp, 20 predicted proteins | sample Knorr_S23_td_DCM_FD_70947 | JGI IMG/M metagenome (GOLD analysis project Ga0066378, IMG submission 70947) | Marine microbial communities from Southern Atlantic Ocean transect - Knorr_S23_td_DCM_ad_71m_LV_A | ecosystem: Environmental > Aquatic > Marine > Oceanic | place: Southern Atlantic ocean...
CTTTCGGTTCTAAGTTATGGTGTTTTTATTTCTTATGTTTTTATTAAGGCTAACTCATTATAGGTATAAATCTTAAATTTTTTATTAAATTTCAGCTATAATGAATTTTTAATTTTTGAACCCAAATTATAATGAGAAAACACCAATACATATTCATAACACTAAGTCTGTTTATATTAAGCTGCAAAAACCAAAAACAGTATGACGAAAAAACCGCTGAGGTTATTAACACTTTTTATGGGGATGCTTTAGGTGATAGAGAGAGTTATGAGTTGTTAAGGGACTTGTCTAAAAATGTTGGTTCAAGGTTAAGTGGTTCAGAGGGGGCAAAAAAAGCTGTTTTATGGTCAAAAGAGGTTATGGAGGGTTATGGTTTTGATACAGTCTATCTACAAGAGGTTATGGTTCCACACTGGGAAAGGGGTTCTGTAGAAGAGTGCTATTATTTTGATGGGGAAGAGAAGGTAAGTTTAAGAATAATGGGTGCCGGTGGTACAGTATCTACACCCGAAGAGGGTATTTCCGCAGAGGTGGTTGAGGTACTTTCACTAGAAGAGCTTGATGTCTTAGGAAAAGAAGGTGTAGAGGGAAAAATAGTTTTTTACAACAAAGCATTCAATCAGAGGTATATTAATATAGGAGCTTCATATGGTGAAACTGGCTTTCAAAGAAGATTGGGTGCAATTAAGGCAGCAGAGTACGGTGCGGTAGCATCTATTTTTAGGTCATTATCCTCAGGAAATGATGATTTCCCACACACAGGCAGTATGTCATATAAAGAAGGTGTTGATAGTATTGCCCACGGGGGATTGGGTGTTTTATCTTCAATAAAATTATCAGAAAAAATTAAATCAAATCCAAAAACAAAACTAACTGTTAAACTATCGGGTAAATGGTTTCCTGATGCTCTTTCTCACAATGTTATTGGTGAAATAAGAGGCTCTAAAAACCCTGAAAAAATAATTTTAGTTGGTGGACATTTAGATTCATGGGATGTTAGTGAGGGGGCCCACGACGATGGTGCTGGTTGCATACACTCAATAGGTGCCTTGCGGTTATTTCAAAGACAAGGAATAAAACCACAAAACACACTACGCGCTGTAATGTTTATGAATGAAGAAAATGGTTTGAGGGGTGGCACAAAATATGCTGACATGGCTATAGAAAACAATGAAAATCATATTGTTGCAATTGAAAGTGACGCTAGCGCGTATGTTCCAAGAGGTTTTGGTTTTTCTGGAAGTGATAAACAACTTGAAAAAATTCAAGACTGGTTAAAATACTTCAACAAAAACACTATATCATATTTTTCTAAAGGTGGTGGTGGTGCTGATATTGGGCCGCTACACAGGAGAACAGGAACTCCTATGTTTGGCTTAAGTATAGATGGGCAGAAATATTTTGAAATACATCATACAGAAAAAGATGTTTTCGAATCAATCCACCCTAGAGAAATGGAACTAGGAACAGCTTCAATGGCGTCTCTAGTGTATCTTATTGACAAGTATGGTTTATAGGGGGTTTTTGTTTGTTTTTTTTCTTTTTTGGACAAAAACACATTATGTTGATGCACACGCGGTTTATGTAAGTGTTTGTAATGTTTATGAGAAAGGTGACAATTTGTTTTTTTCTTTCAGGATATTTAAAGATGATGTTTTTGATGCTTTGAAGATATACGGTGAATCCTCAAGAATTACTAATGAGGAAAAATCAAAAATTTTAAATTACGTTATCAAAAATTTTAAATTTAAGATCAACAATACCAGTAAAGAGTTTTTGATTGATCGTTTAGTATTTGAGGGTAGTGATTATACAGAAACAGTTAATGTGGTTTTGTTCACCAAAAAGGATACTTTATCTAAAACCTTTTATATAAAAAACACAGTTTTGTTAGACCACTTAGATTCACAGATGAATGTTGTAGGCATTAATCTTGGTAAGCAAAGAAAAACATTAACCTTTAAAAAAAATCTAGACGAAAAGTGGGTAGAAATAGACTAACTGTATTAGTTGGGTCTAAAAACCCCACCAAGGTTAATGCTGTCAAAGATGCTTTTTTTGAAGTTTTTCCCGAACAATTTTTTTCTATAAAAGGAATAAAGGTTGAGTCACATGTCTCTGATCAACCAATGTCAAACGAAGAAACTTTTAATGGAGCAACAAATCGAGTTATGAATATGGAAAACAATGATGGTGATTTTTATGTGGGAATAGAGGGTGGTTGTTTAAAGTTTAAAAAAAAACTCTTTGCCTTTGCTTGGGTGATAGTAAAAAACAAAAAGAGAATCGGTTACGGAAAGACATCTCTTTTTCAACTTCCTGATGAAATTAAAAAGATGGTTGAGAGTGGTGTTGAATTAGGACACGCAGATGATGTGTTTTTTAATAGAGAAAACTCAAAACAAAAAGATGGAGCTGTTGGTTTACTTACTGGAGGATTGATAGACAGAAAAAAGTATTATAAGGAGGCGACAATTATGGCTTTGATTCCTTTTATGAATAAAAAAATTGATTTTAGTTAATCAAAAAGTCATCAAGTAATTCCTCTTTTGTTTTTAAATTTTCTTTGTAGTAAAAAAATTTATTTCTTGTTGCTGTGTTTTCAAGAACTAAAACAAGGATCTTCTTATTTTGATTAGGGTCAAGCTCTTTAATTTTATATGATTTCGAAATAAACCCTGATGTTCCCCTATAGAAAGAAATAACATAGCTAATGTTATTAGAAAAATAATATCTATAATCTTCTTTTTTTTCAACTTTCAGAATATTACTAGGCATATCTTTGACGATAAAATCAACGACCCCAACTTTAGTTTTACTAATGTTTGGTTTATTTAAAACAGCGGTGGTTCTGGTTGTTGCTATACTGTTTATATACTCTGGTTCTGGGGAAAAAATAAAGTTTGATTGTTTGGAATTGTTTTGAATAATTGTTTCTTTCAAAAGTTGTGTGGTGCTGTCACCTTCAAAAATAAATTCAAATGATTTTTGTTTTTTATTTAATTCAGATTTATGGGTAAAGGATAGTTTTTTATTATTGAAAAATATTACACCACTAATTCCCCTATCATCAAAATATTTCATAAGGTTTAGTGTTACTTCGTCGTTTACATAAATGTTTATTGAATCTATATAGTTAACAACATCGATTCCATTTGAGATTAATTTTTGATGAAGTTTTTCAAGAATTTCTGTTTGGTTTTTATTGTTTTCAATAGTGTAACAAACAACAAATTTTTTTAAAAAGTAACCAGAGTTTTGAGAAAAACAAGGGGTACAAAAGATAAAAAAAATGAAGGTTAAAATAATGTTTTTTATTTTTCTCATTAACTAGTAACAACGATTAATAAAATATATTTTATTTAAATATACTTTTATCAAATTTATTATAATAAGGTTTTATATATTCGTTGTGGTTTAAATTATTTGTTTTTTTATGATAGATAAACTAAAAGAGATAAAAGAAAAATATTTAAAAGTAGAAGAAGAGCTTTCTAACCCCGAGACTGTAAAGGATATAAAAAAATATACTTCATTAAATAAAGAATATAAATCATTAGGAAAGATTGTAAAAAAATATGATGAACACAACCAAACATTATCTGGAATTAAAGAGGCAAAAAGGGTTTTAGAATCAGAAAAAGATGAAGAGTTTAGAGAAATGGCAAAAGAGGAGTTAGAAAAACTCTATAAAAATAAAGAAAATGAAGAAGAAACTTTAAAAGTCTTGTTGATACCAAAAGATCCAGACGATGAAAAAAGTGCTATACTAGAAATAAGAGCTGGTACGGGTGGTGATGAGGCGGCAATATTTGCTGGTGACTTGCTTAGAATGTATCAACTTTATGCAGAAAAAAACAAATGGTCGTTTGAAATTATCAACTACAACGAAGGAACCTCTGGTGGATATAAAGAAATAGTTTGTTCAGTTGAGGGAGAAGATGTATTTGGTAAGCTTAAATTTGAAGCTGGCACTCATCGGGTTCAAAGGGTACCAGAAACAGAAACACAAGGACGTGTTCACACTTCTGCTGCAACAGTTGCTGTTCTCCCAGAGGCAGAAGACGTAGAGTTAGAAATCAACACTTCTGACATTAGAAAAGATACTTACAGGGCATCGGGTGCGGGAGGACAACACGTAAACAAAACTGAATCTGCTGTTAGGCTAACCCACGAACCAACAGGTGTGGTGGTTGAGTGTCAAGACGGAAGATCACAACACGCTAATTATGACAAAGCCCTTAAGGTATTAAAGTCCAAACTTTATGAAATTGAAGTTAAAAAAAGAAATGATGAGATTGCAGGAAAAAGAAAAACAATGGTTGGATCTGGGGATAGGTCTGATAAAATAAGAACATATAACTTCCCTCAGGGTAGAGTTACGGACCATAGAATTGGTTTCACAACACATAATCTGCCGGATGTTTTAGCTGGAGGGTTGTTCACGTTTACAGAGAATTTGAGAATAGCAGAAAATGCAGAAAAAATGAAAGCGGGTTTGGATGGTTGATCAAAAAGAAATAAAATTAAGCGCCCGACAAAGGGGTTTTCATTTAATAACAAACGAAATTATTAGGTACATACCAAAAATTACAGGTATAGTAAATGTCTTTATGAGGCACACCTCTGCAAGCCTGACGATAAACGAAAATGCAGACCCAACGGTTAGAGAAGACTTTGAAACGCATTTTAATAAAATGGTATCAGAAAAAGAAACTTATTACAAACATACTTATGAGGGTTTAGATGATATGACCTCACATATTAAAACTAGCATCCTTGGATCATCTATAAACTTTCCAATTAAGAAAGGTGTTCCTTTGTTTGGAACCTGGCAAGGGATATATTTGTGTGAACACCGCAATGGTGGAAAAACTAGAAAAATTATAATTACTACCTATGGAGAAGCTTAAATGTTTAGTCTTTTTGTTTTTTTTAATTGGCTGCACACAGAAAGATAAAACGGCTATCAACCACTATGTCTTGAACGAACCCTTATACGATTACAATGTTGAGGAAAAAATCAAAGAACTAAACATAATACTTCCTGTACCAGGGGAACCAATTGCAAATTATGCTCCGACAGTTAGGTTTTCAGAGACTAAAAACACTTTTTTGGTATATGTTTCTGGAACTGGTCCCAGAAAAGAAGACGGGGGTTATATTACCGGCCGTCTCGGAGAAGATATGACTATTGAAGAGGGTTATAAGGCGGCTAAGTTAACTGGAATAAATATATTAGCCTCTTTAAAAAAAGAAATTGGTGACCTCAACAAAGTAAAACGTTTTGTTAAGGTGATCGGAATGGTGAATTCAACATCTGATTTTTACCAACAACCCGCTGTTATTAATGGGTTTTCTGATTTTATTGTAGATGTTTTTGGGACACGTGGTAAACACGCCAGATCCGCTGTTGGAATGGTTTCTTTGCCAAGTAATATTCCTGTAGAAGTAGAGGTTGTGGTGGAGGTGATTAGGTAAGGTTTTCATAAACACCACATACACCTTGACCACCACCAACACAAGCTGTAACTATTCCATATTTTTGTTTTCTTCTTTTCATTTCGTTTATAAGTTGAATAGATAGTTTGGCACCTGTCATTCCCAACGGATGTCCCAAAGCAACAGCACCACCATTGACATTTACTATTTCTTTATTTAAGTCTAAAGCTTTTATTACTGATAAAGCTTGTGCAGCAAAAGCCTCGTTTAACTCAACTTGATCAATTTGATTTATATTAAGTCCAGCAATGTTTAAAGCTTTAGGCACAGCCTCTGCTGGACCTATTCCCATTATGCTAGGTTCCACACCCGCCGTTGCGTAAGAAACCATTCTAGCAATGGGTTTAACGTTTAACCTTTTAATCATATCCTCAGACATAACAACAACAAAAGCAGCACCATCAGACATTTGTGAAGAATTACCAGCTGTAACCTGGCCCCCCACTTTAAATGCTGGCCTGAGTTTAGATAAAACCTCCATGCTTGTGTCTTTTCTTGGGCCTTCGTCTTTAGAAACTGTCCACTTTTTTACTTTTCTTTTACCTTTTTCTAAATATACCTGTTCGACGTTATAAGGAAGTATTTCATTATTAAATAAGTTTTCTTCAATTGCTTTAGTGGCTTTCATATGTGAGTTAAAAGAAAAATAGTCTGAATCCTCTCTTTTAATATCATACTTTTTTGCAAGTTTTTCAGCGGTTAAGCCCATATTTAAATAGTAATCTGGATTATTAACTGATATATCATAATTAAGAGCAGATTTATAACCCGTCATAGGAACCAGACTCATTGATTCTGTTCCGCCAGCAATTATACAATCTGCGGATCCTGCATTTATTTTAGCGCAAGCAAGATGAATAGCCTCTAATCCAGAGCCACAATACCTATTAATCACAAGCCCAGGAACTTCTTTGGGAAGAGAAAGTAAGGATATGTACCTAGCCATTTGCATACCTTGTTCAGCTTCTGGAACAGCATTACCAACAATAAGATCGTCTACCATTTTGCCTTCTAAACCTTTTGTTGTTTTTACAAGTGATTTAATAACATTTGCCGCTAAATCATCTGGTCTAACAAACCTAAATCCTCCTTTTTTTGCTTTACCAACCGCTGTTCGTAATCCGGAAACAATATATGCTGATTTCATAATACTAATTTCTTAATGGTTTTCGTTTAAATAAAATTGAGTGCATTCTTTCAATAGTTTTTTGTTCTCCACACAAACTAATCATCGCTTCCCTTTCAAGATCTAATAAATATTGTTCACTAACAAAGGTTTCTTGAGTTAAATCTCCTCCACACATTATATAAGCTAACTTTTTTGCAATAACCTGATCATACTCTGTAATATAACCACCTTGTTTCATGGTTTCTATACCAGCGTTAAACATTGCAATTGCAGACCTTCCGTGGACTTTAATATTTTCATTTGGGCTTGGTTGAACATAACCACTTGAAGCCAGACTTAATGCTTTTTCTTTAGCATCTTTTAATAAGAGTTTTCTGTTTGATGTTGTTGCATCAGATACTTGAATAAACCCTAGATCTATACCCTCCTCTGCTGAGGTAGATACCTTTGCTGAAGCAATATTCATAAACCAGGTCATAAGTGCGTTAAACTCTGGATCCCCCTTTTTATAGCTTTCTGATAGTCTTAAAACAGCTTCTTTTGTACCACCTCCAGCTGGAACCAAACCTGCTCCCAATTCAACCAAACCAATATAAGTTTCGTTGTGTGCTTGTATTGCATCAGCGTGAAGACTAAGTTCACAACCACCACCTAAAGTTAAACCAGATGTTGCAACAACCACAGGAACAGAAGAATATCTAGCCCTCATTGTTGTGTTTTGGAAATAACTTACACCTTTGTCTATTTTATTAAAGTCTCTGTTGCCAGCCATCATAAATAACTCCCCAAGATTAGCACCAGCAGAAAAATAATCAGCTTCGTTACCTATAACCAAACCTTCAAAACTTTTTTCACAAATACTAATAGATTCATTAATTCCATCTAAAACCTCTTTGCCCATGGTGTTCATTTTGGTATGAAATTCTAAATTTAAAATACCATCCCCAATATCGTATAGTGTCGTTCCTTCATTTTCCCAAACCACATTATTCTCTTTAAAACCATCCAATATTATTAGATCACTAGAACCTGGAATCTCACAATATTTTTTTAAATGAATATCATAATACTCTTTGATATTGTTTTTATACCTGTAAAAACTGTTGAAGTCTTCTTTTAACATGGCGTATACCCAATTCGCTGGTTTTAAATCAAGACTCTCCATTATTGAAACCGTCTCTTTTACACCCAAAATATCCCAAGTTTGAAAAGGACCAAATTTCCAACCAAAACCTGAACATATTGCATCGTCTATCTTATAAATATCGTCACTCACCTCTGGTATTCTTAGAGAACAATATCTAAAAGAGTCACAAAAAGTGGATCTATAAAAATCACCATACTTTCCTTTCATGTTGAAAAGGTATTTTAACCTTTCTTTTAAACCATCTATCTTTTTTGCTTCTTTTATCGACGGGTCTATTATTTTTTCTGGCTGCTGATAAGACAGTGTTTCAAAGTTTATTTCCATAAACCTCTTTTTACCATCTTTATTAATCTCTTTTTTATAAAAACCTTTCTTTGTTTTATCCCCCCAAAGTTTTTTATCATATAGGTTTTTAACTAAAGCTGGCAATTTAAAAGTTTCTTTAGATTCATCATTATCTAAGTCTTTAAGTAAATTATTTGAAACATTAACGGCTGTATCTAAACCAACAACATCCATTGTTCTAAAGGTGGCTGATTTTTGCCTACCAATAATTGTTCCAGTTAATGAGTCAACCTCTGAAACGCCTAGAAAAAGTTTTTCAACAGAATGAATTGTTGACATTAATGAATATATACCAAGTCTATTTGCTATAAAAGCGGGAGTATCTTTACATAAAACGGTTTCTTTTCCTAGAACTAAAGAGCCAAATTTTAAAAAGTAATCAATAATATATTTCTTTGTTTCAATGCCAGGTATTATTTCCAGTAAACGCAAATACCTTGGTGGATTAAAAAAATGTGTCCCAAAAAACATTTCTTTAAAATTTTTGGACCTTCCTTTTGAAATATGATTTATTGGAATACCAGAAGTATTAGTTGTAATGATTGTATCTTTTCTTCTGTGTTTTTCAATTAAATCATAGATTTCATTTTTTATTTTTAAATTTTCTACAACAACTTCTATTATCCAATCTACAGTGCTTACGAGTTTTATATCATCTTCAAAATTTCCTGTGATTATTTTTGTGTGTTTTTCTTTTTTAAAAAGTGGAGATGGTTTTGAATGAACTGCATTAGATAAAGATTCATTTACAATTCTATTTCTAACTTCTAGATCATTAAGTTTTTTATTATTTTTTAATTCTGTTTTATTTAATTCTTTTGGTGTTATGTCTAACAATACTACCTCAAAACCAACATTAATAAGATGACAAGCTATTCTTGAGCCCATAATTCCTGACCCTAAAACTGCTATTTTTTTTATTTGAATTTTTTCCATAATACAATTAAGCAAGGATAAAAAATGTGAAACAATTTTTCTTACAAATTCTAAATATATTTTTCAACAAGATAAACTATAAATGTTAATATTTTAGATCAGTAGTTTAAATTGATTACTATTATTATGTTCATATGTTAATAAAAGATATAAAGAATATATAAACAAATTATTAATACATAAAATACTGATTTAAAGTGTTTTATAACATGTCTTAACTTTTTTTGTAATATTAATGTTTAAAAATAAGTGTTAATATTTTATTAATATTTCGTGTCAACATAAAGTAAAAATTTAAGATTATTCTTCTAACATTTTATCCACTTCTAAATCAACATCGAAAAGAAGACTTTCAATTAGCCAATTTGATCTTACTTCAATCTCTTCTTTATAATATATTATTTTTTCTGTGTTTTCTTTTGACTTAACACTTTTATAATCCCACTTATTATTTTTATTTATATCTTCAACTACTCTTAAAAAATATTTACCAGGATAAACTTTTTTAAAATTAAAAGATAAATTTTCTGAACTGCTTTTGTATGTTCTTCTAAAATCAGTAGATATCAATTCAGTGAAGTAATTATTGTTTTTTATAGATTTAATTTCTCCTTGAACACCACCATAAAAATCTTCACCTTTAATTAATAAAGTTTTATTGATAGTATTAACGGTATCTTTTTCTATACTTATCAATGACCCTTTTTTTAATTTAAAGTTTATTTGATCTCTTTTTATATTTTTTAAATAATTAATACGCTCAATTATTGTAGAGTCTCCACCCCATTTAAGGCTATCTTTCTCAATATCAGCTATAAGTTTATCTAAATATGATGTAGCAGAATCCTTTTTCAATTTTATTAAAAGGTTTATTTTGTTTGTATATGATGTGTCTATTTTTAAATAGAAATAATTATTTGGTATTCTTAACGTATCAAAGCCAAACCAAAAATCAATGTTCTTAGATTTAAGAGGTTTTGAATACGATATCATCATATTTAATGTGTCGTCAAGTTCCGTTTTTTCATAGGTGTTAACTTTAGCGGTTATTTTTTGTTTTTTTGTTTCCTTCTCATCAAATTTTACATATAGACTATCAGTAGTTGAATATCCAAAAACATCGTAGGCCTGGATTATTGTTAATATTGAATCTAAAGAATAGTTTTTTTTGTATAAACTTAAAATATTGTTATCGTTTAAACTATAATAAAATGAGTTTTTTCCAATGAAATTTATACTATCAACTTTTTTTGAATAATTGATATCAAAAACATCACCCTTAACCCTTGACCTTAGAATACTTATTTCTGATACATCTTCTGCATATATTGGTATAATAAGTTTTGTTTCAGAAGTGTCAATTTTTATACTTTGATGAATCACACCAAATTTTTCAGCTTTATATTCGGCAGTAAAGTTTTTGTTTTCATCAACATATGCGTAAACTTTATAATATCCTGGTTTTATATTTTCAATTTTAAAAAACCCATTCTCATTAGTAAAAGAAAAATATAAAGGTTTTTTTGTAAATAAGCCAAGACTATCATCTTTTGGAAATAAACAAACAAGAGATCTTTCAGGAATAGAATTTTTTAATGGGTCAAAAACAAAACCGCTAATGTGTGATGAGTCAATAACATTTCCTGTAGAAAAAATATATTTTAAGTCAATAGCTGGGTTGCCCTCTGTTACATCTACAACACCATCTGCAAAATTCAATATATATGTGGTGTTTCTATTAAACGCTGTATCAAACGATAAATTTAGTGTGTTTTTTTTATACTTTATTTCTTTTTTCCCTTCATAAAAAGGAGAGATTATAAGGCTTTCATTAAGCTTCGAGGCATCAATTGGCTCTGTGAAAATAAAATTAAAATCCCTATTATTTTGTTGTATTGACTTGTTTTCCGGATATGAGGATAATAAATCAGGGGGTATTGTATCTTTGTAACCACCAGTTAAGGGTGTTACCTGTGCACAAGACAAAACCAGGCTAAGTGCTTGAAAAAAAAAAATAAACCTCATGTTTTAATAATATATATAATACTAGAATATTTTCTATTAAAAAAAGCATAAATGTTTGACCAGAGTCCGATTATTGTGCCCTTAATAAACCAAAACAAACTGTTTGTGTTTTTTTCACTTAAAATAGAAACATAAATAGCATCAAAATAAAGCGGTTTGATAGATTCGTTTTTTAACCCAAGGCGTTTCAAAAGCAAATTTAAAGATTTTGGGTTGAAGTGGTATTGATGTCTAGGCACATCATAACCAGCCCATGTTTTTCCATAATAAGTGTTATCGTATGAATCTTTATTTGGTAAAGCAATAATAATTCGACCACTCTTATTTAAAACACCTTTAACAAACTTTAAAACAGCAATAGGGTCTTTTGTGTGTTCTAAAACATGCCAAAGTGTTACACAGTCATATCTTTTGTTTTTAATCCCGTTTATGTCATGATGGATTTTTTCTTCTGTTATTTTATTTATTGGTTCGTAACCTTCAGCATGTAAACCGTTTTTGTTACAAAAGTTAACGAAACTGCCAGAACCAGATCCATAATCCAACAAACTTTTTATACCGAGCCTCCTTAATATATTAAGTTTATATCGATTATTTATTTTTTGAATAAATTTATAAATTAACGAAAAAAGACCGCTTTTTTTTTGATATGAGTGATACTTTTCTTTGCTGTAATAAGTTTCTAGCTTTTCTTTACTTAATTTGGGCCCTGTAAAACCCACATGACACTCTTTACATTCAAAAACATTAAATAACTCTCCACTAAAAGAGTAATCTTTCACCTCTACCTTTCTTTTTGTTGTTTTAGATTCACATAGTGGGCATTCAACAACCATATCCTAAAATTTATTTATTTCTTCATATAAACCATTAATACGGAAACATCTGAGGGGCTAACACCACTAATTCTAGACGCTTGTCCTATTGATTTTGGTCTTACTTTTGATAGTTTTTCCTTTCCTTCAGCAGAAAGTGACTTAATTTTTTCATAATCAAATCCTTTTGGTATTTTGCTGTTTTCTAATCTTTGTATTTTGTTTACTGTATCAATTTCCTTTTTAATATAACTTTCGTACTTTATATCAATCTCGACCTGTTCAATTTCAACCCTTTCCTTTGTTTTAAACATATGAACTGTGTTTTTATCTTTTATGCTTTCAAAATAAACGTTTGGTCTTCTTAACAGTTCTTCTAAGCTTTTCTTTTCTTTAATTGGTGAAGACTCAACTTTCTTCAGAGAGCTATTTACCTGCTTAGGGCTTAACTTTGTTTTTGAGGCATATTTTCTTATTTCATCAATGTTTTTTTTCTTTTTTTCAAGGTTTTCCAATCTTTTTCTAGATGCTAAGCCTAAATTAAACCCAATTTCTGTAAGTCTAATGTCGGCATTATCTTGTCTTAATAATATCCTATGTTCTGCTCTTGATGTAAACATTCTATAAGGCTCTTCTGTTCCTTTATTTATTAAATCATCTATAAGAACACCTATATAGGCATCAGATCTTCCAAGAACAAACTCTTCCTTTCCTTTTATCTTGTTATGTGCGTTTATTCCAGCAATTAGACCCTGACATGCAGCTTCTTCATATCCCGTCGTTCCATTAATTTGTCCAGCAAAATAAAGTCCAGCAATTGGTTTTGTTTCAAGGGTATGGTTTAACTGTGTTGGTGGAAAATAATCATACTCAATAGCATATCCAGGTCGAAACATTTTTACCTTTTCAAACCCCTTAATGGAGCGAAGTGCCTTTATTTGAATATCTTCGGGAAGCGAAGTGGAAAACCCGTTTACATAAACCTCAATCGTATTCCAACCTTCTGGCTCAACAAAGATTTGGTGCCTTTCTTTTTCTGCAAACCTTGTGATTTTATCTTCGATTGATGGGCAATATCTAGGTCCAACTGACTTTATTCTTCCGTTGAACATTGGTGATCGAGAAAAACCCTCTTCTAGCAGCTCGTGGGTTCTTGTATTTGTATATGTTATATGACAAGACAACTGTTTCTTTATTTTTTTCTCTTCAAGGTAAGAAAAACAACCACCGTGTTTATCTCCTGGTTGTTCTTCCATTAATTTATAGTTTAAAGACCTCCCATCAACTCTCGGTGGAGTTCCTGTTTTCATCCTACCCGATTCGAAACCAAAACCCTCAAGTTGTTCAGTAATTCCTTTTGATGCACCCTCTCCACTTCTTCCACCACCAAAGTTTTTTTCTCCCACATGAATTAATCCATTTAAAAATGTTCCGTTAGTTAAAACAACTGCTTTTGATTTTATTTCTACCCCTAAACCGGTTTTAACGCCAACAACTGAATTGTTTTCAATAAGAAGACCAACGACCATTTCTTGCCAAAAATCAATGTTTTTAATCCCTTCAAGTTTGTAGCGCCATTCTTCCGAAAACATTTGTCGATCGTTTTGTGCTCTTGGTGACCACATTGCTGGACCCTTTGAAAGGTTTAGCATCCTAAACTGAACCGTGCTTCTGTCTGTTATAATACCTGTTTGCCCCCCTAAAGCATCAATTTCTCTTACTATTTGTCCTTTTGCGACACCCCCTATTGCTGGGTTACATGACATTTGGCCAATTGTACCCATGTTCATTGTTGCTAATAAAACCTTAGAGCCCATATTAGCAGCAGCAGCAGCAGCCTCGCACCCAGCGTGCCCAGCTCCAACAACTATAATATCGTATTTATTAAACATTTTAGGTTTGTTCCACGTGGAACATTTAGTTTTTTTTATACAAAGAAATATATTTATTTTCTAAAGAACGCATTCTTTTTTTCTCTTTTTTTGTTTTGTCTGAATACCCAATTAAGTGTAAACAACCGTGTGTTATAAGCCTTATAATTTCAAGTTCTTTTGTGGTTTTATAAAACCTAGCGTTTTCTCTTGTTCTATCTAGACTAATGTATAGATCACCTTCAAGTTTGTTTTTGTCCTCTGAAAAATCGAATGTTATAATGTCAGTATAATAATCATGGTTTAGGTATTTTTTATTTATTTTTAAAAGGTAATCGTCGCTACAAAAAATACAGTTTATTAATCCAAGCTCTATTTTGTGATCTAAACATATTCTCTTTACAAGTTTACGGGTGCCTTTTGTGTTTTTTAATTTGTATGTTTTTTCTTCCGAAAAGAAGTTAGTAAGATACATTCTAAAGTTTAAACAACATATCAACAACCCTACCACCATCCTTAAATTTAGCTTTATCCGCAAGGTTTTTAATTAAAAAAATACCCCTACCTTTTATTTTGTCAATGTTTTCTGGGCTGGTTGGGTCAGGAAGGTTTTTATGGTCAAAACCACCACCCTCATCTTCAACTACAAAACGAATACTTTTTTTATTTTCTTTGAGTTTAATTTTAACCTTTTTCTCTTTATCCTCTTTGTTACCATGAACAATAGCATTATTAACAGCTTCAGTAACAGACACAAGCACATTGCCATACACAGACTCTTTAATTTTAATTTTCTCGCCTGCGTTTTCTATAAAACTTTCAACTACAGCTACATTTTCTTTTATAGAGGGTATTTTAACTATCATTATTGTTATCGTATAAACAAATTAAAAATTATATTACAACGTATCTAAACTTTTATTATACGAAATTTTAAATATTGAGGTTTTAAGTATTGTGCTTACCTGCACAATAATTTGTTGTTACATTCCGTTTCCGGCTGTTCCTAATGCTGTTGTAGCACATCTAAAACCAACTGTAGCTGTCGATGAGTCTTGTGCTAAAAACCTTCTTGTTCCAGGAGATAACCACATTGCGCCGTCTGCCCAAGAACCTCCTTTATAAACCCTTGACTCATTGCTAATCATTGAATTAAAATTTTCAGAATCATAATCTTCCTCAGAATCTAAGAAATCACTTTTTCTTATAGGGTTAAGGTCTTCCATATCTCTAAAGTTAAGAGGTCTATAAATATCATATACCCACTCATTTACATTTCCAGCCATATTGTATAAACCAAAATCATTTGGTGCATATTCATATATACTTGTGGTAACAAAACCTGCATCATTCAAAGCTCCAGCGATTCCTGCGTAGTCACCCCTTCCTCTTTTGAAATTAGCTTGAAACTTACCAAGTTGTCCTCTTTTAGAGCTTCTTATAGTTCTACCATCCCACGGATATAATCTTCTTTGGGTTTGATTCTCATCTAACCATTGATCTCCAATTTGACCATAAGCTGCATATTCCCACTCAGCTTCTGTTGGTAATCTAAACTCTGGTAAATATATACCTGATTCAATAGGGGGTATGTCACCATCAATATAATCTTCACCAAAATACTCCATCGCTCTTTGTCTGTTTACAGCTTCTGTTCTCCAACGACAATAATCAACCGCCTGGTTCCAACTAACCCCAACAACAGGATAATATCTAAACCCAGGATATCTTAAATAGTTTCCAACATAAGGTGTGTTAAAAGCAAGTTCTTTTTCCCATACTGTGGTATCAGGCAAAGCATTTAAGTAATAAGTTTCACTTGAATCTCTTTGAATATAATCAAGATATTCTAGCCAGTGAATATTAGCTATCTCAGTTTGATCTAAATAAAAAGACTGAACAGTTACTGTTCTTTCTACATTATCATGAGTATAAAAAACATCTTCTTCGAAAGTACCCAAAACAGCTCTACCTCCTTGAATAAAAACTTGATTTGGCCCAGGTGTTTGTCCACCAAAGTCGGTAACGACAAAGCCACCATCTTCTTCTTCAGCTGAGCCATCATCTGTAAAGTATTGAAGGTTGGTTGTTGTACTTGTTGAACCAGGGTTCCTTGCCGACGGATTGGATTTACCAAAAGGAAGAATCGAGCACCCGTTGAGTACAAAAAGAAATAAAACAATAAAGTATATGTGTTTACCCATTTTATTGTTATGTTAAAATTTTATCAAAAATACAAAAAATTAAGTTTTAGAAAGAATTAACTATAAAACAAAAAAATTATTGTCCTTAATTATCTATTTTTTTGATAAAAAGAAGGGTTTTTGACAAATTAAAATCACTAATCACTTTTATTAAAACAAAGTCTTTTTTTTCTTTTATTGAATATTTTAATTGTTTTTTATCGAAACTTTTGACGCACATTGAAAATGTTTCTTGTTTATTTTTATTATCATTATTAATAAAACCCAATGTTAAACTATCCTTTTTAATTATAATTTTGTCAATAAAAATAGCGCTTCCAAGTTTTTTAATTTCCATCACTTTAATTAGGTTTTTAACCTCATATGGTAATGGTCCAAATCGATCTTCCAACATTTTTCTGGATGTATCTAACCCTCCTTTCACAGATTCCTTTTCTATTTCATTGTAACACCTCAACCTTTCATTCGAGTTTGTGATATACCCCTTTGGTATTAAAGCTTTCTCAAATAAATCCACAAGACAATTGTTTTTTTTCTCGATAACTTTATTGTTTTTTTCAAGGTTTGAGTTAGAATCTATTTCATCTAAAGCTTCATCTAGTATTTTGTTGTATGTATCAAACCCTAAATCGTTTATAAAACCACTTTGTTCACCTCCTAATAAATTTCCCGCTCCCCTGATATCTAAGTCCTTTAAGGCAATGTTTAACCCATCGCCTAGATTAGAAAACTCTTCTAAAGCAATTAGTCTTTTTTTTGCCTCTGCTGTAATAGAAGTTAGCTTTGGAATGGATAAATAACAAAATGCTTTTTTGTTAGATCTACCAACCCTACCCCTCATTTGGTGAAGATCAGACAAACCAAACATGTGCGCTTGATTAATTATTATAGTATTTGCGTTTGGTATGTCTAAGCCCGACTCTATTATATTTGTTGAAACCAAAACATCAAAATAACCATCAACAAATTTTAAAACAGTTTTTTCTAACAAATCTCCTTTCTGTTGACCGTGAGCAACAGCAACTTTTGCGTTTGGCACTAACTTTTGAATAATGGAGGCTATTTCATATATATTTTCAACTCTATTGTGCACAAAAAAAACTTGTCCAAACCTCATAATTTCATTATTAATTATATCTCTAACACCCTCTTCGCTAAACTGAATTAATTCAGTATGAACTGACTGCCTGTTTTTTGGTGGAGTTCTTAGTATACTTATATCTCTAACCCCTATTAAAGAGAAGTGTAGAGTTCTAGGTATTGGTGTTGCTGTCATGGTTAAACAATCAAGGTTGTTTTTTCTTTTTTTAATTTTTTCTTTTAATGAAACACCAAACTTTTGTTCTTCATCTACAATTAATAACCCTAAATCCTTGAAGTTTATTTTATCACTAAGCACTGAGTGTGTACCTATAATAATATCAATCTTACCCGTCTCAACACCTATCAAAACAGACTTTTTATCTTTTGTGCTTCTGAATCTAGACAAGTAATCAACAGACACAGGAAGCTCCTTAAGTCTTTTGTTGAACGTTTTAAAGTGTTGGAAAGCTAAAATTGTTGTGGGAACAAGTATAAGCACTTGTTTACCTGATAGGACGGCTTTGAAAGCTGCTCTAATAGCAATTTCAGTTTTTCCAAACCCAACATCACCACAAACCAATCTATCCATAGGAAAGTTACTTTCCATATCTTTCTTTACCTCGTTTGTTGTTTTCAATTGATCAGGAGTATCTTGGTAGACAAAAGAGGATTCAAGTTCAATTTGTAGATAATTATCCTTGTCAAAAGGAAACCCTTTGCTTTCACGTCTTTTTAGATAAAGTGAAATTAAATCTTCAGCGATATCAACCAATCTACTTTTAATTTTCTTTTTCTTCTTTTCCCAATCGTTTGTTGAAAGGTTATTTAGCGTTGGGGAAAGGTTGGATCCGGTGTATTTAGCTATTTTATGAAGAGAGTTTGTGCTGGTGTAAACAGTGTCGTTATTTTTATAAACTAACCTTAAGGCTTCATGCTCAACACCATTTATATCAATTTTTTCTAAACCAACGAATCTTCCAATACCATAATCTATATGTACAATATAATCACCAACAGCAAGTTCAGACTTTTCTTTTATTGGGTTTTTTTGTTTTTTAACAACAACAGGTTCGTTAAGGTGTTTAAAATACCTATTAAATATCTCATGGTCAGTGTATACAACCCTTTTATTTTCGTGGTCAACAAAACCCTCACTAATTTTTGATATTATTGGTTTATAAGATGGGGTTTTATTTGTTGATTCAAAATATGTATTCAACCTTTTCACTTGTTCTTCTGATTGAAATGATATAAAAATATTGTAATTGTCTATTTCGAGCTTTGCAATATCATCAGCTAATAGCGGTAGGTTTTTATTGAACTTTGGTTGGGGCGATGATTTATATTTTATTACATTTTTAGTCTCTTCGTTTATACCAAAATAGACACAATTAAATTCATTCAGTTTTTTTGAAAAATCTGTTGTGTTATAAAAAATATCCTCAGGTGGTAGTGGTAATAGAACATCGCTTTTATTAACCTTTTCACTATAAATCTCTTTAGCTTCTAACATTTTGTTTTTAATAATGTTATCGGATAGATTTTTGTCTTCAACCCAAATCGACCAATTTTTATCCATAAAATCAAAAAGCGGTAAAAAACCAACACTATCTTTCTCTCTTTGAATATTAGATAGTATTTTTATTTCATTCTTCTCTTCAACCGTTAATTGAGTCTCAACATTAAATAGTTTTATTTTTTCTACCAGATCCCCATCGCATTCAATTCTTACCGGTTTTTTATTTGTAAATGAAAAAACATCGATTATGTTTCCTCTTATACTATATTCTCCAGGGTTATTTACAAAATCAACAAAATCAAAACCTTGTTCGTTTAGGGTATTTGCTAATGTGTCATAGTTTATTTCACACCCCCTTTTTAATATTAATGATAATTCTTTTTGTGTCTTTTCATCAGGAAACTTCTCAAACAATCCCTCAGGGTAGGTGACTACATATTTTTTTTCTTTATTTTTTTTTATTATTGCTTGAATTGTTTCTGTCCTCATTACAACATTTGCGTTGTTGATCAGTTCTTCATCATAAGGTTTTCTAAAAGAATAAGGAAAGAAAAAAACTTTATCCTCGTGTAAATAATTACATAATTTACTATAATATAGAAGTGCTTTTTTCTTTTCTGAAACTATAAAACAATAATTTTTATTGTCGTTTTTTGAGGTTGCAATGGGTATTATGACATTAAGGTCACCTGAAAGTCCGTTTATTTTAACCCTTTTTTCTTCTCTGATTCTTTTGCTTATTTCAATGGTTTTGATGTCATTTTCAAACGCAGATATTATTTCAAGCGAATTCATACTAAATTAAACTGTTGTATTAAATAATAGTTTGCAAAAAATAATATTTTTGTTTAAAAAATTAATGAAAGTATTAGTTACCGGAGCTTCTAGGGGTATTGGTTTAGAGATAGCCAAAGAGCTTTTATCTAATGGGTACGAGGTTATTTTGCATTGTAATAAAAACAAAAACCTCATTCAAAAAAAAATCTCTTCAAATAACAAAAAAGCATTAATTTTCTCCTCGGATATTTCCACACTGAACGGAGTTAAAAAACTAATAGAATATTCTTTAGATAAATTTGGATATCCAGATGTTATAGTTAACAACGCGGGTATCGCTGAGTCATCATATGTTGATCTTGATCTTGAAACCTGGTCTAAGATGTATGATAAGACAATGCATATTAATTTAAAAGCGCCAGCTTTAATTTGTAAAGAGTTTATTAAAATTAAGAGGCTAAAAAAAATAAAGAACAAACTTAGAATAATAAATATATCATCAAGGGCAGCTTTTAGAGGTGAAGTCGAAGATTTTATATCTTATGCATGTTCAAAGGGCGGTCTTGTTTCATTAACAAAAACGATAGCAAAATCTTTTGGTTTGAAAGAAAAAGTTTTAGCCTTTACTATTGCGCCTGGTTTTGTAAATACAGAAATGGCTAAAGATTTTATAAAAGAACATGGTGAAGATCTTGCAAAGAAGGGAATTGTTTTAAGTCGTTTGACCGAGCCAAAAGATATAGCTCCGTTGGTTTCTTTTATTGCTTCTGGAAAAATGGATCATTCAACAGGATCTACCATTGATGTTAATGCAGGTAGTTACATGAGGTAATATTATTTTGCGAAAACTTGAGATGAATCTTTGAATGATTTGAATTCTAGAGCATTACCACTTGGATCTAAAAAAAACATTGTAGCTTGTTCTCCAACCTCACCCTCAAATCTAACATAGGGCTCGATTATAAACTCGGTATTTATTTTTATAAGCTTTTTAGATAAGAGTTGCCATTTTTCCCACGGTAATATCACTCCAAAATGTCTGACAGGAACACTCTTTCCGTCTACAGGGTTTTCTTTAGTTTTTTTTAATTCGTCTGGTTTTAAGTGAGCAGATAACTGGTGACCAAAAAAATTAAAATCTACCCATTTCTTATCCTCCCTTCCTATTTTACAACCTAAAACTTCTTTGTAAAAAAATTTAGTCGACTCAATGTTTTTAACTGGGAATGCTAAATGAAAGGGTGATTCCATAAAAAGTATTTTATTTGTAGTAAATCTATATAAATTATGTCAACAGATAAAGTTTCTCTTGTTTTATCAAGTGGCGGAGCAAGAGGTTTGGCGCATTTGGGTGTCATAGAATCATTAGTTAACGATCAGATTGAAATATCTGAAATTTCAGGGAGTTCAATCGGTTCAGTAATCGCTGTTTTTTATGCTTCTGGTGAGCTCAATGTTTTTAAGGACTGGATTTTTAACCTAGATAAAATGGGAGTGTTCTCCTATATGGATTTTAGTGTATCTGGTCAGGGACTTTTAAAAGGTGACAAGGTTTTTAATCAACTTAAAAAAATAATTCCAGATAGGAAAATTGAGGATTTAAATATACCCGTTTCTGTGGTTACTACGAATATTTCTCAAAACAAAGAGGAGGTTATTAGAAGTGGTAGTATGTATGATGCAATTCGAGCATCGTGCTCTATACCCGGATTGGTTAAACCTTTTGTAAGAAATGAAAATGAATTTGTGGACGGCGGTGTTTTAAATCCCCTACCAATTAACGCCCTTCAATCAAAAGATAATATAATAACAGTTAATTTAAATGCTCAACCAACACAAAAAGTCAAAAACCTTAGTGGAGAAAAAAGTGGATTTTATAGTTACTTTTCAATTTTTAGGGATTTTTTTATAAACCAAGATGTTAAAAAGAGTTTAGGTTTCTACGATATCACCTACAGATCTGTTCATTTAATGCAAAATCAACTTGCAAATTTTCAAATAAATAATCACAAAACATGGATGAACATAAATATCCCATGTGATTCTTGTTTCCCTTTAGAGTTTTATCGGGCCAAAGAAATGGTCAATTTAGGTTCAAAAATTTATTATCAAACAAAAAAAAATTATTAACCCTTATTTATATTTGCAAAAAACATCGAAGATATGGAAATGCTTATTTTAATTGTTGTACTATTTGTAGCTTCAATTCTATGTGCGATATTTATACCAAATAGTAAGGTTAGTAACCACCAAAAAGACTCAGAGTATTAACCTTTTTTATTTACTTTACGAAAGTCAATTATTGATACCGCTCCTACCATACTAATTAAAAATACAACTATCCAAACAAATAATTCTACACCGTCTGTAACTGCTGGGTTTGTGGGAAACATATTCTTTTTTCGAAATTATATATTAATTTTTATAATAAAAACTTTACAATGTAATACTTCCAATTGTTATTTCAACTTTGTTGTTGGTTGTTAGACTGGACTTGGTTACATGTGAAAATTTAATTCCAATATCAAAAAGTGCGGGTTGTCTAAAAAAATTAACATCAAAAACAATTTCAACACCAAATGAAAGTGGAGT
>Ga0066378_10000286_pt1 | contig 21922 bp, 21 predicted proteins | sample Knorr_S23_td_DCM_FD_70947 | JGI IMG/M metagenome (GOLD analysis project Ga0066378, IMG submission 70947) | Marine microbial communities from Southern Atlantic Ocean transect - Knorr_S23_td_DCM_ad_71m_LV_A | ecosystem: Environmental > Aquatic > Marine > Oceanic | place: Southern Atlantic ocean...
CAGATGTATCTTCAATGTCGGGCTCGTAGACTTCTCTGTCTTTTAAAAGATAGAAAACGTATGGGGCAAGAATAAATAATATAAAAATCCCGGTAATAATCCACGCTTGCCTCCAACCGTAAAAAGCAATTAGTAACAATGCTGTTATCGGCATTACCATCTCCCCAAAAGCCCTCCCTAGTACCGTCACGGCAACAGCCTTGCCTCTCATAGTTGTAAACGTCTTTGCAATAAAAGTTGATGATGTGTGCGTTGACATTCCCTGCCCCGTTATCCTAAGAAGATAAAATACTATCAATAAAAAAATAGCAGAATTAACTAATGAGAATGCAATTGATGAAAGGCCTAAAAAGATAAGTACCGTAAAAGATAAGTATCGCACCTTTATATAATCTACCATTTTACCCGTGTAGAGCATCGTAAAAGCACTCATCAAGGTTGCGATAGTATACAATCCACCATATAAACCATGAGATAATGTAAGTTCTTCTCTAATATTTCCTGCATATAACGCAAAATAAAATGTCTGCCCTATGCTTGCTGCGAATGTGAGAAAAAAGCCTGCCTGTAAATAATTGTGATTCTTCCTAAAAAATTCAATCATAATTATCTACTCTTTCAAGAATGGTACCATTGACGACCAAACTCCGTCTCGTTTAATTCTATGAAATAATGCTGCAGAAATATGAATGCCGATTAAAATATAGATCAAATCTATCGATATTTCATGGAGAGTTACAACTGACTCAATTATGAGCCCATCTTGAAGACCAATCCAGAATAACAAACCAATTAGCATACCAGACAAGGGAATAGCTGCCAGTGTAAAATACATCCCATAGTGTACTGTTTTCGCTGCAATTTTTTGCAATTTAGGAGTGTGTTCAGGCAGTGAAGTCTTTTGGGTTCTTTTCATATAAATAAATCTAACCAGAAGTAATATGACGAAAACGAATGCAAAGAGAACTTCAAACCTTAGCAGGGAAGGATTTTCTAGCTGTTCGATATCCTGAACCTGTTTAATAAGTCCGTATATAAACAAAATGACAAATCCCCAGTGAAAAAATTTTGCTATATAGCTATAGTTCCTTTTTTCTGTTAAATCTTCCATATTATTTATACCATTAATTTCAATTTTTACAGTTTAATTGAATATGCTTTCCAAAAAAATAATGTCTTCTCTGTTTGGACTAGTGGATATTATGCGAATTGGTGTTGAGATTATCTCCTCAATGCGTTTTATGTACGCCAATGCTTTTGATGGAAGCTCATTAAATTCATTAATACCCGAAGTATCAGTGAGCCAACCTTCATGCTCTTCATATATAGGCATAATTTTATTCTGTGAGGGCTCAGATAACGGAAGGTAATCAATCTCTTTTCCGTCTAATTCATACCCGACGCAGATATTAATCTTTTCGAAGGTATCCAAAACGTCTAATTTTGTTAATGCAATCATGTCAATACCTGAAATCTGCACAGTTTGCCGTACGAGCACTGCATCAAACCAACCACACCGCCTTTCTCTTCCCGTTACAGTACCAAATTCATTACCGATCCGTCCGAGCTTTTCACCAGACTCATCAAATAACTCGGTGGGGAAGGGACCGCTTCCAACTCGGGTCGTGTATGCTTTTGTTATACCAATAATTTGATCAAGATATTTAGGACCCACACCAGTGCCAATTGAGGCCTGACCAGGCATCGTATTTGAGGATGTAACATATGGATATGTTCCAAAGTCAACATCAAGTAGTAGACCTTGGGCGCCCTCGAATAATACTCTCTTTTTATTCTGCCTCATATCGTTCAATATCCGCCATGTATTGGCAACAAATGGAATAATATCTTTTTTTATCTCCAGTAGATATTGGTATACATCGTCTACGCTAAGTGTATCGAGCTCATATGCGTGCCTTAAGATATTGTGATGATCCAATATTAACTCAATTTTGTCTTTTATATTTTCTAGATTATCTAAATCATTCAATTTTATTGATCTTCTTGCAACTTTATCCTCATACGCAGGCCCAATTCCTCTACCGGTCGTTCCTATTTTTGCCTTACCTGCCCTTTCCTCTCGTGCCAGATCTAAATCTTTATGCAGCGGTAATATAATTGTAGTATTTTCAGCGATTTTTAAATTTTTCGGTGTGACTTTTATCCCAATTTTAGAGAGATATTCTATTTCTGATGATAATGCCTGAGGATCTAAAACTACGCCATTTCCAATTATTGTGAGCTTTTTTTCTCGAACAATACCAGATGGAAGAAGAGATAATTTGATTGTTTGCCCATCGATTACCAAAGTATGGCCTGCATTATGCCCACCTTGAAATCTAACTATTACATCGGCTTTATCAGACAAGGAATCGACGATTTTACCTTTACCTTCATCACCCCACTGGGTACCAACAATAACAACACTTGTCATATTATTTACTTAAAAGTTTAATTTTTTAACCTGCACAATGTCTTCTATTTGAGTCAATTTTTCTAGCACTAAGTCATCTACCGCTGAGTCAACTTCAATCAACTCAATAACGTTACCACCAATTTTATCTCGCCCTAAATTAAAATTTGCTATATTCACACCTTGTGATCCGAGGCAGTGTCCAATTTTTCCCACTAAACCTGGTGTATCGTTATTTGTTATATATATCATGTGTTTTGCGAATTTAGCTTCCATATCTATGCCTTTTATCTGAATGATTCTTGCCGAACCATCGGAAAAAACAGCGCCCGCTACAGATCTCTCTTGTCTTTCAGTTTCTATGATAAGCCTTATGTATGAGCCATAAATACCACTGCTCTCTTTTTTTATTTGTTCGATCTTGATACCTCTTTGCTTGGCGATTGATAGAGAATTCACCATATTTATATCTTCTAATAAAGGCTTTAATAAACCTGAAATAATTGTTGATGTAAGAGATTCAACGTTCATGTCTGCTATACTGCCAACGTACTCAATCTTTGCACTCTTTAGCGCACTTTCTGTTATTTGCCCCGCAAAAGATCCGAGATTTTTTGCCAAAATCAAATATGGTTCCATTGAGGTTGCTTCTTCAGCCGAGACAGATGGGAAATTTATGGCATTTGTGATTGCACCTGTCAGAAGAAAGTCACTCATCTGCTCTGCAATCTGCACAGCTACCTTCTCTTGCGCTTCAGCGGTAGATGCTCCGAGGTGGGGTGTGCATATTATTTTTTCATTTTCAAATAGTGGGTTATGCTTTGCTGGCTCCTCCTGATACACATCGATAGCAGCGCCGGCTATCTTGCCATTTTTCAAAGCTTCAAGGAGTGCCTCTTCATCCACAAGACCACCACGAGCACAATTTATTATGCGTACTGATGATTTCATTTGTTTTATACTATCGGCATTAATGATATTTTTTGTTTGCTCTGTAAGTGGTGTATGAATTGTTATAAAGTCAGACCTTGCAAATAACTCCTTTAATTCGACTTTTTCAATTACCATTGAGTCAGCCCGCTCTTCTGTCAAATAAGGATCATAGCCAATAACTTTCATTTTTAAGCCCTTGGCGCGGTCAATTACTATAGTACCTATATTTCCACAGCCAATCACCCCAAGAGTTTTTCCAGTAATCTCAACTCCCATAAATTTTGATTTTTCCCAGAGGCTATTCTTCGTTGATATATCGGCTTGCGGTATTTGTCTTGCGAGTGACATCATCAGGGTAATTGCGTGCTCTGCAGTTGTTACTGAGTTACCAAATGGTGTATTCATAACAATAACACCATTAGTGGTTGCAGTTTCAATATCAACATTATCTACGCCAATTCCGGCTCTGCCAATTACTTTCAAGTTTTTTGCATTACTTAGAATTTTATCCGTTACTTTTGTTGCTGATCTAATTGCTAAACCGTCATAGCTTTTGATGATTTCTGCTAATTTTTCTTTGTCTTTTCCGATATCAGGTAAATAGTCCACGTCAATATTCTTATCTTTGAATATTTTCACAGACTCTTCGCTGAGCTTATCTGATACAAGTACTTTAGGCATTTTTATGTTTTCCCTGTTTATTTTAGACCTTTTCTATTGCTATAAAATACGCCCAATTAATCCATTCTAGTAATATTGAAATATCTGATGGTTCAATTGTTGCTCCCGTCCATATTCTTAACCCCGGCGGCGCATCCCTGTAAGCCCCAATATCAAAAGCGACCCCCTCCTCTTCAAGCATATTTTGGATTATCTTTGATAATTTTGAAGTATCGATTTTATCACCATTTGGGCTTTTCGATGAAAACTCAAGGCAAACAGATGTGTTTGATATGGTTGACTCTTCTTTTGCTAAAAATTTAATCCAATCTGTTTCAGCGACCCAATTTTTTATAATTTGAAGATTATTATCAGCGATTTCAATTAACTTATTTAATCCGCCGACTTCACGTGCCCACTCAAGGGCAGCAACATAATCAGCAACACATAGAAGTGATGGCGTGTTTATAGTTGATCCAGAAAAGATACTTTGATCAATCGTACCAGATTTTTTTATTCTAAATATTTTTGGTAATGGCCAACTGGGATTATATTCATTTAATCTATCAATTGCTTTTGGTGAAAGAATTATCATTCCATGCTGCGCTTCTCCTCCAAGAACCTTCTGCCAAGAAAATGTTGTTACGTCCAACTTGCTCCAATCAACCTTTTGGGCAAATAGACCAGATGTAGCATCACATAATGTTATGCCTTTCCTGCTATCTTTTATCCAATTCAGGTTAGGGACTCTAACTCCTGAGGTTGTTCCGTTTAAAGTAAAAACAATATCACTGTCAGAATTTGCTGACTGCAAATCTGGTAATATTCCGTAATCTGCTTCTATCACATTCGCATCTTCAAGGCCTAACTGTTTGATAATGTCGGTTACCCATCCCTTACCGAAAGATTCCCAAGCAAAAACATCAACTGGTATATGTCCCAAAAAGTTCCACATTGCCATCTCAAATGCCCCAGTATCAGATGCGGGTACAATTGCGACTTTGTAGTCTTTTGGTATCTCAAGTAACTCCGAGGTTAGCTCAACTGAGTAGTTAATAAAATCTTTTGGTTTTTTAGCCCTATGAGATCTACCTAAAATAGATGTATCTATTTTATTGATTTGCCAATTTGGAAATTTTGCACATGGACCAGATGAAAATAGTGGTCTATTTGTTTTATTTGTTGGTTTCTTTGTCATTTTTTCTACCCTTCCAGATAGTTGACTCTCGTTGGGGAGAGCTGTCCCATTTCTTTAATACTGCAAAACTCTACATTTATCAATTATAAAGTTAATTAATTTGACATGTAATAAATTTAGGCATAATCAGTAAGTTCAGTCTTACTATTTTTTTTATCTTATGAAAAATTCATCTCTTATAAACTGGTTTTATTTATCCCTTTTAGTTATATTTTGGGGCTCTACATTTGCATTAACAAAGTATGCTCTAGATGATTTCAGCCCTTTATGGATTGTCTCACTCAGACTCTCTATAGGGTTCGTGATAATATATTCTATTTTAAAATTAAGAGGCGAGACTTTGCCAACTGGTATTGTCAATTGGGCCTGGCTTGCTTTGATAGGTATGACAGCGTTTTTCCCTTTCTTTCTTATCTGCTGGGGTACTCAATATTTAGATACGAATATTGGAGGTATTCTATTTGGAATCGGTCCCTTGTTTACAGTTCTCGCTGCTCATTTTCTTGTTCCGAATGAGAAATTAAATAGACTGAAGCTCTTTGGCGTAATTATTGGCTTTGCGGGCTTGTATATTCTACTATTTGAAAAACCGAATACTTTAATAATATCTAATGACTTTAAGATGCTATCGCAGATTGCTATATTACTTGCAGCAATTGGTTATTCAATCCAAAACATAGCTGTAAATGTCATGCCAAATATTACATTAATGCAAAAAACATCGGGCAGCTTCTTGTTTGCATCAAGTTTCGCGTTTATTACTGCAATGTTGTTGGAAGGTCCCCCAGTGATTGAAATTTTTGATATTTCATTCATATCAGTATTATTGATGGGGGTTTTCTCAACCGCAATGGCAAGCATGGTTATGTTTAATCTTACAAAGGTTGCAGGCCCAACATTCGTGTCGCTTACACATTATGTTTTACCGGTTTATGTTGTTATTCTCGGGAGCTTCTTGCTAAAAGAAGATATTCATCTTTACCAGATTATTGGAATGTTTGTAATTCTTGCGGGCATTGTTCTCACGAGGATAGGCTCGAACAAGCTTGCTAATTAAAACGCTTTTCGATTAAATCCATCAAATAATCCAATGTCTCATTTAGATATTTTTTATCTTGTGACTCACCCATGACTCTGATGAGTGGCTCTGTTCCAGACAGACGAACCAATATCCTGCCTTTTTCTTTAATTCTTTCTTGTCCTATTTCATGAATTTCATCTATGTCGTTTGTATTAATCTTTTCATAGTCGCTAATTTTGTAATTTCTTTGAATTTGGGGAACAATTTTGATAAGGCGGGCAAGCGCACTAATCTTCTTATTACTTTTTTTCATAATGGATAATATCTGTATGGCAGCCAACAATCCATCCCCTGTTGTTGAGTAGTCCCCAATGATAATATGTCCAGACTGCTCACCACCAATATTATACCCGTTTTCTCTCATAAACTGGGAGACATACCTATCTCCAACATTTGTTCTAAATAGTTTCATTTCTTCTTTTGACAAGTAGGACTCCAAGCCTATGTTTGATAAAATTGTAGCAACGACAGCATTTTTTTTTAGTTTACCTGATTTTTTCCACTCAGTTGCAATAATAGCCAAGAGTGCGTCACCATCAACGATATTTCCCGTCTCATCAATCACGATTATTCTATCTGCATCTCCATCAAGAGCAATCCCAATGTCCGCTTTATGATTACTGACCGCTTTTTTTAAATTACCAAGTGAAGTTGATCCAAATTCATGATTAATATTCTTCCCATTAGGGCTATCTCCAATTGAAATTACATTTGCCCCAAGCTCCCACAAAGCCAATGGTGCTACCTTGTATGCCGCTCCATGAGCGCTATCAATGACAACCTTAATACCATCAAAGCTAATATCTTTATCAAGAGTGCCCTTGACATACTCAATATAACGAGCTTGAGCGTCGTCGATCCTTTTTGCCTTACCAACCATTCTCGAGCTGAGGTCATAGCTATCGATATTTCCTAATATACCCTCAATTTCTAATTCGTCCCTATCGTCAAGTTTATACCCATCTGGACCAAATATCTTAATACCGTTGTATTCATATGTGTTGTGTGATGCTGAAATCATAATGCCAAGATCTGCTCTCATTGATTTGATGAGCATTGACACCGCAGGCGTTGGCATTGGTCCAAGTAAAAAAACATCTAACCCAACTGACGTTAAACCAGAAGTGAGTGAAGACTCCAGCATATAGCCTGATAGCCTTGTGTCTTTGGCAATTATTACTCTTTTAGCCGTATTATCTTTTGATATGAATAACCCAGTAGCAATTCCAACCTGCAGAGCAACTTCAGCTGTAATGGGATGTTGATTTGCAAGCCCTCTAATCCCATCTGTACCAAAATATTTTTTAGCATTCATATAAAACTATCCCTAAAGTTTAAATAATAATGAATGATTTATGGCTGTGTTTGCGGCTTCATTTTCTGGGTTTTTTTTGCCTTACTTGATGCTTTTTTTTCTGCACTCTCAGTTGGTACAGCAGTTGGATCACTTGGTGGCTCTTCTGTTCCATCTGTATCAGGTCTATCTGGATTCTTCCCCTTTAATAGGTCTAATATCTCATCGCCGGACAAAGTCTCATACTCAAGCAGGCCTTCAGCGATAATTTCGAGTTCCTTTTTATATTCGATGACAATTTCTGTTGCAGCTTTATGACCGCCATCTACAAGCTTGTGTATTTCAGAGTCAACAATTTTTTGTGTTTCTTCTGATAGATTTTGTGTTTTTGCCACAGAATAACCAAGGAAGACTTCATCTTCATTATTGCCATATGAAAGAGGACCTAGAATATCACTCATACCGAATTGCGTAACCATCGCTCTTGCCATATTTGTTGCCATCTTGATATCAGATTGTGCGCCTGAAGTTACTTTTTCGTCACCGAAAATCAGTTCCTCAGCAGCCCTTCCGCCCATAGCAACGGCAAGATCAGCTTTAAGTTTCTCTCTGGTCATAGACAACTGGTCTCTTTCTGGCAAGCGCATGACCATACCCAAGGCTCTTCCTCTTGGAATTATTGTGGCTTTATGAATTGGATCTGATGCTTTTTGCTTTACTGCAACAAGAGCATGGCCTGCCTCGTGATATGCAGTTAATTTCTTTTCGTCATCAGACATTACAAGTGTCCGACGCTCAGAACCCATCATTACTTTGTCTTTTGCGTCTTCAAATTCATCTTGAGTAATTACTCTTTTGCCTCTTCGAGCTGCAAGAAGTGCAGCCTCGTTAACAAGATTTGCAAGATCAGCACCAGAAAACCCTGGAGTTCCTCTAGCTATAACTTTTAAATTTATTTCATCAGATAATTTAACTTTTCTGACGTGTACTTTTAGAATCTTCTCACGTCCAATTATGTCGGGATTCGGAACAACTACTTGTCTGTCGAATCTACCAGGTCTTAATAGAGCTGGATCTAACACATCAGGTCTGTTTGTTGCTGCAATCAATATTATTCCTTCATTTTCTTCAAAGCCATCCATTTCCACCAGCAGTTGATTTAATGTTTGCTCTCTTTCATCATTACCCCCGCCCAGTCCGGCGCCTCTGTGTCTTCCAACAGCATCTATCTCATCTATGAATATGATGCATGGCGCGCTTCTTTTTGCTTGTTCAAACATGTCACGCACTCTACTGGCTCCAACACCAACGAACATTTCAACAAAATCTGAACCAGAAATTGTAAAAAAAGGTACACCAGCTTCACCAGCTATAGCCCTAGCTAATAGTGTTTTACCCGTACCTGGAGGTCCGACAAGTAATGCGCCTTTGGGGATTTTACCACCCAAATATTGAAACTTACGTGGGTCTTTTAAAAATTCAACAATCTCTTCAAGATCTTCCTTTGCCTCATCAATGCCTGCAACATCACTAAAGGTGACTTTGCCTTTCTTTTCGTTGAGTAGTTTTGCCTTTGATTTTCCAAAACCCATAGCACCACGTCCGCCACCTTGCATTTGCTTGAGAAAAAATATCCAAACTGCAATAAGTAGCAACATTGGGAACCATGAAACAAAAATTGAAAATAGCGCACTCTGCCTTACCGGCTTGACATTTATAATCACTCCTTGTTCATTTAATCTCTCTATGAACTGAGGGTCTTCAGGTGAATAGGAATGAAACCTTGAGCCATCATTAAAAGTCCCCGTAATTTCATCACCGGATATTTCAACATCCCTAACATTTCCTCCAGAGACTTCTGAAATGAGAGTGGTGTAGCTAACTTCGCTCACGCCTCTTGTTTCATTAGAAGTCTGGAATACATTGTATAAAGCCATCATTAATAATCCAATGACAAGCCATATAACTATATTTCTAAAACCACCCAATTTTAACTCCTACATAATTTATGAAAATTTTTTTTCATCGCTAATTCTAAATTTAACATCTAAATAACCACTATTATATATATTGTGTGTGTTTGGTAGTAATACAAGCTTATCTTTTATGAATCCACCAGGCAATGTTCTCAATACATACTTTGGCATACTTTGAAAAGATGTCCCATCTATCATTGTTCGAAGATCATCTGCATTTCCAATTTGATCAATGACAATATTTGTTTTGTCACATGATTTAAGATGCACATCAAATCTTCCGTCCCAAGAAATGCGTTCGTTTATTTTTATTTCAGCGGGACTTATCCCCCTATTCTCTCTCACTATAACATATTTATTCTTCTGTGGTATTATTTGACAGCCGTTAAGGGTCTTACATCTCTCTGTTTTGATTAATTCCGCAAACACCGCTTCCAATGATGAGAGGGATACAGTTCCCCCATTAATATCTGTTAAGGCTTTAGCTAATACCCTTAATATTATTTCTTTTGGGTAATTACGTAATTTATCGAAATTGACATCGGCGTGTCCCAACTCACTTAATTCGACTAGCTCTTGTGATACTAAGTTGGTAAAAAAGCTAATTGACTCATGCGCCCTGGTCAGACGTTGAATTGTTTTTGTTAAATTGCCGGACGATATATTAAAAGAAGACAAGGAGCTAATATTATTTCTTATTTTAACTCTCTCGAATCTTTCATCTTCGTTTGTTGGGTCATCTACCCATTCATTACCTGTTGACCTGAGGATTTCAGTTGTTAATGAACGAGATAATGAGAGCAATGGCCTTTCTATCTGAATTCCATCCGCGTGTCGAATTTCATTAATTGATTTAAGTCCATCGAGCCCACTCCCTTTTGCAAGACGCATAATAAATGTTTCTATATTATCGTCAGAGGTGTGAGCGGTCAAAATTGTATCAATATTCTCCTCTCTGGCATAATCCAGCATGAGCTGGTATCTTGCATTTCGTGCTTTCTCTTGAATAGAAGTCTCGATGTATTCATGTTCCCATGTCAGTACTTTATGCCTGAATCCGTAATCTTTAGCAATTTTCTGTACAAATCGACATTCATCTTCGGCAGCCTTCCTGAGATTATGGTTAACTGTGAGAACTTCAATCTCAATATTTAGTGCTAAATGGGCTTTCCAACGATACACCAAACACATTAAGGCCATGCTATCTCGACCGCCCGAGACCGCTAGCGCAATCCTATCATGATTTACATAGCTTGAAAATAAACCACATACTCTAAGATCAGTGAGAGGAAATTTGTTATCATTTACCATAATTAACGAATATCATTAAATTTTTCAAATTAGAGATCAGACCAAAACTAATTTGGTAGTAAATGATATATTATCGTGGCTAAAATATCTAGTTGATAATTTCTAATTACTCAATGATTACTACAGACACAGCTCGTCTGTTTTGTGACCAACAAGCTTCAGATGAGCAGGCTGCAACTGGTCTCTCTTTACCATAGGGAACGGTTTCGACCCTATCCCCAGCTATACCAAGACTTTCGAGGTATGCTACTGCAATGTCAGCTCTTTTAGCGCTAAGCGCGATATTGTACTCTCTGGTACCCCTCTCATCGGCGTGTCCTTCAACAATGATACTAATTTCTGGATACAATTCTAACCAAGAAGCTTGCCTTTCAAGTATCGCTTTTGCATCATCATCTAAACTTGTTGAATTTGTTGCAAAAAATACACGGTCTCCAACATTTACTGTGAAGTCTTGGGAAGATCCAGGAATAGCATTTGAGACTATTTCAGCTTCATTATTATTTCCTCCTCCGAATAAGATCTGTTCAACATTTTTTCGTGTCGATGAACAGCCCGTAAGGATGAAGATTAATAAAAAAGTCACGGAAAGATTAAGTGCTTTTTTATATACCATTGTTAATTTCCTCTTTAAAAATAGTAATGATCCTTAAAGTTATCATGTAAATGTTAACAAATGATGTAATGTTTAAAAAAAATGATAATCAGATATTTTAGTTCATTAATGCAGACCATGATGGGTCTGACGCATAACCAGGTGTTTCAATCTTTCTCTCATTGTATCCAGTGATATCAACAGAATAAATCATTGGCCCACCATCTTCTCCTGGCGATTCGCGAAAAAACATTAGAACTCTACCGTTTGGAGCCCATGTTGGGCCTTCATTGTGGAAGCCGTCAGTAATGATCCTCTCACCACTTCCATCCGTAAACATCACACCAATCATAAATCGACCCTTAGAAATCTTTGTAAATGCAATGTAATCACCTCTTGGAGACCAAACAGGTGTAGAGTAACTTCCGGTTCCAAAGCTAATCCTTCTTACATTATTTCCATTAGCATCCATTACATACAACTGCTGCGTGCCTGACTTATCTGACTCAAATACAATATTACTTGAGTCAGGAGAGTAGCTGGGAGCTGTGTTGATATCAGATGTATTAGTTAACCTCTTTCTATCAAAATTACTCAAATCCATCTCAAATAAATTTGATCCTACTCCCTCTTGTAAGCTCATGATGATTTTTTTTCCGTCAGGGGAGAACCTAGGAGCAAATGTTATGCCGGGAAATGTTCCAACTACATATGTTTGTTTTGATTGAATATCATAAATATATACCTGAGGTTGACCATTTCTATATGATAAGTATACAAGCTCTTTACCGTTTGGGCTAAATCTTGGAGTCAATACAAGATCTCTACCTGATGTCAATAATACGGCATTTTGACCATCCTGATCCATTATAGCCAGTCTTTTTATTCTTTCCGTCTTAGGCCCACTCTCCGCAATAAAGGCAATTTGTGTATCAAAATAACCCTTCTCATCCGTTAGGCGGGTATAAATTGTATCAGCAATCATGTGCGCCACGTTTCTCCATTTACTTTTTGAAAAGACTAAGTAGTTGGCTTCAAGGGACTTCTCAGTGAAAGTATCCCAAAGCTTGTAGTTTATTCTGTATCTTTCATTATCATAAACAAGTTCCGCGGTGAATAAAGCCTCAGCATTTATCACTCGCCATGAATTAAAATTGGGACTCCTATCCACAGAGTTAACTTCATCCAAGAATGCTTTTGGATTTATAGGATAGAATAAACCCGAACCAGCAAGGTCACTTGCAATAACTTTTGTTATATCGAGACCAAGACCAAGCTGCTCATTTTGTCTATCAATTACCGTGGTTATTGCAATCGGCATTGGTCTGAGGTTCCCCTCTGTGACATCTATTTCAAGGGCAGCTTGTGAGGTGGTTGAATAAAATAATAAGAAAAATAGCGAGAAGATGAATCTGTTCATTCGATTTGTCATATTATCCACCCAACATATTCCTTGGATCAAAGGTAAACTTTATCTCTTTCCATGATTCATATTTTTCAATGGGAAACTCATATGGCGCGCATCTTAACACAGCTCTTACTGCAGCATCAATTGCAACTTCCCTGCTTCCGTTTGAGTCTCTTGTGATAGGCTCTACATTCGATATCGTACCATCTTTGTTGAGTGCAATCATCACCTGTACTCTCTGGCTTGCTGCTCCACGCACTCCCACAGGTGGATTCCAACACATCTCTATTTGACTTCGCATATTTGATATCTCACCAGCAGTGATAATATTATCGGAGGTTAAATTTTTCTCTTGTGGTTTGTTTTCAATCATTTCCCCAATATCTCTTTCATCAGGAAATTTATCGAGTAGTGCTGTGACTTTATCTGTTTCCTTCTTATTCTCATCGTAATCCAAATTGGTTAATAATTTGTCATTAATTTTGTTCAATTCAGGCTTAATTTCCGGTGTGGAGAAAAATTCCATGATATTTTCATCTTCTTGCTGTTTAGCGTTAGTAGTTTTCTCAATTGGCTCCTCATTTTCAAGTACACTCATATTCTTTGACTCTTCGCTTCTCATAGATGGTTTAACGTTGGGTGTCGCGCTATATTTTTTTTTATCGGAGGCGGACTCCTCTTTACTGTCATCTTCTATAATTTCTTGTGTAATTGCTGGAAGATTATTAATAAGTTCGATTTCAACAATGGACATCGGGCTTTCTTCAAGCCTGTCGAATGATGGCAGACCTGTTATAATAATTACAACAAATAGTAGATGTAATAAAACTGATATAGATATTGGTTTGGCTAACATATTAAGACTCTATATCTGTAACTAATCCAATTGATGTATAACCGGAAGAACTAATCTTAGCCATTACTCTCATTAAGACTTCATAACTAATATCTTTATCACCATTAATATAGATTTTTTGATCAAAGTTACTCTGCCCGATCGCCTCAAGTTTTTCGGTTAAGTCATCAAAATCTATCTCCATTTCTTGAATATAAATTTTGCTGTTCTTGTCAATTGTGATAGTTAATGGCTCATTGTCATCAGTCATTTGCTTTGCCGAAGTTTTTGGAAGCTCAATTGGAACGCCAACTGTTAATAATGGTGCAGTTACCATAAAAACGATCAGCAGTACAAGCATAACATCAACAAGGGGAGTTACATTAATATCAGAAATCGGGTTATTCTTTCTACTTCTTCTTCTGTTATTTGGTAATGTTTTTATATTTGTTGCCATTATTTTGCAAATTCTTAAAACTCTTCTTCATCAGTTTGGTAGTTGTCATCAACATCTTCAGCTACCATTTGAGCGTCTATTTGACGACTAAAGTAGTTGATAAATTCATCACTAAAATTTTCAAGATTCGAAGTCACACGCGCAATATCGCTTGATATTTTATTATAAAACATAACGGCTGGTATGGCTGCAAATAACCCAATGGCTGTTGCGAAAAGTGCCTCCGCAATTCCAGGGGCTACAACAGTGAGGTTTGTACTTTTGGAAGTGGCAATTGCTGAAAAACTATTCATTATCCCATATACCGTTCCAAAAAGACCAATGAACGGAGCTGTTGAACCCACAGAGGCCAAAAATAATAATTTCTTTTCGAGTTTATCTAACTCAATATTCATCTGCACATTCATTGCCTTCTCAATTCTTCCTTTGACCCCATCAATCGACATATTCTTATGTATTTTGAAAGTCGTATTCCATTCCTTTATTCCAGCATTGAAGATTTTTGCCATTGGGTTATTTCTTGAATTCCGATAGGCAGCATCGATATCATTGATATTACTGCTCCAAAAATCACGATAAAATTTTATAGCATTACGGTTTACTAATTTTATTAAAATTAATTTCTCAAATATAATTGCCCATGAGATTACTGAAGCAATCATAAGCCCGAGCATAACCAATTTTACAACCAAGTCTGCCTCAGAAAAGAGACCCATCAAACTTAGGTCAGTTGTAACTAGTGATTCATCCATTAATTAACTATTTTATCTATGTTTCTATGTAATGCTCTAATAATAATATTAAATATAAATAAAAATCAAAGATAGACTAAAAATATGACCAGATTTTGTCATTTGCGTATTTGATTTAGTCTATTTTTTATATCTTCTGCAGATTTTTTTGACAACAAACGACCTCGAGGTGTCCTATTTATCAGTCCTTTTTGTATCAAATAGGGCTCAACTACGTCCTCTAAGACGTCACGTGCCTCTCCCATTGATGCGGCAATTGAGTCAACACCTGCAGGTCCACCGTCGTAATTTTCTATAATGCACTCGAGGTATCTATAATCAAGCGAATTGAGTCCAATATCATCTACTTCAAGTTCTTGCAAGGAGAGCCGCGTTAGATCAACATTAATACCATCCAGTTTATTGTATACAGAATAATCGTGCACTCTGCGAAGTAATCTATTTGCAATTCTTGGTGTTCCTCTCGATCTTTTAGCAATTTCTTTCGCCGAGGCGTCATCAATTACTATTGCTAACTCATGGGCAGCTTTTTTAACCACCATTGTAAGATCTTCAGCTCTATAAAAATCGAGTGTTATTGGTATCCCAAATCTCTCCCTCAATGGATTGGAAATCAAACCAAGCCTTGTTGTTGCGCCAATGAGAGTGAAAGGGGAAAGCTCAATCCTAACTGACTTTGCCGCGGGACCTTCACCAATAAGTATATCAAGGACATAGTCCTCCATTGCGGCATAAAGTACCTCTTCTACACTGTTACTCAGCCTGTGTATTTCATCTATAAAGAGTACGTCATTCTGTTCCATATTACTAAGTATCGCCGCAAGATCTCCAGCCTTTGTTATAAGTGGTCCTGATGTAACTCTGATATTTACATTTAGCTCGTTCGCAATAATATTTGCTAAGGTTGTCTTCCCAAGTCCTGGTGGTCCAGCCAATAGCACATGATCGAGGCTACTTTCGCGTTCTTTTGCAGATTGAATGAAAACTTCTAAATTTTTTCTGACTAAGTTTTGACCTATAAATTGATCGAGTAACCTTGGTCGATAAATTCTTATATCATTATCCATTAATCGGATCTCCTGAGGGCTTCTTTAATGAGGTCTTCGATACTAGCTCCATCATTAATATCACTCTTTATTTTTTGGATAAGGTTTAATGCTTCCGCTTGGCTATATCCTAGGTTTATCAGAGCTGAATTAATACTATTCCGTTTTGTGAGAGCCTCATTGTCATAATTATTTGATTGATCTGAATAAACATCTTTTAGTTCGGTAATTATCCTTTTTGCAACTTTTGCGCCTACACCAGGAGCTGAACAAATTGATTTTTCATCACCACTTCCGATATGATTTCCAAGTTCTTTAACTGAAAAGAAGCCTATTATGGTCATAGCTAATTTTGCACCAACTCCCTGAACAGTTTGCAATGTTGAGAATGCCTTTTTCTCTTCAAGAGATAAAAAACCATAAAGATTGATTGTATCATCCCTCAAAACTGTTTGAATATATAGTGATATAAATTTGTTCTTTTCGATTGCATTAATTGATCTCTCTGGGCACTGCACCTCATATCCTAACCCATTCACATCAACAATTACTCTATTACCATTAACTGCCTCAACATTACCTTTAATTTTTGCAATCATGCAATTGCCTTCGCTATTTTATTATGCCTTTGATTTGCATGCGTAATCGCAATTGCTAACGCATCTGAAACATCAGAGGTACCATTAATTTTTTTTGAGAGAAGTATATTAACCATATGAGCAATCTGGTTTTTATCTGCATGACCTTTTCCAACAATACTTTTTTTTATCTGATTTGGGGCATACTCAAAGCACTTTATATTCATCATTGACAGTGATAGCATTATTGCACCCCTTGCGTGCCCAAGCTTGAGACTTGAAAGAGCATTGTTATTAACAAATGTTTGCTCTAAGGCAGCCTCATCGGGTAAAAAATTACCCAAAACCAATGATAAATCTCTGTGTAAATCATGGAGTCTATCCGAGAGGTCTTGACCTGTTTTAACTTTTATTAAACCATGATCAATATGTTTAATTAAATTTCCTTCAACAGTTATAAGCCCCCAACCAGTGTGTATTAGACCAGGGTCAATTCCAATAATTTTTTTTAACATTATGTGTATCTTCTTTATTCATGAAATAAAGTCATCCGGTATATCGAAATTAAAATAAATGTCTTGAACATCATCATTGTCATCAAGTAATTCTATCAAGCGATCAATTTTTGTAAAAGCATCCTGATCAATAACAACATTATTTTCAGGCTTCCAAATTATTTTCATTAAATTTGCATCACCAAATTTCTTTTCTAGCTTTTCACCTAATGAGTGTAAATCTGATGGTTGACAATAAATTTCATAACTATCATCGGAAATATCACAATCTTCAGCTCCTTGATCAATCGATGACTCAATTATTTCATCCTCGCTTGACTTAGATCGGTCAAATTCAATCAGCCCTACCTTACTAAAAAGAAAGGATACGGAGCCTGTTTCAGCAAGATTTCCACCACACTTTGTGAATATTGATCTAATATCACCTGCAGTTCTATTCTTATTATCGGTTAGCGTTTCAATAATAAAGCCGGTCCCGCCGGGACCAAAACCCTCATAGCGAACCTCATCAAAGTTTACCCCACCAGCATCTTGGCTTTTCTTTACCGCACGTTCAATGTTATCTTTTGGCATATTTTGCGCTCTTGCGGCTTGAATTGCCGATCTTAATCTTGGGTTCATCCCTGGATCAGGTAGACCCAGCTTAGCAGCAACTGTTATCTCCTTAGCTAGCTTTGAAAACATTTTTGCTCTTTTCTTATCTTGAGCTCCCTTTCGATATTGTATATTTTTAAATTTAGAGTGTCCTGCCATTAAAATATCCTTTTTCCTTACTCTACTCTCGATAAGTTAATTTAATGTTCAAAAATCTGGTAATTCATCACCAAAAACTCCCCCAAATTTAATCGGAGAAATATTTGAGATTAGACCGTCACTATTTGTCTCAAATAATATACCAGAGAATGTACCTTCACCCTTTGCTGGGATAAATCGACCACTTGGAATCCCTGAAATAAATTTTTCGAGTGGGTTTTGCTTATCAAAACCCAAGATTGAGTCATAATCACCACTCATACCAACATCTGAGATATAACCTGTTCCTTTGCTTAATATTCTTGCATCAGATGTTGGAATATGGGTATGTGTGCCTGCTATCATACTTACTCTCCCGTCTAGATAATATCCCATAGCTAACTTCTCAGATGTTGCTTCTGCATGAAAATCAACAAAAATTGCGTCAACAACATTATTTAAGCCATTGTTATCAATAATATCATCAATTATTCTAAACGGATCATCCAGAGGATTCATAAAGACTCTACCCATTATGTTGATGACCAATATCTGCTCACCGTTTTTAGCTTTATACAAAAATGAGCCTTTACCGGGCGTTCCCTTTGGATAATTGGCGGGTCGCAACAATCGAGTCTCTCTTTCAATATATATCAGTGTGTCTTTTTGGTCCCAAATATGATTCCCAGACGTAATCACATCGACACCAGAGTCAATTAAACTGTGCAGAATTTTTTCTGTTATTCCAAATCCTGATGCTGAGTTTTCGCCATTAGCTATTACAAAATCAAGTTTATATTTATCCCGAATTCTTAAGAGATTTTGAGTTACAACTTTTCTTCCAGACTCTCCGACAATGTCACCGATAAACAATACCCGCATTTATATTTCCAGTTTAAGATTATACATTTACTAAATTATATTTCATCTAAATTAACCAGAAAATCAAGCTTTTGATCATGTTCTACACGAGGTAATTTTGGTATAATCTGGGCTGGGTAGCAGATACCAATAAATTTAGTATTATCTTTTTGTCTAAAATGCTGAATGGTCCTATCATAAAAACCACCGCCATATCCTAATCGATGAAGACTCTTATCAAAAAGGAGTCCGGGTACCAATACAATTTCTGGGATTGATAATATCCCATCGACTGGTTCATAAATTTTATATCTGTTCTTCACAAGTGATTTTTTCATATTCCATATTCTAAAATCGAGGATCTTCTTTTCGGTAATACATGGAAGAGCGATTTGATAACCAATTGACGAAAGGAGCTGAAGCAGCGGTAGGATATTTAATTCATTATTGATAGGATAATACCCCGCAATGGTCTGACTTGATCCCAAAAAACTTAAACTCATTTCTGTGAGCTTCTTCTCATAAAATAATTTTTCAGATGGCTTGATTAGTCTCATATCCTCTAGTGCATCAGCCCTAAGTTGAGATTTCTCAAATTTTGTACTTTCTAAACTCAAATTTTATACCCACGATTTCAAGCCACACGACCGTGGATTTGGCAATCCTTGGCTCCTAATAAATAGGTGGGCACCAAATGATTAAGACCACGATCTAAATCAGTGTTAGCTCCCAATTGAATTGCTATGGCGCCAGGAATAGTTATCTCACGAGTCGCATAGCCACTTAAATTATATCATTTAATTTGAAAAATAAAATTTGAATCTATGTTAGGTTGATAATGATTTGCTTATTTCGTTTAATTTATTTGTAAGCAGCTCAATATCTGTTAGAAGTAATTCTTCCAAGGAATGGCTATCCTCCTTAAACATATCATTCTTTTTTTGTAGCTGCTGAACATCATTTTGGATCTCTTCAATTTGCGATAATGCATCGGATAGCTTATCGGCAATCAATAGTCCTGCCATCACATATATTCTGGCATCTCCAATATGGCCGAACCTTCCCTGCAACTGATCAACGTGCCGAGAAAAAAAAGAGGCAAGCTCCTTAAGCCTAGCCTCCTCTCCGTCTTCACAGGCAATTTGAAAAGTTCTGTTATTAATATTTACTGTGACTTTACCCATTTTGAATTATACAAACATTACATACAAACAAATTAGCTATTTTAGAAAATTACGATACATTTTAATCATTTCAGAAATTCTTGTCTCTACCTCTTGATTGGCGCCCTTCAGTTTATTGTTTTTTTGTTTTAATTCTTCTAACTTATGAAGCAGTCCGATATTTTCATCATTAAGTTTCTTTATTTCATCTGCCATATTAGCGGAGTCATTTGCTTGGGACTTTGACAAATCTCTATTTTTTTTTAGTTCGTTAATTGCTGTGTGTAATTTTTCTAATGCAGCTGCAAGTCGTGGGCTTACACCGTCGAGATTTTGATTATTTAAGTCAACTTCATTTTTCAAATTATATTGGCTCATTTATAATCCCATACAATTAGTAATTAACACTGCACTTCTGATGAAAACATTGTCCCCATAGAAATATAATATTAATGAAGAGTAAAAAGCAATAAAAAAAAAATAAGATTTCCAACTAAATCAATGCTTTTCATGGGTATTTTAAACAGGAAATACTAACAAGGATGTAAATATTGTTTGATAAAGTTTTTTATTGAATTATAAAAAAAAGGCAGGTTTTCTTAAAAAAGCATACAAATATGTCAAATCAAATTAATCACCATGAAATGGCTAATGCTATAAGAGCACTATCAATTGACGCAATTGAAACTGCAAATAGTGGCCATCCCGGCTTGCCTCTTGGGATGGCCGATGTCGCAACTGTATTATTTAGTGAATTCCTAAATTTTGATGCAAAAGATCCTGATTGGATCAACCGTGATCGTTTCATTCTATCAGGCGGACACGGATCTATGCTACTTTATTCCTTGTTATATTTGCTTGGATACGAGGATATGTCACTTGATGAAATTCAGAACTTTAGGCAACTAGGATCCAAAACAGCGGGACATCCGGAATATGGTCATGCAAAAGGTATTGAAACTACGACTGGACCTTTGGGCCAAGGCTTAGCCAATGCAGTTGGAATGGCGTTGTCTGAGAAATTATTATCTGATAAATTTGGAAGTGATTTAGTAAATCATAAGACATTTGTTATGGCCGGTGACGGTGATTTAATGGAAGGAATATCGCAAGAGGCTATAAGTCTTGCCGGTCACCTGAAATTGAAGAAACTCACTCTTCTATTTGATAGTAACAATATTTCTATAGATGGACCCATAGCAAAAACTGACTCGACAAATCAAATAAAAAGATTTGAGGCTTCTGGCTGGAATGTCACTGAAATCAACGGTCATAATACAAAAGAAATTTTTAGAGCAATTAAAGACTCAAACTCATCAGATAAGCCCACAATGATTTTGTGCAGAACAATAATTGGATATGGATCGCCCAATAAACAGGGAACCGCCAGTGTTCACGGATCACCACTTGGTCAAGATGAGTATAATCTGACCAGGAAAGAGCTAGGTATTAAGTATTCAAAATTCGAGATACCTCCAGAAATTATAAAAATGTGGAGGAGCATTGGAATCAAAGGGCAGAAACAGAAAAAAATTTGGAACGATAAGCTCCAAAAATCGCCGCCAAGCGTAAAAAAAGAGTTTAAAGATCAAATTGAAAAATTTATACACCCCAGTGTATTTGCAAAATTGAATGAACTCAAGGCAGATCTTAGAGAAGAGCCCCAGAGCATAGCGACAAGGAAAGCGTCGGAGATTTGCCTAAAATATATTAACGATGCTACAGCAATCACTCTTGGTGGATCTGCAGATTTGACAGGTTCGAATAATACAAAAACAGATAATATTAATCCTGTTTCAGCTGAGGCATACGGTAGATATATTCATTATGGAATAAGAGAGCACGCAATGGGCGCAATAATGAATGGGGTATCCCTGCATGGTGGATTTATTCCATATGGGGGAACTTTTCTTATTTTCTCTGATTATTGTCGGCCTGCTATTAGATTAGCAGCGTTGATGCAACAACAAGTAATTTATGTATTAACACATGACTCCATCGGTTTGGGTGAAGATGGCCCAACACATCAGCCAATAGAACAGCTGTCAAGTCTAAGAGCAATACCAAATGTGAGTGTATTTCGTCCAGGATCAGCTGTCGAGACCGTTGAGTGT
>Ga0066378_10000290_pt1 | contig 21846 bp, 19 predicted proteins | sample Knorr_S23_td_DCM_FD_70947 | JGI IMG/M metagenome (GOLD analysis project Ga0066378, IMG submission 70947) | Marine microbial communities from Southern Atlantic Ocean transect - Knorr_S23_td_DCM_ad_71m_LV_A | ecosystem: Environmental > Aquatic > Marine > Oceanic | place: Southern Atlantic ocean...
GCTGAATCGAGGCCTTCCGCATTTATGTTTGTTGGCAGAGCAGCATGCAGGGCCTCGTTGAATTCCACGATTTTTGGAGTGGCAACTTCTGGCTCCGGCACGATTTCTTCGAGCAGATCGTCCTCTTGTAGGAGATCATCTTGGATGGCTGAGCTCCCGCTCGATTCATTTGCCGCTTGTGGCCTGGGCTCTGAATTGGGACTACCAGATCTGAGGCCGAAGTAGGCGAACACAATTAGGTGAAGGATGAGAACGATACCGAAGACTTTTTTGTACATGCGAAAACCAGGCCAGGGGCGATCAGCGTCTAACGCGTCTACGAACAATCCAGTAGGCGGCAATGGCCACGATAAGCCACCAATAGGCTACGACATTGCGGACTAGATTCACAACGAATCTCGGCGAGATGATGGCTATGGCTATGCCGATCCCAGCTCCGATCAGAAACTTTTTCGAGATGCGAAACTTGAACGGTTTTGAAGGCCGTGGCTTTTTCTCGTTTGGAAGGGAGTCAACGACTTCCCATTCTGGATCGTCATTGTTCGTCATGAAATCCCGATAAGGCTTATTTTGGTTTGTAATGGCTTAGCTGGATGAGAGGTCAATGGGGAAAGCATTAACCTCGGATGGTATCTTTTTGCGAGCTAAACGATAATTGGCTTTCGGTAGGGAGTTTCAGGCAGTAGATTGGATATCTGCTGTTATGATTACTCCCCTAGTGTTGAAGAGTTTCAGGGGCTCTATGGACCGTTTCAGGTCAGCGAGCTCGTTTTGCAACGGATTTGGCTTAAGGCGGCCTCTGATACTTCCCGAATGCGGGACGACAAAGGGCGGCCCGTAGATTTAACTCATCCTGGGGACTGAAACAGCCTTTCGGGCCCAGACTTTAAGAATGCAACTCTCACCATTGGAGGAGAGCGGAGGTCTGGAGATGTGGAGATCCATTTTTCGGGCAGAGACTGGCTAGGGCACGGGCATGGAGAGAATCCGGATTTCGACAATGTTGTCTTGCACGTCGTCCTCTATCCAGTGAAGCCTGGCGATCCCCCGACGAGAACCTTTTCGGGGTCAAGAGTTCCGACCGTGTCTCTGCTGGACTGCCTCTGGTACGATTTAGAGGAGTACGCTAGCGAAGATTCCATTATCGATTCCACCGGTGTATCGCTGGAAGGCGCCATCGAGCCCTTGTACGGCCGTTCGGTTGAAGACTGTCGGAGCCTGTTGGCAGAAAAAGCCTGGGAACGCTAGAATCTAAAATGCGGATTTGCCCAAAAGCGGATTGATCGGCTTGGCCGGGAGGAGGCTTGCCACACCACAGCAATGGAAATACTCGGGTTTTCGGAGAACCGTATCCCTATGCTTCGAGTGGCCACAACGGTTTCCTTGGCAGAGCTTCGGGAAGCTCCCCCTGATTTAGAGTCGCTTTATGAAATTGGGGATGGAATGTGGACGACTAGATGGACTCGACCGGCGAACTATCCTCGCCTGCGGCTGGAGCAATACCTCTATTGAGTGGCGGAGAATCCGGATTGGCCGAGAGCTCTGGAAAGATGGGCTTCAACGGGGCCTGTAGATGATACTATAGCGAGCGAACCAACTGGAGTAGAAAGAAGAGCAGCTGAAATGCCTGGGTTGAAGCGGGAGATAGGGGCAAGAATGTGTTCAGATTGTGTAGGTGGTTCGAAGCTTGATAACCTCATATGCGACGGGTTTCTGCCCTTGTTCTCAGCCCGGAAGGCAATCTCATTCAGGAAGCTATGGTTTCATTGGTATGCGGGGAATGCCCCCAAGGAGGCGAGCTCCAGTCTTCGCAAATTGGGGGTGATTGAGCCCAAAACGTTCCCGTTAGCCAATGGCTGGGCGCAGGGTCTATTGAATTTAAGTCACTCTCAAAGGGGCGGGGCTCTTCAACCGGCCTAGGGCTAATCTAGGAGGGCTCTCACAAGCGACAGCGCTTGTTCCAGTCGGCGTTTAATTAGTCGGATTGGACCGTCGGATTTTATGGGAATTGCAGCCTATTAGAACCCGAATGCGATGCTTGACTTTTAAGGAGTCGAGAAATTTACTCGCAGCCTGATTTTTCAATTTTTGGAAAGTGGGTCTTCGACCCGCTTTTTTTTTCTTATAGGTTAACAGAAATGAGTAGCGAAATTCTATCCGTACTCGAGTACATGGAAAAGGAGAAGGGGATCGGTCGTGAAGACATGATCTCTGCTATCGTCAACGCGATCAAGAACGCCGCGGCTAAAGGCGTGAATGCGGGGCAGGAGCTCAAGATCGAGATTGACCCGAAAAATGGCAAGATGCAGGCCTGGTCATTGCACGAAGTCGTCGATTCCCTGAGCGATCCCAAAACGGAGATTCCTCTGGAAAAAGCCCGCTTGATAAATCCCGATATCCAATTGGGCGACACCTTCGAAAAGGAGATGGATCCGGCTTATCTTGGGCGAATTGCAGCACAAACAGCGAGGCAGGCGATCATGCAACGACTGCGACAGTTTGAGAAGGAAAGGATCTACGACGATTTCAAAGATCAGGTGGGAGATATCGTCAGCGGGATCGTGCGGCGTCGCGAGCGAGGCGACCTTTGCATAGATCTGGGGAAGGCGGAGGCGATCATGCCAGTTCGCGAGCAAGTGCCTGGCGAAGATTATGCTCCTGGAGAGCGAATCCGCTGCTTCCTGCTTAAGATCGAAGCCTCGAACCGAGGACCTGAACTCATTTTGAGTCGCTCGAGCCCGAAATTCGTGCGTCGACTGTTCGATTTGGAGGTAACGGAGATTGCCGACGGAACCGTGACTATCGAGGCCTTTGCCCGTGAACCGGGATACCGCACCAAGATCGCCGTCTCCTCCTCGGATCCTAAAGTGGATCCCGTCGGGGCATGCGTTGGAGCTCGAGGGGCTCGAGTAAAAAGCATCGTTCGCGAACTCGGGGGCGAAAAGATCGATATCATCAGGTACGTGGAAGGCCCGAAGGAAATGGCCATAGAGGCCTTGAAGCCCGCCATTCCCCGGAATGTGGACGTTGACGATGTAAACAAGCGATTGCGGATAGAGGTCTCTGAAGATGATTTGGCCATCGCCATTGGCCGAAAAGGCCAGAATGCCCGCTTAACCTCGAAGCTCATTGGCTGGAAAATCGATATCGAGAAGGAAGAAGTTCGCGAAGTCAGTATGGAAGCCAAGCAGCAACAGGCTGCGGCCGGGCTGAACCAGATCGAAGGGATTGACGACGAGACCGCAGAACGTCTGGTCATGAATGGACTAATCAGTCCTGAAGTCTTTTTGGATGTAGAATCATCCGATCTCCAGGATCTCGGATTCGATCAGGAGCAAGCGGACGAGATTCTGGCGAAAGTGAATGCGTTCCTGGAAAAGCAGAATATTTCGTCTTAAAATTAGGAATTCGTATCAGGATAAAAATTACACAGAGAATAGACCGCCGTAAACCTTCTGCATGAGTGTACGTATCTACCAGCTTTCCAAAGAAATCGGAATGGAGAATGCCGAACTTCTCGACATTCTTCGTGAACGCGGTTTTCAAGTGAAAAGCGCATCGAGCACGATAGATAATATTTCCGCCGAATCTATTAAAGAGGAGTTCGCCAGCGAAAAGAGCGAGTCGGCATCGAAAGCGGAATCCGTGGAAGAATTGGCCGAGGCTGCCCCTGTGGCTCCGCCATCTCCGGCTTCCTTTGTGCGTACGAAAGACGAAATCGAGCAAGAGAAGGAAGCAGCCAAAGAAGCGGCAGCGGCCAAAGCGGCCCCTCCGCGGCCGCCTAAACCAAGTCCCGCGGCTCCTCCTCCGGCCGGTCCCGCGAAAGCGGCCCCTCCACCTCCTCCAGATAAGACTTCTGGTCCGGTTTCCATTTCCCCTCCTCCGGCCGGTCCCGCGAAAACGGCCCCTCCACCCCCGCCATCAAGAATGGGTCCGGCGAGTATAGCCCCTCCGCCAGCTCCTTCTACAGCTGGCGAAGAAGCGTCCACTGACGACGCCAAGGGTGAAGCGGCAGCTCAAGACTCAGGTGAAATCCGGACGATTGTCGTCAAGCCGCCGATTGTAGTGCGCGATCTCGCGGCTGAATTGGGGATAAAGCCCTTCAAGTTGATCTCAGATTTGATGGAGATGGGCATTTTCGCTTCGATCAACCAGAGTTTAGAAGAGGATGTGGCCAGCAAGCTTGCTGAGAAGCGGGGCATTATCCTTGAGATTCGCCATCGTGGCGAAGGTCCGAAAGCAAAGAAGAAAAAAGAGGTTAAGGAGGTCGATGAATCCGCTCTCCTCGAAGAACGGCCGGCTGTGGTTTGCATCCTGGGGCACGTTGACCATGGGAAAACTTCGCTGCTCGACTATATCCGAAAGGAAAGCGTCGTTTCCAAGGAAGCGGGTGGGATCACTCAGCACATAGGGGCTTATCAGGTAGATCACAACGGCAAGAAAATCGCTTTTCTGGATACGCCAGGGCACGCTGCTTTCAATCAAATGAGGGCTCGTGGGGCGGATGTGACCGATGTCGCCGTTCTCATTGTCGCTGCGGACGATGGATTTATGCCTCAGACCGACGAAGCGCTGAAGTTCATTCAAAAAGCGGGTGTTCAGCCGATTGTGGCGATCAATAAGATCGATACGCAAGGAGCGAATATAGATAGAGTTAAGACTCAAATGCAGGAACGCGGCATCCCATCGGAGGACTGGGGAGGCGAAACGATCACTGTGCCAATATCAGCGTTGAAGGGCGATGGTATCGAAGACTTGTTGGATATGATTCTCTTGCAAACGGAGGTCCTAGAATTAAAAGCGAATCCCAAGAAGGCTGCGGAAGGGGTCATTATTGAAGGACAAGTAGAAATCGGACGCGGCCCAACGGCTACGGTTATCGTGCAGGCGGGCACCTTGAAGATAGGCGACTGCCTTGTTTGTGGTCCTCACTTTACCAAGGTTAAAGCCCTTTTCAACGAGTATGGCAAAAATTTGAAAGCAGCTCCTCCATCTACGCCTGTAAGGATTATCGGTTGGTCAGGCGTTCCGGATTGCGGGGCTACCTTCCATGCAGCAAAGAACGAGAAGGCTGCCAAACGGGAAGCGGAAGAGAATACTATCTTGCAGAGAGCCGACCAGAAAGCGGACCAAGAGGAGCGGATGCCAACCTCGCAAGAGAAGCTTTTCGCCGCGATAGCCGCCAACCAGAAGAAAACCCTGCGTCTCATTGTCAAAGGGGATGTCTATGGATCGGTGGAGGCGATCAAGAATGCCCTCACGGAAATCCACAGCGATAAAGTCGCTCTGGATATCGTAAGATCGGAAGTCGGGCCTGTTAGTAAGAGCGACGTGCAAAAAGCGAGCGCTGGGGCTACGGAGATCATCGGGTTCAATGTCAAATCCGAGAATGGGGTGCAGGCCTTGGCCAAGCATCACGCAGTTAAGATCACGCGTCACAAAATTATCTATGAACTGATCGACCAGGTTCGCGATGATATGGTCGGTATGCTCGATCCGGAATTCCGCGAGAACAAGATTGGGGCCGCGGAAGTCAGAGCCGTTTTCCCGATCGCCAAAGGATTTGTGGCTGGCTGCTTGGTTGTCGAGGGTCGCGTGGTAGCTCAGGGCCACGCCCGACTGATTCGGAATGGCGAAGTTGTGGCCGAGCAAAAAATCGATTCACTCCGCAGGGTTAAGGACGAAGTTAAAGAAGTTCGCGCCGGAACTGAATGTGGTATCCACTTGGAGAATACGAACGATTACAAAGAAGGCGATCTAATCGAAATTTACGAAATTCACGAGATTAGGCCGGAATTGTAGATCCGCGTTTCGGTCAACGAGAGGGATTTCTGACTGAACGTTCTGCCGAGGGCCCGATCGGTTGGAGACCTAAATTGCCAGGCGATGAGCAATCGAAACATAAGAGTGTCGGAGCTCCTGAAACGGGAGGTAAGTGAAATTCTTCACACGCGGTACCAAAAAGAGTCCGTAGCGATCACGGTTACTGGAGTCGATGTCTCTCCAGATCATAGTCGAGCGACCGTCTACTATTCGTTGCTCGCGGATCAGAAGGAACGTTGGGATTCGCAGCGATTTTTAGATAGGGTATCTGGAAAAATACGGCACGAAGTGGGTAAGCGGATCGTTTTGAAGCGAATACCGGCGTTGAAGTTCGAGTTCGACGAGGCGCTTTCGCAGGGCTATCGAATCAACGAGATAATCGATTCACTGGAAATGGCGGACGACCAAAGGGAAGATTGAGCGAGTACTTTCCAGTATTGAGCGATCGGTTTGGTTCCTTGGCTGAAATGGCCGGTCCAGGCCCTGTTTGTGTGATCGGGCATGCCCGTCCCGATGGGGATTGCGTCGGCTCGCAAATTGCGGCGAGTGGGCTACTGGCTCATTTTGGGGTAGAGAATTTCATGGCCAATGCTGATCGTGTTCCCCATTCGTTGAGATACCTTCAAGGCAGCGATGCAATATCGATATTCGATCGTCAGGCCTTGGGCGATGCCGCTCTTCTTTATGTCGACTGCGCTGATGAAGGGAGAGTGGGGCCAAAAACCTCGATTTCTCTGGAAGATTCTAGACGGTTGGGAAACGTGGACCACCACATATCGAATACCAATTTCGCTGAGTTCAATATTGTTGACCATGGAGCATCCGCGACCTGCGAGGTTCTTGCAGGAATAGCATTCGATCTGCGGATACCTGTCGATTCAGGGTTAGCTCAGGCCTTGTACGCAGGCATTATGACAGATACTGGGAGATTCGGTTTTGCGGCTACAAGCAGTCGGGTATTCGAGCTTTGCGCTAAGCTAGTGGAGTGCGGAGCATCTCCTCAAATGGCTGCGGAGAACCTGTATGAAAACGTTTCTCTGGCTAGATTAAAATTGCTTGAGCGATTTCTCGGTACTTTGGAATACGCTTGCGATGGAAGAGTCTGTATCGGGGAGTTGAGACAGAGGGATTTTATAGAGACTGGAACATCCTATTTGGACACAGAGGGATTTGTCGATTACGCAAGAAGCGTAAGCGACGTTTTCGTCGGCGTCCTCTTGGAAGAGCGTAAGACGACGACAAAGGGAAGTTTAAGAGCTAAGCGGAAAGAGATACGAGTGGACCGAATAGCAGCTCAATTCGGGGGAGGCGGGCATGCCTGCGCGGCTGCCATGAGCAGCCCGTTGTCTTTGGAGGAATTGAAAAGCGGATTGATCGAATCCTTACGTTCGCGAGTAGATTGATTCGATGACAGAGGTTTTATTGGAAGAATGAAGGACATGAAGGAGCTGGAAGGAGTTTTGCTGATCGATAAGCCGATCGGCTTAACATCGCATGACGTAGTGGATCGCGTTCGTCGTAAGCTTAAGATGAAACGTATCGGACATGCGGGCACACTGGATCCAATGGCGACTGGGCTCTTGATAATACTGGTAGGCAAGGCGACTAAGCTGTCTCAGTATCTCATGAGTCTAGATAAAGCCTACCAGGGGACGATCACTTTGGGTGAGACGACTAATACCTATGACGGAGAGGGAGAGGTGATGACGACTAAGCCGGTCCCCGAGATCTCTCAGGCGGAGGTTCAGGAGGTCTTGAATACCTTTATAGGCGATCAATACCAAATGCCGCCAATGTTTTCGGCGGTCAAAATTGATGGGCAGCCATTGTACAAAATGGCCCGCAAAGGTAAAGAGGTGGAGCGTGAACCTAGGTTTATCAGGATCTCGAAATTCGATATCACTCGATTCGCTCTTCCTGAAGTCGATTTCAGTCTGGATTGCACGAAGGGCACGTATGTACGTTCGCTGGCGAATGATATAGGCGAGAAGATTGGTTTTGGTGGATACTTGTCCGCGTTGCGTCGAAATGCGTCTGATCGATTTTCGATTGAAGACGCTACTCCATTGGAAGCTTTTGAAGAAGCCAGTCTAGATGAAATAAATGGGATGCTGATATCCAAGAAGGATGCCATGCCGAATACGGTTTTGTGAAAATCGATTGATGGGAGAGCCGAGCCATTACAGATCCCTCGATTCGTTCGAAAACGGATCAGGATTGTCGATACACCTAGCGATCGGCATGTTCGACGGACTTCATCTAGGGCACCGCCAAGTAGTCTCTTCCGCGATTGAGGCGGCGAGTTCTGCTAGTGGGCTGGCGGGGGTTCTAACCTTTTGGCCTCATCCAAGCCACTTGTTCAATCCGAACGATCCGGTACCGATGATATTGAACTCACAAATGAAATTCGCGGAGCTCGATAGATTGCAGATCGATTTCATAATCGAAGAGCCTTTCGATAGGGGGTTTGCGGCGATCGAGGCAGAGGGGTTGGTGGAGATGCTTAAGGACAAGGTCCCGGGATTGGCGTCGATTCACACCGGCGAGAATTGGAGATTCGGAAAGGGGCGAAAAGGGGATGTGGATCTTCTTCGACGATCGGCGAAAGATTCTGGAATTTCAACGCGGGCGTTGGATTGCCTTTACTTGGATGGAGAACGGGTAAGCAGCACGCTAATACGCGAAGCGATATCCGAGGGAAAGATTGAGGCGGCGAATCGATTGCTGGGCTATACCTACGAATCGATTGGCAGCGTTCGTGAAGGGGAGAAGGTGGGACAATCGATCGGCTCGCCGACTCTGAATATTCCGTTCGATGGAGAGCTATTTCCCCGGAAGGGCGTTTATTTCGTCCGGGTATCCAAGGAAACGGGGTCTGAACGGTTCCCGGCTGTAGCCAATTTCGGAGTCAGGCCAACCGTCAATGCCTTGGATTGCCCGGTTTTGGAAGTCCATGTCTTGGGCGAATGCCCATTCTCTTACGGAGATCGACTTCGTGTTGAATGGGAGCGTTTTTCGAGACCGGAGAGGAAATTCGAGAATCTGGATTCCCTGAAAGCCCAAATTCGAAAAGATATCGAGCAGGCTCGAGCTTTCTATCAAATATCTGGAGATGGCTAAGGCTCGATTAGACGAACTGGTTGTGAGGCGCGGCCTCGCAGCCAGTCGCAATGAGGCAAAGGCTCTTATCATGTCCGGAAAGGTACGAGAAGGCGTCCATCGTTTGGAGAAACCGGGCCTCAAAGTGGATGGTGATATCGAGCTGATAGTGGAGCCAGGGAAGCGGTTTGTAAGTCGCGGCGGTGAAAAGCTTGAAGGCTATATTGAGGCATTCGATCTCTCATTCGAGGGCTTCGATGTATTGGATGTGGGCGCTTCAACGGGTGGGTTTACTGACTGCGCCTTAAAACACGGGGCCCGCAGTGTGACTTGTCTCGATGTGGGAAAAGGGCAATTGCATGGCTCTCTCCGCTCCGACCCTCGTATTCACAATATTGAGAAGATCAATGCCCGGTATCTAGAGACGGAGGACCTTCCGTTGCCATCCTACCAAAGAGTGGTCATGGACCTGTCCTTCATTTCGCTGAAAACGGTGTTTCCCGCCGTTTGGCCTTGTCTGGCTTCGGAGGGCATTTTGGTAGCCTTGGTCAAACCGCAGTTTGAGGTAGGCAAGGCGATTGCCGATAAGTTTAGGGGCGTTATCAAGGATGACCGGGAGCGGACACGAGCCCTGAATAGGGTGAGGGACTTCGCTTTGAGCGAATTGGAAGGAGCGTCGCTCCAAGGTTGTATAGAGTCTCCGATCAAGGGTTCCGACGGGAATATCGAGTATTTGCTCGGGCTTTCTAAGTTGAAATAAGCAAATTCAAGCGCGAGAGTGTTTCGCGTGGCGGACAGCAAGCCAATCAAGCGACTCGCGTTTGTGATGAACCAGAACAAGTCTGGGGCTCGCGAAGTGCTGGACCGTCTACGCGAGATTGCTCGAGCGGAGAACGTTAAGGTAAAGGAAACCTTCGAATTTCCCGTACCGGAAGGGTTTTTACGGGGAATGGATGCATGCTGCGTGATCGGCGGCGACGGAACGTTTTTGAGCGCCGCTTCCGAATCGACCAAATGGCAAGTGCCTATTGTGGGCGTAAACCGGGGGACTTTAGGATTCTTGACCACCTACACTTCAGAGGAAATCGAGGAAATTTTCCCATCCATACTTCAAGGCGGATATTCGGTTCGTGGCCGAGGCCTGATTGAATGCAGCAGCCACAATGGGGAAGCCGATATCGCTCTCAACGATGTTGTCATCAAATCGGCTTCCGCTAGCCGCATTGTTCATTTAAACGTTTTCGCGGATGACGAGTTTGTGACGACCTATGTTTGCGATGGCTTGATATTCAGTACGCCTACCGGTTCGACAGCATACACGCTCTCGGCTGGTGGACCGCTCATCCACCCCGATTCGCCAGTGCTTTCCTTGACGCCCATTTGTCCCCATGCACTAAGCAACCGATCCATTATTCTGCCCGATAGCGTGGAACTGAGGGTCGAAAACGCTTCCGCTGATGACCAACTTGTAATTGCTGTCGATGGGCAGCGGAATTTGTCTACGTCGCGAGACGCATCCATTCGTGTGAGGCTTTCATCACAACGCCTTCCAATTGCCCAGAGACCGGATTACTCCCATTTCAAAGTCGTTCGCAGGAAGCTGAAATGGAGCGGTGGATACGCGAGAGATATTTCGTGAGGAGCGCTCGCATCAAGGATCAGTTGGGGCTGAAAACTTGAACTCGACGATTTCTATCTTGCTGGAACTGAGTTTCGGTTCCTTGAGCACGGCGGATAGCCTAATATCTTCAAGCACGGCCTTCAACTCTCGGGTGTATTCTAGATCGTCGCTTGGCCCAAACATGTAAACTAGCTTGTGGTGGGAATAGCGAATATACCATCCTTCATCGGTAAGTCCGAAATTGGTGACATCAATTCCTGGATAGCGCTTCTTAAACTGGCTTTTGGTCATGGTGCCGCTATCGATCACCGCTTCCAGAGGATACACAATAACCTTGGTGGGCGTGACTTGAGCCCAAGCAACAGGTGCGAGTATTCCCACTCCGATAAGGAGGCGCTTAACCATCTGAGACTTGAAAATCGTATTCAACTAAAACGCGTCTATAGGTTGGTGGACATCTTTTCGCCAACCTCGGTGCCTTTAGCCCGATTGGAACCTTGGCTTCCGCCACCGCCGACGTTCTGTCCATCGCTCTCAGTAACCTTCTTATCGTTTTGTCCGCCTGGAGTTCTACCCGATTTGGCTTGGTTGCCCTCTCCTTGTTCGCCTCCCTCGCCCTCGGAGGTAGTTGCGTTGGGATCGTTCCCAGTCAGGTCTCCAATCGGTCCACCGATTTGCTCGCTGGCAGCGCCGATCACTACGTCAGGAGGCGGTGTTGGCAGTTCTCCCAATGGAGAATTGCCCGATTCGCCACCCTGTCCTTGCGAACCTTGTTGTCCCTGCTGTCCTTGTTGGCCTTGCGATCCCATCTGCCCCATGGGACCTTGCTGTCCTTGTTGGCCACCTTGTTGATTCGAGTTGGATGGGGGCATGGGAATTAAGGGCGTATTACTTGCTTGCTGGCCACCGCTGCTAGAGCTTCCGGATGGTGGCATCCCTTGGCTGCTTTGACCCATTGGGCTTTTGCCTCCTTGCGAGCCTCCCATCGGCGGCATTCCTTGGCTACTTTGACCCGATTGCCCCTGGCTCCCGCTTGATCCTCCCATGGGCGGCATTCCTGAACTGCTAGAGCCCCCGCCTCTGCTAGAGCCTCCACCCATTGGAATGGGCATCCCACTACTGCCCGAAGAGCCACCGGACATGCCTCCAGGCATTCCAGGCAAATTTACGGGGATGTTCAAACCGGTGCTGTCAGGTACGTTTATTGTTCCCAGAGGTGGCAGACTGGACTCGTCGAGAACGGAAACGTTGCCGCCGATCGGGATACCGCTGGTGGAGATCATGGGTCCGCCTCGGCCGCTCCGCTGATTGCTTCCACTGTTAGGGCCGGCTCCATTGGCCTCGGCATCGAAGATCCCGACGTCCGGGTCGAACTGAGCGTGGACTGTTGCGGTCATCAGGCCGCAGGCACCAAGCAGGGCGGTCAGAGCGAGATTAAGGGGATTTGGTCTCATGACGGGTACTTTGGTTGAATCGGATTTAGCGCTTTTCGTTACAAATTACGGTTAGAGGGGATTGAGGGACGCCTCCGCGGATTATTAGCTGGAACTGGACGTCTTCGTAGCCCTTTTTGCGGCCGATAACCCGGTACTTGCCAGGTCGCAGACTGATGGTCGTTTCCTTCAGTTTGGTGGGCTTTCTTGCAGTGGGTCCTTGCACGCTCACCCAGGTGGACATGTCGGAAATGAAAAGCACGGGTATGGGCCGGCTTTGCGTTATAAGATGTTGCTGGAGGCGCCGCGTATCGTCGGAAAGTGGCAGATAGTCCGGTTTGGACTGCATTGCCTGGTCGAAAGACATTCGCGCTTGGTCAAATTCCAATCGCTGAGCCTCGATGGTGGACATTTCCAGGTACTTTTCGTAGCGCAGTAGACTGCGGATCACTTTTCCGGTTCTCAGCAGACCATCTTTAGCCTCCTGCAATTCCGGTTCCATGTCGTGGAGTTGCTGATAAATTTCCCGAGCCCCTTCCCAATCTCGGTTCTCTGTTTCTAGAGCATAGGCTCTGGTGATCAGACGCGTAATGTCCGTACGGCGCTTGTCGGCTCTGGCATTGGTAATCGCGTCGGCCAATTCCTTGCGGTCGGGAAACACGGTCAGGGCCAGTTGGAAGTGGGTAATCGCCTCATCATAGCGTCCGGCTTGTTCAGCATTCTGAGCGATGGATAGATGCTTGTTGAAGTCCCGATTTTCGATTTTGCGTCGCACGCGCGACAGTCCGTTTTGAGCCTTGGCTGACTTGGTATCGATATTGAAAGCGTCCTGGTAGTTCCGAAGAGCATCCTCGAAGGCATCACTCCGTTCCAGCGATTCGGCGTCGGTCAAGAGTCCGAAAACCTCATCAGCGTTCTTGGCCCTCTCAATCTGGATGATAGCATCTTCGTTTTGCGGATCGACAGTGAGCAAGTTGGTGAAAGCCTCAATCGCTTTAGCGCCCTCGCCTAGGGCGATGTAGCGATGGCCCATAGCTGAATTCTCTCGTATGAAACTGTTGATGGAGTTTTCGACCTCCTGAAGCTTATCCGTCGCTTCGGTTAGCTTCGATTCGGAAGCGGTAAATGATCCTTCTGACAGAAATTGCTTCCCGGCGCTAGCGGCCTCGAAGGCGGCATCGTAGGCTTCCGGATTAAGGTGTTTGGAAGGCTTTAATTCGTCTACTCTGAGTAGGAAATTGTCGTACATCTCCTGCGTAGCGATTTTCGCTTCTACGAGATTGGAGAACTCCTCCACCTGCTCGTTGACACTGAGAAAGATGTTTTGGGCGCGTTCATAGGCGTTTCTTCCCATCAGCTCTTCGGCTTGCAGGAATTCGCGTTCAACAGCAACGAGCTTGGTTGTCAAAATGGGGTGGTTTACCCGCATTTGACGTATCTTCTCCAAGCCGATCTGGGCCGTTTCCATTTCCAAATCCGCTTTCGAACGCGATGCGAAGGCCTCTTGGAAATTTCGCTCGGGCACAGCCTCTTCAGTGATTCCCAGCCTGTCAGCCAGCGCTTTGGCATCCTCGTCCGGGTCCTTCCAGAGAATTATGGTAGCGATAACCGCCACGACAAAAATGCCGGACACAACTCTGGAAGTGATCATCCTCCGCTTAGATGATCGGGCTTTTTCGGCCGCTTCCTCGTCTTCAGGATTCCAGTGAATTACGCGATGTTTTCTCGGATTTTGGTAGCTATCTTCTATGTCCGACATGGTCGATTTATGCGATGAGATTTAGACCCCGTTTTTTCTCTTTTTTTGCGCAGACTATATTCGTAGAAAGCGAGTCAGAAGCAAAGATTGCCCGAGCCAGGTCTGATTGTAAAGCATGCCCGGTTAAAGCTACGATATTGAAAAGCTTTTGGATTCATCTAAACGTGAGCAGAAGTTCGGCGAACGGAGGGATCTCAGTTGCATATCGTTGGTCATTACGTAAGTTTTTCAATCCGATATCAGGATCGCTTCGTATACTTGTAGACAGAGAAAACTTGCGAATCATGGACACCAAACGAATTTTCCAGGGTACAGCCGTTATTTTGCTAACTTCTATGCTGTTTTCCAGCTGTAGCACCGTACCGGTAACCGGGCGAAAGCAAATCAATTTGATGTCCGATTCAGAGGTGGTGAAAATGACCAAAGCGGCCTTCGAGCAGATGAAGGGCCAGATGAAGATTTCCCAGGATCCGCGGATGAACGATTGGGTGCTGGAAGTATCTGAGCGTATTTCTCAGCAAGTATTTTGGGATATGCCCTTGGCGGAATGGGAGTTTATCGTATTTGACGCCCCGGGTCAAGTGAACGCCTTCGCGATGCCGGGCGGTAAAGTAGGAGTGATGTCGGGCTTGTTCGATATGGTGGACACGAAAGACGAGTTAGCCTCGGTCATAGCCCATGAGATTGCCCATGTAACGGCACGTCACACTCACGAGAGAATGTCCCAAGCTGGCATTTTAAAGGCGGGATCTGGAATCTCGTCATTGGGTACGGCCATTGCAACGGGAGGCATGGTGCACATAGCGCCATCAATGAGTGGTCAGCTGGCAGCCTGGGATAGAGCGAAGGAAGTGGAAGCGGACCGCATTGGCATTATTTATATGGCCAGGGCCGGGTTCGATCCAAATGCAGCTATATCGGTGATGGGCAAAATGGCTCAAATCGACATAGGCGCGGCGGGTAGCCAGCCCTACAATTCGACCCATCCGTCTTCCCAAGAACGCTTGGATGCGCTCCACGCGTATGTAGACGAGGCAATGGCCGAGTACGAAAAGGCTAAAGAATTCGTCTTCTGATTGAAACTGCTCGTATCGGTAGTGAAGCCATTTGGTCGCGAAGGCGACGATTAGACCGTACGTACAGGCAGGATGCCTGCTCAAATTTCCCGATGGGCAATATCTGAAAAAATACCCAACCCCGGTTTGCGAGTTGGCTATGGCAAGTCCCCCCAATTCAAACGACGCTGTTTTAGGGAGTGGGTTCCCCCTCGGGGACTGTAACGAGTGGTGTGGGTGCTTCTTCTGGCTCAGGGGCGTCGGAAAGGAGTTTGTCCAGCGCATCTGGCAGGCTCGTGATTTGGTAGGAGCTTGCTTCGAAAGCAGCCCGATCCATATAGGCATTTATTGGATCTTCGCTATTGGACGAAGTGATGAAATAGTAGACGGGCCCTTCAGGAGTGACCACTTCCTCTTCGACTTCCGTGGTCGTCTCTCCATTTTCACCCTCCTTCTCCACTTCTTTCTCGATTTTGACTTCGGGTTGACGGCCAATCGAATAATTGTAGCTTTCTCCGTTGCTCAGTTTCAGAGTGAATTGATGACTGTTTTCTTTTGCGGCGACCACATAGGCGTCGTCGGTTTCGGCAGTTGCGGTGAATGTCAAACCTGACAAGCGGGTCGCGATCTGCCCGACAGAAGATTGATTTAGGATTTTGCCATCAGGCAAGGCGTCAGCCGTTTCCCAATCGGAATCGGCGTTTTCACGCGTGACGCTGATTCGGTCGCCATTTTGGAGCGAGGCCTCGAGGGCCGTGACTTCATCAGCTTCGAAATCAACCAGCTTCTTCTCCAGCCACGAATCCAAGCTGGAATTTATGAAGAAGGTTGTGTCCACCAAGAAGGCCTTTTTTTCACCTTCGTAGCGCATGAATTGCCTTCCGTTTTCCGTTTCCTTTCCGAGTTGGAAGGCGACGATGTCATTCCCTGATTTGTCCACGAACCGAACTTGCTCGCCAGTTTCGAATCCCAAGGTGGCAATCCTTTCGGGGTTTTCGCTTACCAGACGTTGTATACTAGCTTCGGATACATTACGGGCCAATTCGGAAATGCGATCGTAGCTGGTGGGCAGATTGAAGCGTTCCTCCAGTGTCCAGAGATTGGATTCACCAGCGGCAGTGAATGTGAGAGACTCTTCCTCTGTTTCGACGATGATCTTAGCCGTATCCCGCAGAGCTGCTGGCTCGATAATCGGAGTTCCTACCCGGTCGTCGAGTAGAGGAGCGCTGTCGGACTTCTTGAATAAGCTCGTGACGATAGCGAGAAGGGCGAGAATGCCGGTGCTGATGTATAAATTCTTGATATTCATATTTCCTCCTCAAGCGCCTTATTTTTTCGCATACGATAGAAGAGCAGGCCAAATAGGGCTAGTCCGATAGGCGAGTAACCAATGTTCAAGGACACGAGTCTCCATTTGAGAGCGTCGATATCTTTACGCAATTCGCGGCGGATGATCCGACGTTCGGCCCGAAGGTTTACCTCGTTTTCCCGGAGCCTTTGTAGGGCCTCGGACAACTCGGGCCCAGCAACGATCAGCCCGGTTCCCTGCTGCTGGGTGACGAGTTGCTGAATCTCCTGATTGACCTCGGAGATCCGATCCTCCACTTCCTGCAATTTGATCTGATATTGCTTTTGGGCTTCTACCTCAAGCGCTTGGACGCGATCGAAAATTCTCGATTCTTCTCCTTTGCTTCGAATCCCGATCAAGTCCTGACTGCCCCCGAGGAATTCGACGATATTGGTGCCCATAGCCAAATTATCATTGATCGTTTGGATCGTCATCATTCCGAGGAAGTTCTGACGCCGAATGGAGAATTGATCGAGTGCCCAGTCGGTATCGGCAATAATGAATACATTGCTTTCACCGGTGTAGAGCTGGTCGGAATCGCTTTCATCTGCATCTTCGCCTTCGTCCGCTTCGGCAGGATCGCTGGGTTTGCCGTTTGGAAAGGCGGTGGTGAATTCCCCACTGAGCATTCCTGCCACAGTCCGCTTTTCGCTATCGGTCTGCATCTGATTGAGAAGGGCTCCTTGTTGGGCAAACTGAAGCATCATCCCATTTACTGTGCCGGCCGCATCGCTTGTCTCCAAGATGGGCTCGAAGGCGAGTTCCGAATCCGCTTTGAGAGAGATAGAACCAGGCTCGAGGAGCAGGACGGCATTCAGTTCCGCGGCAGGCAGGAAGTCTTGGCTCATATTGTCTTCCCGAAAAATGAGCCATGCTGGTTGCATGGAGCCTTGCTGCGTGTAGGCGATATTCGGATCCGCTACGGCATCGCCCGGCGAGTATTCAATCCCCCAGGACGAGAAGAAACGTTGAAAATCGCTAGAAGTATTCGGGTTGGGACGCCCCATCATCCCCATCTGATTTTGCTGTTGGCTTCGGAAGAAAAGCGAAGAGGGGTCGACAGCGAGGAGCATGGGTTTTCCGGAGAGCACCATCTGGTCGATATCATACATGAGAGATTCGCTCAGCCCGATTGGGTGAATGACAGCAAGCATATCCAGACCGCCGGGAAGTTCCGAAGCCGTCGGTTCTACGACTTCGATATCGAAACTGCTTTCCAACTCGGTGATGATGTACTGATCCTCTTGTTGAGGTTGGCCGGGCATCATCGGCATGGGTGGCGCTTTGAGCGGCAAACCAGAGATGAGGCCAAGCTTGGGCTTGGAAAGCTGTTGGGCCTCGTGGACTGCCTTGGCAATGTCGTACTCGATGGAACCCTCTTTGTTCCAATCGAAGAACGGTATCGCGTGCTCAGAGTCGCCTTGGCTAATTACCAATCCGAGAAATACGCTATCCCCATTTGGCAGGCTCTGACCATGCACACCTGAGGCAATCGCATTCTCCTCCTCTGAGGTGTCGGGTTGCGGATCGATGATATCGAGAATGATTTTCCCATCAGATGCTCGCTCGAATTGACGTAAGAGTTGCTCGACGCGGTTGCCGAAATTCTGGATATGCATCCTGATTTGCGGCGAAACTCCCTCTACTGATTTTGTCTTATAGAAATCGAATCGAATCGGCTCCTCCACTTTGGCAAGCAACGACTTCGCGCTCTTTGAGAGCGTGAATGCGTTTTCCGCTGTCATATCGAATCGTATGGGTAGTGAGGATACGACATAGTGGAGTAGGAGGAAGTTGATGAGAATGAGAAGAGTGGTGTGTATCTTTGCCCTGATTTTCATGGTTATGCCTCTCCTTTCTACTTTTCCAGAATGACTACATTGATCGCCAGGGAGGCGATGGTTAGGGTGACGAAAAACGATATGGCGCTCAGTTCGATCAATCCCCGGGTCATCGTCTGATAGTGGGACAGAAAACTGAAATTGCCGAGAAAATCGAGCAGGCCTCCGGGTGCGAAGCTCTCGAGCAAGGTAATCAGAATCTGGGAACCGAACAAGGTAGCCAGGAAGCAGATGAGGACGCTGATTACGAACGCGATTACCTGGTTCTTGGTGAGGGCCGAGCAGACCGAGCTGATGGCGAGGTAGGCTGCCGACATGAGGACGGAGCCGAAATAGCCAGAAAACATAATTCCCCAATCCGGGTTGCCTAGGTAGCTAGTCGTTAAGGCTAGCGAGAAAGTCAGGGCGAGCGCGATTCCGATAAAGGCCCAAGCAGCTAGGAACTTGCCTAGGACCGCGGCCATGGGCGGAATGGGTAGAGTGAAGAGAAGCTCTATACTACCGGATCTCTCCTCTTCGGCCCACAGCCTCATGCCGGTGGCAGGAATGAAGATCAAAAACGCCCAGGGCAGGAAGGTCCAGAGCGTGTCTAGGCTGGCTTGGTTGCTCTCGTAGTAGCCCGCGAAGACTGCGAGCCCGATGATGACAATGTGGAAGACGGCCAGAATCACATAACCTACAGGCGAACGAAAATAGCCGAACAACTCTTTTTTGAATACAGGAAGTATTTGGTTCATGCGTAAGCTTTGCTGCTGGTTATTTCGCGAAAGATTTCATCAATGGAAGAGCCCGGCTTGCGGGCCTTGAATTCGTCTGGCGTCTCGTCGACGCGCACTTTGCCCTGATCGATAACGATGATACGATTGCAGATCGCCTCGACCTCTTCGAGAATGTGGGTGGAGAGGATGATAGCCTTGTTCTCCGACATCGCTTTGATAAGCTTTCTGACTTCGTGCTTTTGGTTAGGATCCAGGCCGTCAGTTGGCTCGTCCAGAATGAGAACAGGGGGATCATGAAGAATAGCTTGGGCCACGCCAACGCGTTGACGGTATCCTTTAGAAAGCGTTTCGATAGACTGGCTTTGCACCGTTTGCAGGTGGCATTTGACGATGACGTCGCTCAGACGATTGTGGACTTCGGCTTTCGTTCGAAAGCCGCGCGTCTCCGCAACGTAAGAGAGAAATTCGACAACAGTCATCTCGGGATACGCGGGACTGCTTTCGGGCAGGTAGCCGACTCGGCTTTTAGCCTCGAGCGGATGCTTGCGGACATCGAAACCATCGACAGAAGCGGTACCCGATGTCGGTGACAAAAAGCCGGTTATCATCTTCATCGTGGTGGACTTGCCAGCCCCGTTAGGACCGAGGAAGCCGAGGATGTCGCCTTTCTTGACCTGAAAGGATACGCCGTCGACTGCGCGCAAGTCACCATAGTCTTTGACTAGATTTTCTACAGCAACCATAGGTGGAGTTATTCTTGTTATTCAGGGAGTGGAAATAGATTCGGCAAGCAAGATTAAGTTCCAGTAAAGGATCTGATTTCCCGTGATTTTACCGGACTCTTGGCCAGAAGGAATGCTTCTAGCTCAGATTGGGATAGTTAGAGAGCGAGACGCATAGACGAGAGCGTTGTCAATTTCAAGTATTTCCCGCTTAATTTGGCGATAGCGACTCGCGGAGAGTTTCTCTATCGTAGGAGGAAGCGACTAGTTCGGTGCATTTTCGTCCAATTCCAAGTCGCCCTGAGACTCTTGATCTAAGCCGTCCTCGGATCCCTGAGGCTCGTCTTTTAGGTGTTTCGGGGGATCGGAAATCCGCCTAGCGAAATTCAATTCCCGATCGGCCACGATCCTGTCGCAAATTTTTCGCGTGTGGAGGCGAAGCCACATGTAGGTATTGGAATCACTTCCATAGCGGGCTGGGCCGTAGGCGTGAATGCGATTTGTTTGCAGGAGCAAATCGTTTTGAGCGAATTCGGCATCGTTGCTGGGCTTGTAAACCGCGTAGGCTTTGCCGCCGAATTTGCGAACTACCGAGAAGCTTGGCACATCGCTGGGACCATCCGCGATGTAGATCATATTCTGAAAAGGTATTCGACGATCCTCATGGGCCATCTTGGCATTTACATCGATGCCGTGGTCTTTGTTGGAGCCCTTGTTGATCTCGAATAGGGCCCTCGTCTTAGTCGTGTTGTCGACCATCATGCCAATTTGACTGATCTCCATCTCGGTTTCTACTGGGAGCTCATCTTGATCCAGGAAACCGGGAAGCAAAGGGTTCTCGATAAACTCGCATCCCCAGATTCCCTCGACGAAGGGGGCTATCTTGCTGCCGCGAATCATTTCTGCTAATCCCGTGCTGACGATGTAGTGTTCGACCTCGATTTCGTGCTTAGCGTATTCAGGTTTCGAGCGCGTCTCTTCTCGGAGCTCTTGAAAGAACTCGGGAAGCCCCTCGTAGAATTCGATTTCGGCTCCCAGTTCCCTCAGTATACCGTTGTTCAGGCCCTTGAGCTTTCCATTTCGCGCGTAGGTGAGCAAATGATTCAGATAGAGAATTTCGCCTGAAACGCTGTACCCCCGCTTGTTATAGCGGTCGGCTAGAGCATTGGTCTCCTCCCAAAACCGGCTTTCGTCGATATTGTAGCGCTCGAATATGGGCTGCTGCATGTAGCCCGGAATGAGCGTTTTGTCGAAATCCCAGATGAGAGCGATTCTGTTCTGGGTGAACAGTCCTTGCGGCATGGTCGTTAGCAAAGAGGAAGCGCCTAGTACTGCAATGGCAATCTGCCCCGCTGTTAAATTCGATTTGCAGTTTCCGAAATGACGCGACATTGCTCCTTGCTTTCACATGGCAATAGAGCTTCCGGACATTTCCCCTTTCAAAAAACGGATTGAAGAAATCGACGAGCTGATGAATCAGCCCGATTTTTTCAACGATGCCCATCGTTCGGCATCGCTGTCCCGCGAGCAATTGAAGATGCGGCAATTGATCGAAGACTACGAGGCATTGGGTGGAGCGAAATCGGCATTATCCGAGCATCGAGAACTGCTGGAGGACGATGAAGGCGATGAAGAGCTGAAGGAATTGGCCGAGGAGGAGCTCCCAGAGCTGGAGGCTGAGATCGAAAGGCTTGAGCAGAAGATTCTGGTTTCCATGATTCCTCCGGAGGATTCGGATTCGCGTAACACGATTGTGGAAATTCGGGCTGGCGCCGGGGGAGATGAGGCGTCGCTATTCGCGGGAGACCTTTTTCGGATGTATGGCAGGTTGGCCGAGCGGCGTGGCTGGACCCTGGAGCAGCTGGGTTCGAGCGAAAGTGGTATCAGCGGATTCAAGGAAGTAGCATTCTTGATCCGAGGCGATGAGGCATACAAGCTGATGAAATTCGAAAGCGGGGTGCATCGAGTGCAACGGGTCCCGGAAACGGAATCCCAAGGACGCATTCACACATCTACGGTGACGGTAGCTGTTCTTCCTGAAGCCGAGGAAGTCGATGTTCGAATAGATCCTCAGGAACTGGAGATCACTGTCACGAGGGCAAGCGGGCCCGGCGGTCAAGGCGTGAACACGACTGACTCGGCCGTCCAGATACTCCACAAGCCTACGGGGATTATCGTGAACTGCGCTGACGAGCGCTCGCAAATCAAGAACAAGGCCAAAGCCATGACCGTATTGCGATCTCGGCTCTTGCAGGCCAAAGAAGAGGAAGAGCGAGCCAAATACGCGGAAAACCGTAAAAAGCAGGTGGGGACCGGCGATAGAAGCGAAAGGATACGAACCTACAATTTCCCGCAAAGCCGACTGACAGATCACCGAATCGGCCTGACTATTCACAGCCTGCCTCAGGTAATGGAAGGGGAGCTGG
>Ga0066378_10000292_pt1 | contig 21826 bp, 26 predicted proteins | sample Knorr_S23_td_DCM_FD_70947 | JGI IMG/M metagenome (GOLD analysis project Ga0066378, IMG submission 70947) | Marine microbial communities from Southern Atlantic Ocean transect - Knorr_S23_td_DCM_ad_71m_LV_A | ecosystem: Environmental > Aquatic > Marine > Oceanic | place: Southern Atlantic ocean...
AGAAAAATAAGAAAATAATTCATAACTATAAGTTAGAGCTAGGATTAAAAAATTTTGTCCCACTCACTGGTTGGCGAATGTAAGAAATTAATTCTTCAAGATCTTTTTGATTATTCACAAAGTCAATATCATTTGTATTAATAATTAATAAAGGGGAATTTTGATATCTGAAAAAATACTCATTATAAACCTCGTTTAATGCTTCAATATAATCTGGTGAAATTTTATTTTCAAAATGTCTACCTCTTTTAGATATTCTTTTTATTAATGTGGAAGTATCTGCTTGTAGATATATAACAATATCTGGCTGAATTATATTCTTCTCTAATATTTTTGCAACTGAATCATACAAAGACATTTCTTTTTCATCTAAATTCAAAGATGCAAACAATCTATCTTTTATAAACATATAATCTGTAATAACTAATTTATTAAAAACATTGGTTTGTCTTAGATCATTTTGCTGTCTATATCTACTCAATAAAAAAAATAGCTGAGTTTGGAAAGCATATCTTTCAGGATCATTATAAAATTCACTTAAAAAAGGATTTTCATCGAACTTTTCCATTACTAGCTTTGCATTTAATTTATCCTCTAATAAGTTAGCCAAACTAGTTTTTCCAACACCTATAACTCCTTCAATAGCTAAATAATATAAATTATTCATGAATCTATAATTTTAATTTTTTGATATTTACATTTATTTAATTTATTTATTAAAGGAATTCCATCATCAGGGCATTTCAATTTTGAAGAAATTTCTAATAGTGGCTCCAAAACAAACCTTCTTTTTAAATATTTAGGATGTGGAATTATTAATTTTTTTGAATTAATAATTAAATTATTAAAAAAAATAATATCAATATCTAAAGTTCTAGGCATATTTTTTTTTATTTTTTTTTTTCTACCATGATCTGTTTCAATACTTTTCAATAAATCTAACAAAATTATTGGAGATAAATTAGTTACAATTTTAATAGCACAATTAATAAAATTTTTTTGATTAATAAAACCAATTGGTTCTGTGTCATAAAATGAAGAAATTTTCTCTACTTTGCAATTTTTATTTAAGGATAGTTTCTGAATTGCAGAATTTAATATACTAATTGAATTTCCAATATTTGAACCAAGGCTTAAATAAACTTTATTTTTCAAAATTTAATTAAATTTTATCTATTAATTTCTATTTCAACTGAGTCAACTAAACCACCAACTGGAGGATTAATTTTTCTAATTATTAATTTAATTTTTTTTATTGGAAATGAAGAAATTAAATCATTGCAAATTTTACTTCCGAGCGTTTCTATTAGATTATAATTTGAAGAATGAAATGAATCATTAATTTTTTTATAAATTTTAGAATAATCAATTGTATGATCTAAATCGTCAGTTGAAAAACATTTATCAATATTTGATTGGAACTCTAAATCTATTTCGAAAGTTCCACCTCTTTTTTTTTCAGAAATACTTACACCATGTTTTCCAAAAAATTTAATTTTTTTCATTCTTATGATTGTCATAATCATTAATAATTTACTAGGATAAGATTATTAAGACAATAATAAGTAAAAAAGGCTTCCAAATAAATTTAGAAGCCTTAATAGATTGATTAAAATGTGTGTAAATCAATATTTACATCATTCCACCCATTCCGCCCATTCCACCCATATCACCACCAGGCATTGGAGGCATTGGAGCTTCTTTTTCAGGTATATCTGAAATAACTGCTTCTGTAGTTAGTAAAAGTCCAGAAATTGATGCAGCATTCTGAACTGCAACTCTAGTAACTTTAGTTGGATCAATAATACCTGCTTCAAACATTTTGACATATTCTTCAGAGTAGGCATTAAAACCTTCATCGCTTTTACTATCTTTTACTTTTTGAACAACAATTGATGGTTCATGGCCAGCATTGCCAGCTATTTGTCTTAATGGCTCCTCAAGAGCTCTTAAAACTATATTAGCACCAACCATTTGTTCATCAGATAATTTCATTTTTGAAACTTTATCCAGCGTTCTAATTAATGCTACACCTCCACCAGGAACAATTCCTTCTTCAACGGCAGCTCTAGTAGCATGAAGTGCATCTTCAACTCTAGCTTTCTTTTCCTTCATTTCAACCTCTGTTGATGCTCCAACATTGAGTACGGCAACACCACCAGATAATTTAGCTAATCTTTCTTGAAGCTTTTCTTTATCATAATCAGAAGAACTTTTTTCAATTTGAACTTTTATTTCGTTTATTCTTGCTTTTATTTTATCAAGATCTCCTGCACCTGATACTACGGTAGTATTATCTTTATCCATAACTACTCTTTTAGCAGAACCTAAATATGCCATTGTTGCATTTTCTAATTTATAACCTTGCTCCTCCGAAATAACTGTACCACCAGTTAAAACAGCAATATCTTCAAGCATAGCTTTTCTTCTATCACCAAAACCAGGGGCTTTAACAGCTGCTACTTTTAAGGTTCCTCTTAATTTATTTACAACTAAAGTTGCAATTGCTTCGCCCTCGACATCCTCAGCAATAATTAATAATGCTTTTCCTGCTTGAGATGTTTTTTCTAAAATTGGCAACAAATCTTTCATTGCACTGATTTTCTTATCATAAATTAAAATTGCAGGATCGTCAAGATCAGACTCCATGTTATCTGAATTTGTAATAAAATAGGGTGATAAATAACCTCTATCAAATTGCATACCCTCAACAACTTCAAGTGTTGTTTCAGTTGATTTAGCTTCTTCAACAGTAATAACACCATCTTTACCAACTTTTTCCATTGCATCAGCTATTAAATTTCCAATTTCTGAATCATTATTTGCAGAAATTGATGCAACTTGAGCAATCTCAGTTTTACCAGGTAAATCCTTACTTTGTGATCTTAAACCTTCAACAACAACTTGAACAGCAGCATCAATACCTCTTTTAATTTCCATCGGACTTGCTCCAGCAGTTACATTTTTCATTCCTTCACGAACTATAGCTTGTGCAAGTATTGTAGCTGTTGTAGTACCATCACCAGCAACATCAGAAGTTTTAGAAGCAACTTCTCTAACCATTTGAGCTCCCATATTTTCAACACTATCTTCAAGTTCAACTTCTTTTGCAACAGAAACACCATCTTTTGTAGAAGTTGGAGCACCGAATTTTTTTTCAATAACAACATTTCGACCCCTGGGTCCTAAAGTAACCTTAACTGCATTTGCTAACTTATCTACTCCAGCTTTAAGTTTTGCTCTTGCATCGGAATCATATTCAATTTGCTTAGCCATTAATTTTTCTCCTAAATTTTATTTAATATTAAAGAATTGCGAGAACATCGCTCTCACGCATAATTGTATACTCTGAACCGTTGATTGTAACCTCAGTACCAGAATATTTTCCATATAAAATTGAATCTCCAACTTTTAAAGTTGGTTTAACAAGAGTACCAGAGTCGCTTACTTTACCAGCGCCAACTGCAACTACTTTACCTTGCTGAGGTTTTTCTTGTGCAGTATCTGGTAAAATTATACCCCCAGAAGACATTTCTTCTGCAGGAGCAGCCTCAATAACAACTCTATCAGATAAGGGCTGAATCTTAAGTGCCATTTTTTTATTTCTCCTTATTTAAAAATTATTAAATGAATTAAGCTAAGAAATTTAATAATCTTTTTTTTTTTGAACAATGGTTTTATCTAAGTTCCTAACTCTGATTTTTTTAAGTATTCTTTTTGCTCAAATGTTGAATTTTTTAAAGTTATTCCATTTTCTTCCAAAGCATATCTTGCAACCATTTCATCTATATCATTTGGAACAGAATATACATTAGGTGCTTTAATTAAATTATTAGAAGATTCACTTGAATTTGATTTTACTAGATATTCAACACAAAGTGCATGAAGAGAAAAACTTCCATCCATAATTTCTATTGCATGACCATGAGCTGTAGGTCTTGATAAATTTACCAATCTTCCTTCGGATAATAATAAAATACTTTTACCATTTTTTAATTTATATCTAACAAGGTTTGGACTAACTACATTTTCTGATTTACTCATATTTTTTAATGAAACGACATCTATCTCATGATCAAAATGTCCAGCATTAGCTAAAATTGCATTATCCTTCATATCTTTAATGTGGTGTTTTGATATTACATTTTTACTTCCTGTTGCAGTAATAAAAACATCCCCCTGAATAGCGGCGTCTTCCATAGATGAAACCCAATTACCATCATATAAAGCCTCTAAACCTTTATGATATCCTGATTTACCATTATTTGTTGTAAGACCAGTGGTTTCAACAACAATTACTCTAGCACCCATACCCCTAAACCTTGTAGCTAAACCTCTACCAACTCTACCATATCCTACAATAACTATAGTTTTACCTGCAATTAAAATGTTAGTTGCAGAAACTATACCCTCAATAACACTTTGACCACTACCATATCTATTATCAAACAAATATTTTGAATATGCGTTATTTAAATCAATTACAGGTACTTTCAATTCGTTTTTTTCTTTCATTGCTTTTAACCTCAACGAACCTGTTGAAGTTTCCTCACAACCGCCAATGAAATTTTTTAATAAAGTTGGAAATTTAAAATGAAGTCTATACAACAAATCACCTCCATCATCAAGAGTAATTTTTGGTGCAGTTCTAATTACAGATTCAAGACAGTTATAATATTCCTCCTCTGTTTCATTAGACCATGCAAAAATTTCCATATTTTTTGATAATGCTGCAGCTACTCCATCATCTGTACTTAATGGATTACAACTACTTGCTGATATATCCGCACCACCAGCTTGAAGAGTTTTCAAAAAAACAGCAGTTTTTGAATCGAGGTGCATAGAAACACCAATATTTATACCAATAAATGGTTTTTCTTCTTCAAATTTTTTTCTTATTCTGCTCAAAATTGGCATATTATCTTTAGCCCATTGTATAGAATTCATACCATCATTTATTAAGTTGTTGTTTTTTATCTTACTCATTTTCCTGTGCTTCCAAATCCCCCATCCCCCCTAGATGAATCAGATAATTTATCAACAATCTCTAATTCTAATGGTTCTCCGGTAATTGACATTATTTGAAAAAGTCTTCTTCCTTTTTCTAATTCAAATTTTTCTTCTGAAATATTATCACAAGATGCAATTATTTCCCCTCTATAACCTGCATCAATCAAACCAATAGAGTTAGATAATCTAAGAGGAGTTTTGGAAATACTTGACCTGGGAAGTAAAAAATAAGGTTTATTTTCCAATTCACAAGATATTTTTAGATGAATTGGTAAAGTTTGTTTAGGGTCAAAAATAATTTTACTTGGTATAAAAAGGTCTATACCAGCATCACCTTTATGAAAATGACCATGATTCAAATAATATTTTTTAATATTATCATTAAAGGGCTTAATTTTTAATTTCATTTTAAAAAATTATTTATCATTCTTATTATAAACAGTTCGTATTGGGTAGGGAATCTCAATTCCTTCTATTTTAAATCTTTTATGTAATCTTTTTATAAACTCGTGAGTAACAGACCATTGACCACTATAGTCAATAGCACCAATAAATACTCTAAAATCTATGCTCGATTCTCCAAAATTTAAAAATGTAACACCAGGTTTATAATCTTTGTTTGCACCTTCAACATCATTTATTACTTCTTTAGCAACATCTAAAACTACACTTTCTACCTTATCAAGATCACTATCATAACTAACACCACATGAAATTCTTGCAGTTAGATGCTTAACTGGTACATCAAAATTTGTTATAATTGCAGTAGATAACTTTGAATTAGGAACAACTAACATGTTATTAGTTCTATCTTTTATTGTTGTATTTCTCCATGTTATATTTTCAATTACACCCCTTTGGGAAGTATCTAATTCAACTAAATCTCCAGGAATGACTTTTCTAGATAAAAGAATGTGTAAACCAGCAAAAAGATCTGATAGGGTATCTTTTAAAGCTAACGAAATTGCTAATCCGCCAACCCCAAGTGCTGTTAAGACTGGAGCAATTGAAATTCCAAAATTTTGAAAAACAACTAATAATCCCATTGAAATAATAATTATTCTAAACAAATTTGAAAACATTGTAGTGGATGGAAAAGATGTGTTATTAGAAGCAAATAATTCTAATATTTTTACACAAACATTTGAAACTGAAAAAGAAATTGATAGAACAATAATAGCAATATTCAAATTAAGAATAAAATTCAAAACGTCACTTTGAAATGGAAGTTGAGATAAACTTAAATAAATTCCAAACAATATAAACCAAAATACAATAGAGTTCTCAAATGAATCAAAAATTATGTTGTCAATTTTCCAATCAGTTTTATTAACTAATTTTTTTAATTTAGTATGAACATATTTTTTAAAGAAAATTCCTATTAGAGGTAGCAATATAAGCGGTAAAAAAGAGAGAGATAAACCGATAAGTGTTGATTTATTAAATGAATTAAAAAAATCCATGGGAAAATCTATAAAAATTTAAAACAAGTTAAAATATATAAATTTTAACTAGCAAAAATGGTTAAGTCTGTACCATCAAGAATAGATTCATATTTTTTTAAGGGACGAGTTGCTGGGCCAGTTACCACTTCACCTGAAGTATTAAATTCAGAACCATGACTATTACATAGAGAAATTCCGTTTTGAAACGAATTAACTGAAGCTCCTGAGTGTGTGCAATTTCTAGAGAAAACAACAACTTCATTTTCAGAAAGTCTCAAAAGCAGTAGGCCAGCTGAATCGATTTCATTTCCTGAAGTAACAATAGAATTACCAATAGTTTGCAATGGAACTAATGATTCATTTGTTAAATCAAAAATAAAAGAAATTCTATCATCTGACACGACTTCTTCAACTTCAACTTCTGCTACAGGATTACCAGAATCAGAACAAGAAGTCAAATTGAGAACACTCAATGGAATTGCTGTAAGGGCAGCACAACTGCAGGATTTTTTAATAAAAACTCTTCTGTTCATAAACCAAATTAAAGTTTTTATTTATTAAATGCAAGATAAAAGAGCGTTATGAGCGTTTTTTTTTAGAAACAACCTGTTAAATTCTTAAACAAAAAAAGAGGAAGTATGATATAAAGAAAGCCATCTCTAATTAAATAATAAGAAAAAATAATAAATACTATCAAAAAACCTTTTTTTTTGAAAAGCAATCTGATACCACCTTCTTTATATATTTTCTTTAAATCATCAAAAAAAAATTTTGCCTTTGAGAAAAAATTCATTGTTTAATATTATTTTTTAATTTTCTAAAAGATTATTTTTAAACTTTTCAAATAACTCATCCTCTTCCTTAATTTGAGATCTTTTATAAGCGTATTTTAAAGCTTCTGGAAAAGGAAATTCTCTTAGCTCAGGTTGAGAATAAAAGTCATCAATCCATATAACAAATTGCGAAATCGAAATTGAATTCAACAAATCAAAAATATTATAAGCTAGTTCAGCTCTTTTTTCGTAATAATATTTTGAAAAACCACCTCTTCCACCATCATCAATAAGTGATTTGTGAGTATCATAAACTTGGGTAAGGTATGCAAATAAATAAATTTCTTTATCATTTTTATCTAATGTTTTCCAATAAAGTGGTACAGGTGAATAATCGGTTTGAGCAAAAGCAAAGTTAATGCTAAAAACAAAACTTATAAGTAAAATTAATCTGATCATGGTAATAACTCTTTCTCTATTTCTTCTTTTTCTTCTTGTTCAATTATTTCAACAAGTTTTTCTATAGTTTCATTTTCTTTTAATCTACCAAGTTTTTTACCATCTTTATAGAGAGTCCCTCCATCTTTACCGAAAGCAACTCCCATATCAGCGTGCGTAGCCTCTCCTGGACCATTGACTGCGCACCCCATTAAAGCTAAAGACATTGGTTTTTTAATATGAGCTAATTTTTTTTCCATATCACCAGCAATTTTGAATAGATCAACTTCTAATCTACCACAAGTTGGGCAAGCAATAATTGTAACACCTCTGCTTGACAACCCTAAAGATTTTAGTATTTCAAAACCTACTTTAACTTCCTCAACAGAATCTTCAGTTAAACTAACTCTTATGGTATCACCAATTCCCTCATTTAATAATGATCCTAGACCAATAGCTGATTTTATACTTCCACTTTTGATAGGACCTGCTTCAGTCACTCCCAAATGAACAGGGTAATCATATTTTTTTGAAAATAATTGGTAGGATTCAATCATTAATCTAACATCAGATGCTTTTAATGAAACAATAACGTCATTAAAATCAAATTCTTCACAAATCTTTAAATGCTTTTCAGCACTTTCAACCACTGCTTCAGGAGTTGGATATCCATACTTTTCAAGAAGATCTCTTTCTAAACTTCCTGCATTAACTCCAATTCTTATAGGCAAGTTATATTTTTTTACTTTATTTAAAACAGTCTCTACTCTTTCGCGACTTCCAATATTCCCAGGATTAATCCTTATTTTATCTGCACCATAGTCGACTGCCAATAATGCCATAGCTGAATTAAAATGAATATCAGCAACAATAGGTACTTCTATTCTTTTTTTATATTCTTCAATAGCCATTGCAGATTTCTTATCAGGTACAGTTACTCTTATAACTTGACAACCGGCCTCAACTAATGTATCCATTTCTTTTAATGTTTTTTCAACGTCGTAAGTTTTATTAACAGTCATTGATTGAACGGAAATTGGAGCATCTCCTCCAATATAAATATTACCGACTTTGACTTTTTTAGTTTTGCGTCTAATTATTGGATTTTTGGATTCCATACAGCTTAAAATTATGAAATAGTCTTAGAAAAACAAAGGAATGACTAATTGTTTATATATGATTGTTTTAAATATTTTTTAGATAATTCTATAGCGAAAGTATAATTATCTAGTTTAATAACTTCTCTATAATTTATTAAGGATAAATTTCTTTTATTTTGCAAATCATAAATATTTCCTCTAAGCAAAAACGCATATCCAAGTTGAGTGTCTAGTTCAGCGCTGTAATTTGAAATGGAACTATTTACAAGTTCTAAAGATTTATCTAATTCACCTTCTTTAAAATAGATTAAAGCTTCTTGATATTTAAGAAGTGGATCCCAGTAAAGTTTCGTGAATTTCGGTAGTTCAATTAATATTTTATAAGATAATTGAAGATTAGATTTTGCTTCACTTAATTTATTTAAAAAGATTAAACTTTCTGTAAACATGAATTGATTATAGATACTATTTGGAAATTCATTTCTTAATTTTAAAGATAATATTTCTGCTTTTTCAAAATCTTGATCCATCCATAGATATATGTAAGCTAGAGTTTGACTAGCTTCAATTTTAGCAAAATCACCTTCATCGGCTGAATATTTCATTTGATTAATACCCAAACTCACATCAGGTTGAATACCAGCAATTTGTGCAAAAAACTGAGTGAATCCTGACATTTTACCAGAAAAATAATTTAAAATACCGATTGGGAAAAGTGCATCAAAATATTCTGGATGATTATTATTTATGGATTTTATTGATGAATACCCTCTTAAACCTTCGATAATAACATTAATCCATTCTTTTTTTCCAAGATGCACTCTTGCTTTTAAGCCCAAAGTAGAAGCATAATAAAGACGTATTTCTTTATCATTTGGAAATTTATCAATTAAATCTTTGTATGTTGGAATGATTATTTCTAATGATTCCGATAGAACTTTATAGCTTTCATCAATACCATGATAAGCTCTTGAATAGAGCCATTTTGAAACTGCCCAAGTAAAATGAACTGATGGATGGTATGGAAATTCATTTCTTGCTTCATTAAGTATTCTTACAGATTTATTAAATTCATAGTTATAAAAAGCATTGATTCCTTTCCACACCTTTTTATTACCATCATTTGAAAGCAATAATGTAGAAAAAAAAACTACAAAGAGAATTAAACTCTTCATGAAAATAAATATTATTAGTTTGAACTTTTATTTGCTATTAAGAGCCAACCCTTAGCAGCATTTTGAGTGGAATTTAATTGAAGACTATTTTGCCAAGCTGAAATAGCCATCTGTTTTTCTCCCATATACCAATATGTTGCACCTAAACCATTATATGAATCATAATCATTAGGTGCGATGTCCATAGCATCATGATAAGATTTGATCGCAAGCTGATAGAATCCGTTTTCAGTGTAATATTTTGCAGCAGTTTTTAGCGCATTAGGGAGCCAAACTGCACTATTTGAATTTACAGATAGAGCATTTGAAAAAGACCGCCTACTCAAATCACTAAAACCTTTTCTATCATATTCTAAACTTAGTATATAATAGACCTCTGGTAATAATTTTTTAACTTCTGTGTGATTAGGGGATAATTTGAGTAAATTTTCCCAAATGGTTACAGCTTTGGCCCATTCAAACCCATTATAATAACTTAAACCAATTTTGTTTATGAGAGATACATTCATTGGGTCATTTTCAAGCACGGAATTATATACTATAGCACTATATACATAATTTGATTCCAAAAAATAAATATCCCCTAATGCAATTGAAGACCTTATATCTGATTTATCAATTTCAATAGCAATTTTATATTGAGATTTTGCCTCTTCATTTTTCCCTAAGGCTTCATAAGATTTACCTTTGTAAAAAACTAAAGATGAACTTTGAGAAAATTCTTTTTCATTTTCTTTTGAAAATTCGATTAAATCAGAATAATTCTCTGAATTATATAAATCTCTAGTTTTATTTAAAATTTTAGCTGAACCATTATTAGAAGTATTTTCAATTGAATGATTTATTAAATCATCTACTAAGAGTTGTGACAATGAGTTTGTACCATATATAGATAGAGCTTCAAGAGTAGGTTTATGGTTTGGATCAAGGTATAGTGCTTCTTTAAAAGCAAAACCTGCATTATTTTTTTTCCCCATCTTTGAATATAAAGTACCCAAAAAATAATGGTAATCTGGTTCCTTGGGATTGTTCTCAATCATACCCAGATAAATGTTTTTTGCATCTAAAAAATCACCATTTTTTTCATGTTCAATAGCTAATTCTCTAAGAACTCTTCTATCATCAGGTCTTTTAACAATATTCATATTGAGTGATTTTAAACGTTCATCTCTTTTCTGTTCAAGCGTTTTGTTATCAATAGGTTTTAAATTCATAGTAGCAATTTTCATTTTTCTAATTGATGATTCTAATTCATTTGAAATTTCAAAAAATTCTTTAGATAATTGATATGGACTTGGTATAGACTTCTTTTCAACAACAGATTTGTTTAAATTTTTATTATTTGATGAACTAGCTCTTTGTTTTTTTATAATAGGTAATAATCTTTTTATATAATTTTGTGTTGTTTTTGAAGGAAACAATTTATGTGCTTTTCTAAAATCACTTAATGCATCAGAATATTTTTTCTGTTTTATCCTTGATTTTCCACGAGATATATATTTTGCTGCTTTGGATTTATTAGTTGATTGAGAAGATTTAACTTGCTTTGAGCTTTTAGATGACTTTTTCGCTTTTTGTGCATATGAAAAATCTAAAAACGCACAATTTAAGAGAATAACGAAAAAAGTGAAAACAAAACCTCGGATGATTTGCTTCATATTTTATAAAAACCTTTAGAAATATACATTTATTAAATATAAAAGTTTTAATTTTATACTACAAATATTATGTCATTTAAAATTATAAAAAAAGGAATCATTTTTATTTCTATCGTTTCAGTCATAGGAAATTGTGAATCAAATTTGATTGGTATGAAATTTAATGAAAAAGAAAATGGTACATTTATAATATTAAAATTTGACGGAAAAATTAAAAAAAATAATATAACTGCATGGTTTCAAAACTCAGGTTGGTTTTATATTACTATTCATAATACAAAACTAGACACCACAAAAAAATGGCCTTTTAAAAAGACAGGTAATATTCTTGATATTCAAGCAAAACAAATAGGTGAATCTTCACAATTAGATTTTAAATTAAAAAATAAAATTGAAGAATTTGATTTTTTTCTTTTAAATGACAATCAAATAAACCTATCTTTAAGATATCCTCTTTCTGAAACTCTTGCTATTATTGATAGTTTGAGTTCTGAAAATAAGATTATATCAAGCAATAAAACAAAAATAAAGAACAAATGGTATAGTCAGAGTAGATTTTCATTTTTATTGCTCGGTACAACTTTAATTTCAAAAGGTATAATTAGATCAAGTAAAAAAGAAATTTTTTCAGGTCTTTTATTTGCAATGTTAAACTATATATTTTTATAATAAAATGAACGAATTTATTTACTTTGGGATTTTTTATATTTTAGGAATTTTGTTTTTTTCTATTTTTTTAAGGTTTAAAACAAAAAATAATAAAGAAAAAAATAGAAAAGTATATACAGAAATAGCAAAGAAAATTAAAACTGATGCAGAAAATCACAGAAAATTAGTTGATGATAAATTATAAATATTTTTTTATTATTATATTTGTATATTTAAATTTTGTGCACGGAAATGACAATTCTCAAGAAAAGTATGAATTTATTAAAGACAATAAATGTGGTTTTTTTCACTACAATAAAAACCTAATTGTTAAAGATCAAAATAAAAAGCTCTTCAAGAATTTTAGTGGTTCATTTACAAATCAAATTCGCCCACAAGACAATGACCAATTTTTAGATACTAAGTATTTTAGAATTCATTATGCGCTAGATGGTCCTAATGCTATTGATTTAACAGATATTAATTTAAATACAATACCTGACTTTATTGATAGTCTAGCTTATGCAGCTGACCACACATATGAAATACTAATAAATCAATTAAATTATAATAAACCTCCATCTGATTCTTGGCAATTATATAATGGAGGAAGTGATAATTATGATGTATATGTTAATAATTTAAATAATGTTTTTTACGGTTACACAATTCCAGAAAATTTATCCGATTCATTCACAGGGAATAATGAAAACTCACCTCAAATTGAAAACAATGCAGTAACTAGCTATATTGTAATTAACAATGATTTAAAATCAATGAATTGTGAAAATTTTAATTGCATTAAAACAACTTTTGCGCACGAGTTTTTTCATGCAATTCAGTTAGGATATGATTCAAGAGATCCGCTTTGGTTTCTTGAAGCTACAGCTACTTGGATAGAAGATGAAGTATTTGATGAAATTAATGATAATTATCAATATTTAAAATTTTGGATGGAAATACCACATGTTGCTTTGGATAGACATAGATCACCATACTGGTATGGAAGTTGGATTTTTTTTAAATATATTTCTGAACATTTAGGCGGTCCTGAAACTATTAGAGAAATTTTTAATCAGAGTATAATAGATGACAATTCTGTCGAAAATTTCAACTTAGAATCAATAGATAAAGTCTTAACATTAAAAGGATCTTCTTTTAGAGAAACATTTAATAAAATGTCAATTGCTAACTATTTATTAACTTCAAATTCAAACTTAAATCAATTTAATTATGAAGAAGCAGATCAATATAGAGAATATGGTATAAAACCATATATTCATCAGTCTCTGGGAATTAATTTAACTAATACTATTATTGAATATTTGGGTCCATCTTTAATGCATAATGCTTCACATTATATCAATTTAAGTTTAAATAATGAAATTAATAACTTGGAAGTTGATTTTTCTACATTTGAAAACTCAAATATGAATGCCTATATAGTTTCAAGCAATAATTCAGATGATTTAGAAATTCACACAATAAGAAATTCTACACCTATTCCTATTTATAAAGGAAGTAATTTGCTATCGATTATTTTAACTACTGATTCTATAAGTTATTTTGATTATCATTATTTAATGAAATTAAAAACTGATATTAAATTTCCAAACACACTATACATAGATTCTAATTTTCCCAATCCATTTAATAATTTTACTTGGATTCGTTTTTTTATTCCAGTATATGAAAATATATCTTTATCAATTATTGATCTAAATGGGAAAAAAATTAAAGATGTTCCAATAGATAGATTTCAAGTTGGTTATAATGAATTAAAAGTCAACACAAGTGATTTAGCATCTGGTATTTATTTTTTTAAACTTGATGGAGAAACTGATACTATTTCAAAAAAAATTACATTAATTAAATGAAATCTTTCCTAAAGAATATAATTCTATTAACTTGTCATACCCTCCAATTGATTTACCATCAATCACAATTTGAGGAACGGTTAAGCCACCTGTGATTTCTCTTAATTGATCTCTACTCATATCTATTTTTTCAATATCAATTTCTTGAAATATAATATTTTTTTCATCAAAAAATCTTTTAGCATAAATACATGATGGACACCAACTAGTTGTATAGATAATTATTTTCATTATATTAATAATTCTACTCTTAAACTTTAATTTTAAGTAACTCACTCCAATCTGTTGTATATCTAGGTGATAAATTTTCTTTTTTTAAACTCCATTTTCTATTGATACCATGTCCTAATAATCTAATTTTATCTCTACCCATCACATCATTTATAGAGTCTACAACATTATACAAAATACTTTGTTTTTCAGTTAATTGATCGTTATTAAAAATATTTAATTGAACTTGATTTTCTGGTATAATATCTCCAACTACAACACCAGATTTTTTATATTCTAAATCTTCAATATAAATTGATTCTAAAATCTTAACAGCGAGGTTAACCAAATAAATCGTGTTGTTAGTTGGTAAATCTATAATTTTTAATTTATATCCATGATAAAATTTTTTTGAATTATCAAAACGATTTGTTTGAATTGAAACACTTATATATCTAGCACAACTATTTTCTTTCCTTAATTTTTCAGAACATCTTGTTGCATGAGCAATGATTGATTCTTTGATCAGTTTAAAATCTTTAATTTTTTTTCCAAAAGATCTAGAAGTGCAAATATTTTTTTTCCTATTTTTATGTATTTCCAAAGATATTTTTTTATATCCTTTAAGTTCTTCTTGAGTTTTCAAGCCCACTATAGTCATATTATTTAAAACCCAATTTTCATCCAAACAAATGAAATCATAAGCTGTTTTAACATTATGTGAATACAACATTTTAGAATAACCTGATCCTATACCCCATACTTCTGATATTGGTAAATTTTTTAAAGAATGAATTGTGTCTTTATAATTAAATAATCCGAATACTCCAGAATTAGTATTTTTTTTTGCTATATAATTTGCAACTTTAGCCAGTGTTTTAGTAGGTCCAATACCAATAGATATAGGTATGCCAGTCCATTTTTTTACAGTTAATTTCATATCTAAACCTAATCCTATAGGATTTTTAATACCTGAAAAATTCATAAACGCCTCATCAATACTATATATTTCTATTTCAGGAGACATTTTACTTAACAAAGACATTACTCTTGATGACATATCACCATAAAGAGCGAAATTCGTAGAATAGACATAAACATTGTTTTTAACTATAATATCTCTAACCTTAAATACAGGAATACCCATTTTAATTCCAAGTTTTTTTGCTTCATTACTCCTTGCAATAACGCAACCATCGTTATTAGATAAAACAACAACAGGTCTGTTATTTAAAGCCGGGTTAAATACTCTCTCACAAGAAGCATAAAAATTATTACAATCTGCTAATGCTATCATCGATTACTATGAATAGTATGTGTAACTACTCCCCAAATTTCAAATTCTATTTCATCAGTTATATTAATATCAGGATAATTTTTTGTGTTACTTTCAGCTCTAAGGCAAATAAACTGATCTTTAACAATGTATTTTTTAACTGTAAACTCTCCGTTTACAATAGCTACAACAATATCATTGTTTTTAGCATTTAATGATTTATCTACAACTAATAAGTCCTCATCATTTATTCCAGCTTTTTCCATAGAAACACCTTTTGCAATAATAAAAAAAGTTGCAACTGGATTTTTTACTAAATATTTATGCAAATTTAAATCCATATCAAGATAATCATCTGCTGGAGAAGGGAAACCAGCAGATACACCGCCTTCATATATGGGTAATTGTTTTAAAATATCACCCTGGTTCCCATAAAATATTATTTGTTCATTTTTATTTTTTTTCATTTTTAGTATATAGCTGTCCACAAGCAGCATTTACATCTTTACCTTGGCTCCATCTAACAGTTATAATAGTATTTTCAGCCCTAATATTATTAATAAAATTATTAATCTCATACTCTGTAGGTCTTTTAAAACTCTCTCCTTCAATAGGATTATAAGGAATTATATTAAGTTTACAATTTAAAGATTTAATAATTTTAGAAAGCCTCATAGCATCTTCATAAGTATCATTTACACCTGAGATAAGTACATATTCAAGCATTGCAGGTCTTTTCAACTTGATACTATAATCTTTCAAAGCGTCTAAACACGATTTAAGGTTATACTTTTTATTAATTGGCATAAGTTTATTTCGTTCCAAATCATTTGTGGCATTGAGACTGAAGGCAATATTGTATGGGCGTTTTTCTTTTGTATATTGTTTAATTTTGTTTACCATACCTACAGTTGATATCGTAATTTTTCTTGCACCTATATTTAATCCTCTTTGATCATGAATAATATCAGCTGCTTTAATCACATTATTATAATTCATCATAGGTTCTCCCATACCCATAAAAACAATATTAGTAATCTTTTGCTTTGTTTCTTTTATAACAGATAAAAGTTGTCCTATAATTTCTGAAACTGTCAAATTTCTAAGTATTCCCATTTTTGCAGTGGCACAAAATTGACAGTCTAATGCACACCCTACTTGTGAAGATAAACAAACTGTATTTCTTTTTTTTTCCGGAATAAAAACTGTTTCAATAGAAAACCCATCATTTAATCTAAATAAAAACTTTATTGAAGAAGTTTCTCTTGATACTATACTATCAGATATTTTAGGTAAATCTAAAAAAGCTGAGTTTTCAATATTTGATCTAAATTCCTTTGAAAGATTTGTCATTTGAGAAAATTTTGTCTCGTTATATTGATAAATCCAAGAAAAAATTTGATCTCCTCTATATGACTTTTCATCAATAGATTCAGCAAAATTCCTTAATTCACTTCGTGTCAAACCTATTAAATTAATGCCAGACATAAGTTTTAATTTTTAACATCGAGAGGATTGATTATTATCTCTCTATAGCCCCTAAAATAGTCATATATAACATAACTTACCGAAGTTAAAGGTATAAATCCTACACCTTGTCTATAAGCAATTACTCCAGTACGAAATACTTTACTAAAATTAAAAAATTCTTTTATTGCTCTATAATTTGATAAAAATATCACGGACGTAATTCCCAAACCAATTAAAGCACCTTTTTTCACTGCTAACTCTGCAATAGAATTATCTATATACACAGATCTTATATCTCTTAATTCTATTTCTTTTCTTAAACCATCTGATACATTCTTATAAACAACTTTTGGATTATACATAAATAGCTGATTTTGAAGTTCTTTATAATAAATAGTATCATTTTTGATAGTCCTTATAAAACCTCCCCTACCTGTAGCTTTTTTGAAAAAATTATTTATTTCAGGATCTATATAAAATAGTTTTCCTTTGGTATTATGAATATATAAAATAGAATCTAATAAAAAAGATGTTGTTTTATTAGTTTTTAAAACAATATTAACTGAATCATGTGTTATTTTTCCAATATATCCATGTTCTAAACTACCATTTTTGAAAATGATCTCATGATTTATAGCTCCTTTAGAAAATGAAAATAATATTAAAAACATTAATACTAAATGCTTTATTTTTTGTTTTATATTCATAATATAAATTACGTTTAATATATTAATTTTTAATGCTTTGGTTTGAAATAAAATTATGATAAAAAAAATAAGTTATATAATATTCATTTTTATTTTTAGCTCATCAATTCAGGCTCAATATAAAATAAGTTATAGATTAGGATTAGGTATGGGTTTTACGAAACCAGATAATTTTAATTTATCTTTATCATCTATTGAATTGTCAAAAATTGGTTCTACATGGTTTCCATTACATCATGATTTATCAATTAATATTTATCCATCACTACGAATTGGTTATAAAAAACTATCTACTAAACTATTAACATATAATAGATCATCAAATAATTATATTTTACCTATTGTATTCCATGGAATAAACATTGAGTCTTTCTTTACTTTTAGAAATAGATTTGAAATTAATTTTGGACTTTCACCAATGTTAGGAAGTGCAAAATTTATAAACAATAAATTAACAGTTACGGATGAAAAACTTGGAGTAGAAGGCAAAACAACTGCTGAGATAAAAAATTCTACATTAGGTTTTTACAGTTCAATAGGCTTGAGAATGTATTTAATGTCATTTCTTTCTATTGATAGTAGTGTAGGGTATATTTATGCCAAATTTGATGAAAAATGGAAAAGTAAGGCTAATGAAAATCCTATTTCCGGAAGTATAGATATGACCAAGCCTTTTTTTCAAGTATCAGCCGTAATTGGATGGTAAAAAATGAATTTATTTTCAAAACTATTCTTTTTCCTTACGTTGATGACAACTCAATTAGTTTTGAGTCAAACTTCTGAAATTTTAGAAATATCAAAAAAAGATATTTTTCTTGTAAGTTGCAACCATCCAATCATTACCAAAGCAAATCAAAATGGACTAATATCCCTAAAATTAAGAGAAATTCCTTCCTTTATTTTTTTGGATGTTAAATGTAAAATTCAAGCTAAAAGAGAAAATATTAAACTTGAAAAATCTACTCTTTTTAAAGAAAAACAAACTTTTCAACACAATTTAAATAAAAAAATATCTGGCCCTGGTGCTTTGGTAGCAACTTTAAGCTCTGTACTTTTGTTTTATACCTATATTGGTTTAATTGCTAGTTAACAATAAATTTTTAAATTATTAAATAGAAATAATTATTAAAAAAAAGGTTTTATTTTTCTTCCTATTAAATCAATTGAATTAAGTAATTTTTCATGTGATAATGCTGCAACATTCATTTGAAATGTTAATCTTGAGATACCTCCTAAACTTTCACTATGTCCATTTATTTTCTCAATAGCATCATCAGGATTTCCAACAATCAAAGCACCCTTAGAACTTATTTGCTGTTTAAATCTTTCACTAGTAACAGGAGGCCAACCTCTCTCTTTTCCTATCCTATTAAATACTTCTTTATAACCTGGATAAAAATCTTTGATTGCCTCTTCTTTAGAATTAGCTATATATCCTAAGCAATGAATTCCAATTTTCATATTTTCTATATCATGTCCTGAGGACAAATATGCTTTTCGATATAAATCAACAAATGGTTCAAACCTTTTGACCTCACCACCTATTATAGCTATCATTAATGGTAAACCAAGTTTTCCTGCTCTAATAAATGATTGAGGTGTACCTCCAACTCCTAACCAAATTGGTAATTTTTTTTGAACCCCTCTTGGGTAAATTTTTTGATTTTCTAATTTAGGTCTAAATCTACCTGACCAATTTACTATCTCATTATCTCTAATATTCAATAATAAGTTTAATTTTTCTGAGAATATTTCATCATAATCATTAAAATCAATACCAAATAATGGAAATGCTTCGCTAAAAGAACCTCTTCCAACTATAATTTCAGCTCTTCCACTAGATATAATATCGAGTGTTGAAAAATTTTGAAATACTCTTACAGGGTCAGCTGCACTTAAAACTGTTACTGCACTTGTCAAACGAATTTTTTTTGTTTTTGCTGCTGCCGCTGCTAGTATTACTGACGGTGCCGAATCTAAAAACTCTTGTCTGTAATGTTCACCAATACCAAATATGTCTAATCCTGATTTTTCTGAAAAAACTATTCTATCTAATAAATCATTTAGTGCTTTTATATTAGCCTTTTCATTTGACAATTGATTTCTATTGTTTACAGCTGCAAAACTATCAATTCCAATTTCCATTATAAACTAATTAATAAAAAAAATTTTAGGCAAAATATGTTGAGATTCATTCTTTTTATTATTTCATACATATAATAAAGTTAAATATATTAATAAATTAGAAAAATAATTAGTGGATACTATATTGAGCACCTATTGTTATTTGATTGTCTAATTTCATTTTAACTCCATTATTAAACCACATTACTGGACTTTGAAATTCAATTGCTAATCTTAATCCATTCAAAGTAGAATTAGAAAATAAATAATTCAAAGCAATTCCACTCATCAATAATTGGTTCGAACTATTTTTAACATCAGATTCTGGACTAGTCATTTCAATAATCAAATCATCCTTTCCAGAAATCGAAGTCAAGAATTTGTAAATTAATGTCGATGATATTGATAATGATGAATTAATATTTTTACTTAGCCAACTATTAATATAATAATTACTACTCTTGGAATACCCTGATTTATTTTCAAACAATCTAAACAAACCACCTATTTGAGAACCATAAGATAAATTTTTTAAATATTTTATTGCAGTCAAACTAATTTTAGGGTCTACAGTTCCAGAACCAAGTTGCATTCCATATGCATTTCGCATTACTTCATGATCATGGCCTAAAATCTCATGATCATGATTATGCATTTCCATTCCCATCTTATGATTAGTGGTAATATCTCCAAACGGTAGGGATAAACCAATATTAGTGTGAATTTTTAATTTATTTTGATTATACAAAGAAATCATAAATGAAATAGATGGATCTCCTATTCCTATTGTCGAATGATCCATTTTCATTTCAGAATGTGAATGTCCATCATCTGTATTTGCCCTTATATCGACCAACTTATTCATTTGCATGTCATTCTGGATAAAATTCAACATTATCATCATTGTTATTTTATCTGAAACCCCATACATCATACCAATCATATCCATCTTCATTATCATTTTTTGACTGTAATAATTATATCCAAAATCATAAATATCAGAAATTTTCATCATATTGCTATTATTATAATGCCAACCGTTAAAAAAATAATTGCCATTCATATTCATTATCATTTTCCTATATGAAAACATGAATTCTTTATGTTTGTGAATGTGATCACCCATAATGGAAATAGGAGCATGTTCATCAGGTTTTGATGAACTTAATAAAAGTACTTTTTGAAAGAAAATTAAAATAATTATTAGTTTTTTTAACATAAATAATAAAAGAATTTATAAAGAAAGAAATTATTACTTTAAATAAATTATTTTTTGTGATTTTTGCATATCATTTGAAACAAAATTTATAAAGTATATACCGCCTGCTACTTTTTCATTTAAATCATTTTTTGCATTCCATACCAATTTGTTTTTTCCATTAATAAATTGTTTATTTAAAAGGGACACAATTTTATTTCCACTAATATCATAAACATCAATTCCTAGTTCAATTTTCTCTAATGTTTCAAATTCAATATTAATGTTAGAATTAAATGGATTTGGATAAATGGATTTGATTTGAAACGAGTTTGGTAAAATTAATTTATCATTCAAACTTAATCTTGATTCGGAATCCATCCAATTTAATCGATTTTTAGTCCATAATTTTAAATAAGCTATTTCTTCTTCATAAGTATCAAAAACATAATAATTTGGCCATAGATATGTTCCTAAATTTGGCCATCTATTATAATTACGTTCGATAGCATCTCCCAAATAGTTTGACATACTATCTATTTTGGAAAAAATATTTTTTTCAGATAAAACAGAATATCTTAAATCAGTATATCGTTTTGAAAATTTTTTTTGAAAATTATCATCCTCCCATAATTTTTGCCACCAAAAAGCAATAGGATCATCCCAACCTGAAGTATTAATTTCTAAAAGCCAACCTGAAGTAATCCAAGTTTCACC
>Ga0066378_10000296_pt1 | contig 21416 bp, 16 predicted proteins | sample Knorr_S23_td_DCM_FD_70947 | JGI IMG/M metagenome (GOLD analysis project Ga0066378, IMG submission 70947) | Marine microbial communities from Southern Atlantic Ocean transect - Knorr_S23_td_DCM_ad_71m_LV_A | ecosystem: Environmental > Aquatic > Marine > Oceanic | place: Southern Atlantic ocean...
TATTCGCGAATAATGGATACGGTGCCGCTAAGTTGTCCTACACCTCCAAGCATGAAGCTAAGGCCAAGCGGGTCATCTTCCTTTTCCAATCCGGCGGCCCTTCTCATCTCGATTTGTTCGATCCCAAGCCTCAAATCGCAACTCGATTCGGCCAGGACGTGCCTAAGTCCGTGTTCGGCGGCCAGCGAGTCACTGGCATGGTATCCAACCAAGATCGCTTTGTCGTCGTCCCCAGCAAGTACGCCTTCGAACCGGCCGGGCAATGCGGGATGGAACTGAGCGAACTGCTGCCCTGGACCAAGAAGATCGCCGACGAGATCTGCCTCATCCGCACGGCCCATAGCGAAGCCATCAATCACGACCCTGCTATCACCTTCTTCCAAACCGGCAGTCAGCAGCCCGGTCGACCTAGTATGGGAGCATGGGTGGACTATGGCCTCGGGACCGGGAACAACAATCTCCCGTCCTTCGTGGTCATGAATTCGGTGGCCAGTGAAGGCTCTGCCGGCCAAGGGCTCCTCTCGCGTCTCTGGGGTGCCGGCTTCCTTTCCAGCAAGCACCAAGGCGTCCAATTCCGGGGGGGCGACGATCCCGTGCTCTATCTGCGTAACCCGCCTGGATTTGGACTAAAGCGTCGACGCGCCTTCCTCGATAGCCTGGAGACACTCAACTCGCGAAATCAAGAACGCGTAGGCGATCCGGAAATCGAGTCGCGCATTGCCCAGTACGAGATGGCCTATCGCATGCAGACCAGCGTTCCCGATCTCGCCGATCTCAGCGACGAGCCCGAATCGACGTACCAGCTTTATGGTGACGATGCTAAGACTCCCGGAACCTACGCAGCCAACTGCCTCATGGCCCGACGCCTCAGCGAACGAGGTGTTCGCTTCGTGCAGCTCTACCATCGCGGTTGGGACCATCATGGCAGTTTGCACAAGCGTCTCCCCGTTTCCACGCGGGACACTGATCAAGCGAGCGCGGCCTTAGTCATGGACCTGAAGCGCCGAGGCTTGCTCGACGACACCCTCGTCATTTGGGGCGGCGAGTTTGGCCGCACGGTCTACGGTCAAGGAGATCCAAAACCCGACGCCTATGGTCGGGACCACCACGGAAAGACCTTTTCCCTATGGATGGCGGGCGCCGGCATCAAGAAGGGGCATATTCACGGCGCTTCCGACGACTTTGGGTTCAATATCGCCGAGGGCGGTGTGCACATTCACGATATCCAAGCCACCATCCTCCAGCAACTCGGCATCGACCATGAAGCTCTCACCTACAAGTATCAAGGTCGCCAATACCGGTTAACCGATGTGCATGGAAAAGTGATAAACGGAATTCTTGGCTGAGATCAAATCGACAAAGGAGGCGATGCTGCGGTTTTGCCACCATCTAATGAGAATTAAGAGATGGCAGGGGAGTATTTTTAAGTCGTGAATGATCGCGCCAAAGCTTGGTGTCTATGAGAAAAAAACCAGAGCGTCTACGACGTAGAAGAACCCTGCTCCTAATTGGAGAAAAAATTGGCTGGCAGCTTCTAATCGGACTGTTGCGTCCGAACATTGGGGAATTCCAAACACCTATTGAAATCTATGGAAATAACGCGCAGCTTCAGGTTAGTTCCCACCGAGAACTGGGTGTCAGCCTCGAATGCGGCCTGAATCTCAACGCCTGACACGAGGCCCATTGAACCAAACTATTGAAACCGCAAACCCTTTGACCATGTCCTTCTGCCCTCCCACGATTCGCCTTCAGCGCCTTGCGACCGCACTCACATTCGCCCTCACTTTCCCGTTTTTCGCTCACGCGCGGCCCAACATCCTCTTCATCATGTCGGACGACCATACCTGGCAGGCAATCGGGAGCTACGGAAGCCATCTGAAAGAAGTGGCGCCCACTCAAAATATCGACCGGCTGGCGGACGAGGGCATGCTCCTGAAAAATGTGTTCTGCACCAATTCCATCTGCACTCCCAGCCGGGCCACGATCCTCAGCGGACAATACAGTCATCGAAACGGCGTACTCACCCTTGCCGACAACTGGAATCGGGACCATCACCCAAATTTGGCTGTGGAAATGCAAAAGGCGGGATACGAAACCGCCATCATCGGCAAATGGCACCTCCACTCCCAGCCTGTCGGATTCGACTATTACAAAGTCCTCCCGGGCCAGGGCCTTTACTTCAATCCCCTCCTGAAAGAGATCGGCAAGCCTTGGCAGGATGCCAACGAGGGAGGCGAGCCGCACGAAGGCCATTCAAGCGACGTAATCGGCAGCGAAACGCTCGCTTGGCTCAAAGAGAAGCGATCGCCGGACAAGCCATTTTTTCTCATGAGCCACTTCAAAGCCCCCCATGGGCTTTGGGAATACGCGCCGCGCTTCGAAGACCTATATGAAGGCATTGAAATACCCGAGCCCCACAGCCTATTTGAGGATTCCTCTGATCGATCTGAAGGATCGCGGGCATACGGCAGCACACTTAGCCCAACCAATCAGATACGCAATCGAGTCCAACGTATGCAGACAAAAACCTGGCCGACCGGCACATTGGACATTACCGGTATGGACGAGAAAGAGCAGACCCGGGCCGCTTACCAGAAATACCTCAAAGACTACCTGCGATGCGTGGCCGGGATCGACGAAAACGTCGGCAGAATCCTCGACTATCTGGATGACGCGGGGCTAACGGATGACACCCTCGTTGTCTATACCGGGGATCAAGGCATGATACTAGGCGAACACGATCGCGTCGACAAGCGCTGGGCCTTTGAGGAATCCATGCGCATGCCCTTCATCGCCCGCTACCCGAAAGAAATCGAAGCCAACAGCATCAACAAGGACATCATCAACAATACCGATTTCGCCCCCACCTTCCTCGAATTCGCCGGCCGCCGGTCCCCAAAGGAAATGCAAGGCCGCTCCTTTCGAGCCAATCTGAAAGGAAGGACGCCGCGCAATTGGCGGGATGCAACCTATTACCGCTACTGGATGCATCGGGCCCACCACGACACGCCCGCCCACTACGCCATTCGTACGGACCGCTACAAGCTCGTCTTCTATTACGGTCTACCGGTTCATCCTGCCATTAACGCCATCGCCTTAGGGGAGACGGAAACCGTCACCGAAGCCAATATGCACATGATCTCCTCCTGGGACATCTCCAAGGCCCAACCCACTCCCTCGGGGCTTGAGCTCTACGATTTGGAGAAAGACCCCTACGAACAGAATAACGTGTATTTAAATTCTACCTACGCAAAAGTCGCAGAAGAACTGAAATCCCGCCTTCTGCAATACAAGCAAGACATCGGCGATCTCGACGAACCCTTCTCGAAGCTTATGGAGCTCCGGGACGCGGTTTGGGGGAACTGAAATGAGCGGGGATGAACTTGCCGGGTCCGGCTGGCCTCGCGAAAGCCTTTCGCGATGGATTGCGATTTCGTAAACCTAATCCACCATTTTGAATTTGCCGATCTGTTAATTTGATCGCTTACTCTATTCGTGCCACACCCACTTGATATTCTCGGCGCTAGCGATTCGCTTCTTTCCCCGGAAGAGCGGGAATCCCTCGATAATCGTGGATACGCGGCCCTCGGCAAACTACTCAGCGATTGTGAATTAAAGGCGGCCCGCGACCGCATCCAAGCGCTTCTCGAGGAGGAGGGCGATCAGGGGGGGTCATGAGCTTTTCAATTCAAAGCGAATCAAGCATCCCAAAGAAGAGGGGGCGGATCGATTGGCGAACCTCCCCAACAAGGGCGAGGTTTTCGATATCCTCTACACCCATCCAAAACTACTCTCAGCCATACGTCACATCCTGGGCGACGAGCTAAAGCTGTCTTCTCTCAACTTCCGCTCTGCCAAGGCGGGCAAAGGGGCCCCAAAGCTCCATGTTGATTGGCCCGAGGCAGTTGAGCCCGGCAACAACAAAGTCTGTAATTCTATTTGGCTGCTGGACGATTTTTCCGCAGCCAATGGAGCGACGCGTGTCGTTCCTGGCACGCATCTCTGCGGGCAAACTCCCGACGAAGCAATGGACGATCCTTGGAAACCGCATCCTGATCAGGCACTTGTCGAATCGCCAGCGGGAACGGTCGTTGTATTCAATTCTCACTTATGGCATGGGGGCACTGATAATCAAACCGATCAACCACGCCGCGCCATCCACAACTATTTCTGCGCCCGCGACCAAATTCCCCAGACCCCCCAACAAGAACTCATTCAGCAAGAAACGCTGGACCGGATATCCGAAGGAGCGAGATGGGAATTGGACGTGTAAGGCAACTGAACACCGGAAAAGCCGGTAATTGAGTGATCGCTGAAGACTGTCTGTATTTAGTAGGATGCGCGATCCGGCGGCCGCCGGATCGCGCATCCTGTGTATTCCAGTAACTGGCTTGTATGGGACTATTCATTTAGCGCCCGTTTAAGCATCACCGTAAAATCGGCCATTCGATTAATAAGGTAACTCTAATTCTTCATTAGGTTTTCCAGCACAAGGATCGGAGGGCCTTCGCGAGCGAGTGTGTCAAACTTGTCCATGTGCTTGTCTCGCATACCCACTGGAACGTAAGCCGCGCCCAGGACGATGTCCTTGTCTCCGTCACCATCGACATCGCCGGAGTCCATAGATAGCCATCGGCCGCTGAAGGTCGCTGGATGAGTACTGGGACTAAATGCGAGGGAGGAGGTCTGCTCTAGGAAAACGAAGTTCTCCGGCCTCTCCAAATCGAAATCGGGATGATAAGCGATCGCCGTGATGTCCAAATCCCCATCTCCATCGAAGTCTTCCACCTCGGCCCCATATACGCCATACATCGGATAGAAGTAGGCTTCCTCGAAATTCAAGTCTCCCCGATTCAGGTAGATGCGAATCCCATGATCCCGTTTCAAGGTATTGTACGGGTCCGAATCCCCATTGTCTCCATTCAAGGTAAGGATGTCCAACGACCCATCCCCATTGAAATCGCCCAACTGGAATCCAATGTAACCAAAGGATGGATGCTTTTCCCAAAGGACCTTTTGCTCAAAGCCGCCTTTGGTGTCGTTGATGAATAGGCTTACGTTTTCCCGAGCCGCGCTGGCCATGACGAGAATGTCCTGATAACCGTCGCCATTGAAATCATGGGCCTCCCCTTTGACGATCCCAGGCTGGGCGCTGAGGACCATCGGTTCATCGATGAACGCCCCCGTGTCCGCGTCCTTCCGGTACACGGAAAAATCGCCCGTATAGTCGCCAAAATTGCTCACAAGAAATTCCTCATCGCCATCATTATCCAGATCAGCCAGATCGAAATCCGCCGGGCGATGTAATCCTTTGACTAGGATATCCAATCCCATGAATACGCCTGACAGTAAACGGGTTCGTTGCAATTCACCGAACTTACCGCCGATATTAGACGCGAAAAGATCGCCAATTGACAGCAAGTAGAGGGACTCGCCTTTGCTATGAGCCTCTACCAAAGCGACCCCCGGCGACGGATGAGCGTCGTGGAAATTGAAATTGCGATCGAGAACCGTCAATAACTCGGCTCCACTGTCGTGCACGTAGAACAGTCCGTTTGTCTCGTCGATATGGACCATCGAAGTAATGGCGGATTCCATACGATATTGAGTTTCGGCTTTCCTAAACAGATCAAGATTCTCGGAGATCTTCGGCTTATCCAACTGGGGAACCGCTTCTTCAGGGGCCCTATCGATGTAGTAATTCCTTAGTTGGCTCCAATCCGAGTCCGAAAGAAGCGGCTGATCTGGAATCATTCCTGCGTCCCGAACGAATTCCTCGCGCAAGTGGATGCTGCCCCGGGCGAATTCTTCGCTTCCCTCCATCCACTGGTAATCGACGACACCTAAAAAGAATCCCATATAGGTCAGGGCGTATTCCCAACTGCGCTTCGTTAGCAAATCCGGTTCGGGAACCTGATGACAGGCGATGCAGTGCTGGTAGGCCAAGGCTCTTCCTTCCTCCAGGTCGCTCGCGAGCTCCGGACTATCGCTACTCGACGATCCGCCGCATCCCCAACAAAGCAAAGCCAACAAAAGCAATGCGGAAATCTGGATACGTTTTGGCAGGGAGCCGGTCATTAAACACCGAGCTTTAACAACCGTCGTCAATCTCGCCAACCAAAAGTTGACGTCTGGAAGAGCAATCTGCCTCTCAAACCCCAAAACAATTCGTAGGCCGATGCTTCAGCTCGGCCAAAATGGAATACTCGCAAGACAGGATCGAGGACCTTACTGGGGCCGCGGCCTGAAGGCCGCGACTACGTTCAATTGAGCCCTTTGACCGTTCGCTCTTTGACGGACCACCAACGATCGATCTTGCGGGCCAAGCGTTTGACGGTTCTCAGATTAGATTCGGCTAGATCGGTTCGCTCGTACGGATCCGTTTTCAAATTGAATAACAATGGGACCGTTTCATCCGGAGGATACTTCATTTTACCAGGCCGTCCATCGTAACTCAGAAGCAATTTCCATTCATCTTCAATCACCCATCGGTAAAGCAAGGACGCCTCGGGATTATGGATATCCGCGATATCGTGGGCGAAGGATTCCCCGAAAAGCGTATTTCTTCGGATCTTCTTCCCGCTCGTCAAAGCCGGCAACAAATCGAGTCCTGGCAAATTTTTCGGTCCTGACACATTGGCGGCAGCCAGTATGGTCGGCACGATATCGATACTAGAGCAAAGCTCAGAACGATCCGAAGGAGCGATTTTCTCGGGCCAGGAGAACATGATTGGGGTCCGCGTTCCGGCCTCGTAAGGGCTGCGTTTGGAATGGCGGGCGTATCCATTTCGGTCCTCTCGCTGAATCCACCCGTTATCAGTGACATATACCACCAGCGTGTCATCCCGAACTCCCCGACTCTCCAGACCGTCCAGCAATTGACCGCAGGTCTCATCAAACCATTCGCACATGGCATAGTACTTGGCCACGAATTCGCTATCAACCAACTTCATATACTTATCGAACAAGCGCGCGGGCGGCGTGTGCGGGGTATGGGGCAAGAAAGGGGCGTACCAAACAAAGAAAGGCTTATCTTGCTTGTGAGCTTCGTCGATAAATTCGAAAACCGGATCCAGTCCTTCGCGACCTATACGCAAACCATCATCCCCGTGCCTTCCTCCAGGTTGTGGATACCCTCGAGTCATTCCATGGGTGAACCCACCTCGCTGATACGAACCCTCCCACCATTTGCCGCTTTGGTGGCTTAGATAGCCCGCTTCACGAAGCAGCCGAGGCAAGGTGGGCATTTCATCTATGTGGGAAATTAACAACTCTCTGGCAGTTTTCCCTGCCGCTTTCGCATGATTCGCATTTTGCTCCGTATCCGCTGGGTCGTTACCCGACGTACGATTCTGATGCGTATACAATCCGGTAGCCAACGTCATCAGCGCGGGTCGACAAAGAGCAGTAGGAACATAGCCCTGCTTGAAAGTGGCGCTTTCGGCGGCCAGACGATCCAAACGCTGGGTTTGAATATGCTCGTGCCCCATAAAGCTGTAGTCCGTCCACGCTTGGTCATCCGAAATTATGAGGACAATGTTAGGCCTGTCTTCGGCTGAGATAAAACCATGAGATAGAGCTACTATAGAAAACAGAATTAGTGAGTTCTTCATTGGGTATCGGGTTTTCAGGGACGATTGGAAAATGCCTCTCGATCGCCTTCAAAGTCCTGAAGGATCAGGAAATACAGCATTTTAGGGCTATCAAACAAATAGTAGTCTCTGGCCGAATTCGTACAAATGATTGCTGAAAACATGCTATTACCTTGAGCATTGATAGCGGATAATCTACAAATTCCACGCTGTTCAGCTTGCTCGAAATTCGGCTTGAAACTTCGAAATCCATTAGCAGGCCGAAGCAACCCTAGATGCATCATTCTTGTTAATCGTAACCTTCGACTATCCTTTTCAGCGAAACGACAACACACTTGAGCTTTTGCTATGACGAAATACCGCAATTATAAAACGCGCCACCAGCCCAAACTCCATTTCTTTTGGCTCGCGCTCACCCTGATCTGCTCGATCAGCCAGGCTCAATCCGGATTCGAGTCCCTATTCAACGGAAAGGACCTTTCCGGATGGGAGGGCCAGGAAGACCTCTGGAAGGTCGAGAACGGGGCCATCGTCGGCTCTACTCATGGGGTCACCCTTGAGGCCAACACCTTCCTAGTTTGGAAGGGAGAGGACGCAGGCGATTTCCACCTGAAAATGACGCTCCGTCTTTCAGGCGAAAACAACTCCGGAATCATGTACCGGGCTCAGCCGATCGATGGCGTCCGTTTCGGGCTCTCGGGGAACCAACTGGATATCCACCCTAGACCTGAGTATCTCGGCATGTACTACAGCGAGAAAACCGGCCGCGGCATCGTCGCCACTCGCGGTCAAAAAGTGCTCGTAACCGACGCAGTGGGCGAGAAGGGAAACTCGAAGCCGGAGATCACAGGCGACCTCGGTATGACTCCTGAAATCTCCCTGCAGGGCTGGAACGAATACGAGGTCATAGCCGTAGGGGACCGGGTCATTCACAAAGTCAATGGAATCGTCACAATCGACGTAACGGACCGCTATCCTGGCGTGCCTCGCGACGGGAAAATCGGTATACAATTGCACCGCGGCCCTCCCATGATCGCCCGCGTGCGGGACGTTCAACTGAAGCGATTGGGAGGTAATGCCGCCAAACGAGCGCTCGAGGCTGCCTACTTCGAGGAAGGGGCCTCGGTAAACGAAAACCGAGCGACTCCCAAAGACCGAATAACCGTTAAGGAGGGTTTCGAAGTCGAATTGCTCTACTCCGTTCCCAAAGAGAGCCAAGGCTCCTGGGTCAATCTCTGCATAGACAACAAAGGTCGCATCATAGCGAGCGATCAGTTTGGGGGGCTTTTCCGCTTCCCAACCCCAAAACTTGGAGAACCTCTCGATCCTGACAATATCGAAAAAGTACCCGCCGACATCATAGCGGGCAATGGCCTGCTCTGGGCTTTCGGTGCTCTCTACGTTGGAGTGAATAACTACAAGGATGGCTCTAAATCCGGCCTTTACCGCGTCACTGACTCCAACGGCGACGACAAGCTGGATAGAGTGGAGCTGCTTCGCCAAATCTCCGCCCGCGGCGATCATGGTGTACACGCCGTTCGCTTGGCACCCGATGGGGAATCGATTTTCCTGATTACCGGCAACAATACGGAACCAACCGAATGGAGCTCGTCGCGAGTCAACACCAACTGGGGAGAAGACCACTTACTCACACGTATGCCTGATGGTCGAGGCCACAATCGGGACCGATTAGCTCCGGCGGGGATTATTTACAAAGTGTCCCCCGATGGGAAAGAATTCGAGATATACTCACACGGATATCGCAATATTTTCGATGCCGACTTCAACGCCGATGGCGAGCTATTCACCTATGACGCCGACATGGAGTATGACTTCAATACGCCATGGTACCGACCCACTCGGGTGAACCACGTCGTCAGCGGCTCCGATTATGGCTGGCGTAATGGCACGGGGAAATGGCCCGAATGGTACATCGATAGCGTTCCCGCAGCTGTCAACATAGGTCCCGGATCTCCAACTGGTGTAACCTTCGGCTATGGAGCCAGGTTCCCGGCCAAGTACCAGAAAGCCTTCTTTATTCTCGATTGGAGTTGGGGTAAGATCTACGCAACCCATCTCCAACCAAAGAGCTCTAGCTATGGAGGCGATTTCGAATTGTTCCTGTCGGGAGCTCCCATGCCAGTCACCGACGCGGTCATAAACCCCGATGACGGGGCGATGTACTTCACGATCGGTGGTAGACGCGTACAGTCGGGCTTGTATCGCGTGACCTATACAGGGGACGAGGACACCTCCCCCGTAAACGCCAAAACAAGCGGACAACGAGCTCGAAATTTGAGGAAAAGCCTCGAGCAATACCACGGCATCGTCGACGCGGATGCTGTCAAGAAAGCCTGGCGCTTTCTCGATCACGAGGATCCTTTCATTCGTTCAGCAGCCCGTATCGCCATCGAAAGCCAGCCCTCGAGAACTTGGGCCAACCGAGCTTTAAAGGAGCGTTCAGCGAGCCGGCAAATACCAGCCCTACTCGCGCTGGCTCGTGTCGAAGGCATCGATCCTTTCCACCGGAAAGATAGCGATCCGCCGGTGAACAAGACTTTAGGCGAAGATATCGTTAACGCCCTTCTCAGCATCGATTTCGACAGGCTTAGCGAAACCGATCAACGCGGGTTCGTTAGAACCTACCAAGTTGTATTCAATCGCTTCGGACAGCCTAACCCTGACTTGGCGATGAAGGTTACGGTTCAACTGGATGCCCACTTCCCTGCCAGAACCTTGGAAATGAATCAGGTGCTCTGCGAAACCTTGGTATACCTGCAATCCCCGACAGTGGCCAAGAAAGCCATCGCTCTTCTCAAACAAGCTCCGACTCAAGAAGAGCAACTAGAGTACGCCCGCTCCCTTCGCATGCTGACCACCGGCTGGACTATCGAGCTGCGGACTGAATATATCGAGTGGTTCTTGAACGCCGCTAACTACCGTGGAGGACGCTCATTCGAGATCTTTGTGGAAAACATCCGTAAAGACGCTCTAAATACGCTTACCGATAAAGAACAACAGGACTTAGCCGAAGTTCTCAGCCGCAAGCCAGAAAAGAAGTCGCCCATGGAGGCCTTGACCGCGGCAGCGATGAAAGGTCGCGCCTTCGTCAAAAACTGGACCATGGAGGACATTACCCCCTTCTTAAACGAAAGCCTGGAAAATCGCGATTTCGACAATGGGGGAGCCATGTTCGCAGCCGCCGCCTGCTACGCCTGCCACCGTTTCGGCAACGCGGGGGGATCAAACGGGCCAGACTTGACTGGGTCCGGCGGACGCTATTCCGCCGCCGACTTTATCGATCAGATTATCAATCCGAGCAAATCCATCAACGAACAGTTCGTGCCCCTGGAAGTCGTTATGCTAGACGGAACCAAACACTACGGCAACGTCGTGAATCTCAACAAGGATGCGGTCGTGTTGAACACCGATCTCTACGATCCCAATCAGCGCGTCTCCATCGATCGCAAGAAAGTCGAGAAAATGGGTACGTCGACTATTTCGCCTATGCCTCCCGGTCTGTTGAACTTGTTGACCAAAGACGATATTCTCGACCTCACGGCCTACGTGCTCAGCGCTGGGAATCGGAAAGACAGGCGATTTGCTTCGCGTTAGTCAACGTTGACGAGCATAACTTAAAAATATAGGTCAACACCTTAAACTGTCCCCCAAGGTCGCATGTTCGCAGCGGTGCTGATAAACATATTCGTAGTCGCCCTTTGCGTAGTTATTAACTATGAGTTTCTCTACCGCCTTTCGACCATCATCCCCACTTTGAACGATCAAGCACCGGCTGCGAATCGCACTCGGCGTATCTGGAGCTCTGATTGCTCACGCTGTCGAAGTCTGGGTATTCGCCTATCGGAAAGATCGACCGCTTGCCTCTTAGCTCGCGAGGGAGGGCCAAGGAATTGATCAAAAGTAGCTGTCCACTTTGCTAACCCCTCGATCGCCTGGATCCGGTGGAATGAACTTCAATCCCTCCAGACGTTTGGTCGCTTCCGTAACTCGATTGGCCAGCTGAGCCCGCAATCGCCTCACTTAGGCAGCGTACTCGGGATCCTTGGCTAGATCAACCATCTCTTCCGGGTCGTTCCTCCTGTCATAAAGCTCGATGTCGGAAGGATCATCCGTTTTCCACCGAGTGAAGCGGAAATCGCGGGTTCTCAAGGTGTAGCCATTGATCAGTTGGGTAAAGGCATCCATTATCACTGTTTCGGTTACATCATCCAAAATCGGACGCAAACTGGCCCCTTTCACATAGCTGGGCGGTTCCGTCAATCCAGCCAAGTAGCTCAAAGTCCTGTAGAAGTCGATCATCTCCACAAAAGATCGGGACCGCTCGCCGACCGCTTTCATTCCGGGCACCGAAATGATCAAAGGCACGCGGTCCGCGTTCTCAAAAAGGGTATTCTTTTGATCGTGGCCATGCTCGCCCATGTGGTATCCATGATCGGAACTGAAGAGGACGATGGTGTTATCTTTCAGTCCGTTTTTCTCCAAGCCATCAAGCACGCGGCCGATCTGGGCATCGAGAAAGGATATCGTGGCATAGTAGGCGAGGATAGACTTGCGGGCCATTTCCACAGGTAGATTGATTTGATTCTTGAATGCCGTCACAGATTTTTTCGCAGGCTCAGGGATCGTGTCCAAGTAGCCCTCGGGGATCGTCGGTACCTCGATGTCTTCTAAGTTATACAAATCGAAATACTTTTTTGGAGCAACATAGGGAGCATGGGGCTTGTAAAAGCCGACACCGAGAAAGAAAGGTTCCTCCTGAGCGGAGTATTCTTGCAGAAGCCGGATTGCTTCGGTCGCGACAATACCATCCGTCTGTTCTTCGTCGGTCCCGTCCGCAGCCAACCAGCTGAGGGTAGCTCCAAACGATCCTGGATTGAGCGAGAACGTATGCTCCTCATCCTCCTTGTCCCGACCTCTCGGGTTGATTACGTGTTCCCAGGAGGCAGGATCATCATGCCCTTCCGTTCCGATTCCCCGAGGATTGTCATAATGTTAAATCTTGCCAACTCGCGTCGCCGTATAACCCGTTCGCCATAAAGTGCTGGGACATCGTGACCGCATCCGGCACGTAGTGTCGAAATAGCCGCCGCAGTACGGTCACCCCATTTTGCTACGGGTAAAGTCCCGTCATAAAACTGGCCCGCGACGGCCCGCAAATAGGATCGTTGCAATAAGCATTCTCAAAGAGAACGCCCTCCTCCGCCAACCGGTCAATGTTGGGGGTCTTGACTAGCGGATGACCGTAACTACCGATGTCGCAGTTCAAATCGTCGGTCATGATGAACAGGACGTTCAGTTTTGAGTCACTCTTGCCTACCAAGTTGGACACAGCGATCGCAGCCAAGAGCAAGAATTTGGGGAAATGGACCATTTTCATAGCTTCGAGATGCAGATCAAAAAGGATCAAGCGTAGCGGAGCTATCTCATTCCGAAGGATTTATTCTGGGCCGAATTATCTCAATTGGCCTAGACCGTGTCCATCTGGATTCAGTGTTTTTCGATACCGGCAAGGCGGATTCAATGAGCAGTTTCAACTATGAACAAGCATGCAACCTGTTCAGACTGCCCAAAATCCACTGAATTCGCCAAAATCGATCAAATACCACCCGTTTTTTGGCCATAAACTATTCATGAATCTTTTTTGAACAACTTCATAGCTCCAAAATGAGCCATTCAATGTTGTGCAAATCGAAAAAAACAGCCGTTCATCATGTTTTGGAATACTTCAGATCGAAATGAATCAGTTCAAAGCCTGCAAAAAACCTGTTGGATTAATGAAAAACATAATTCAAAAAATACTCGCGGCGGTCGCGATCGTCGCGACCGGCCTAGGGGCCCAATCCTACGGACAAGATGCCCTCGTCAACATCTCCACTCGGGAAACCATCGACCCTGCAGACGCAGAAGCATCACTAATCGGTGGTTTCTCCTTAGACAGCGAAAAACGAGTGATTCTCAGAACGATCGCCGAATCCCTCGCTGACCAGGGGGTTGCTCATCCGATCGCCGACGCTCGTTTTGACGTTTACAAACTCGATTTGGCTGATCCCGCTAACAGCGATATTATCGGCCAAAACGATAACTGGAAAGACGGCGGACAACAGCTACAGATCGTTGCCTCCGGATTAGCTCCTCGAGCAAACAGCGACTCGGCAATGACCATGACTTTGGACGCCGGAGTCTACACACTCAACTCTGCCACCGTTTCCGGCGAAGAACACATACCCCTAATAGAAATTTTTGGCCTCGATGCGGTAGGCGTGCGATCTACGATCGGAAACGCGGCTGGAGCGGCCGTCAAACCGCCTGCGGGACTCATCGGCGAAACTCGAATTTCAACTGCAAATCAAAATCCGCTAATTCATCGACTGACTAGTCGCGGCTTGTGAAGCTCGGTCTTGTTTGATTCAGTCATGTAAAAAGCGAAAATCACGAAAACCTATACTATATTACCACCATGCCTACTTCGACAGAAAGCCCTACCACCACCACCAGCGCATACTTTGAGATTGGCGCTGTATCCAAAATAACCGGCCTGTCGCCTAATACACTAAGGACTTGGGAAAGACGGAATTTCATCGAGGCGAGCCAGCGATCGCAAACCGGCCGACGCCGCTACTCTCAAGAGCAAGTAGAACGGTTGGCTTTGATGAAGCGCCTGACCAACATGGGAGACTCCATCAGTTCAATCGCTCCTCTATCCCTAGGGGACCTTCGCAATCGATTGCTCGAATACGAAACGCGGCAAACCGAGCGTAATGTAACCAAATCGGTCACGAACAAGATAAAGATCCACACGATTGGAGGGACGGCTAAAACTTGGGCAGACGTATTGCCTAACCAATTTCAAATCGTTGATGCGACCGATTCTGAGCTAGATCTGCTCTTAATAGATCTGGACACCACCACCGTCGAATGCCGTAGACGCGTCAGCGTCGCCGCTTTGGAACACCCGGGCATCCCTATAGCTCTGATATACGACTACGCTCCCAGTGAACTACTCCGGCAATTTTCGACCGACGGACGATTCCTGATACGGATACCTTGCTCGCCTGAATTACTCGCCCACTACTTGACCGCCGCCTTGTCCAACGCGACTCATCAGGCGGATCCAACGGTACAGGGCAATATCGATTTCGTCAGCGCGCCACGGATTTTTACGGACAAGCAATTAGCAACCATCGCCGCATCGAACCCCAATATCAAATGCGAGTGCCCGCATCACACTTCCGCGCTTGTGGCTAGCTTGGCATCCTTCGAGAATTACTGCCGTCGTTGCGAAATCGAATCGCCGAACGACAAAGAAGTACACGAATACCTTGGCCGCGAAATCAGCAAGGCCCGATCTATTGTCGAGGACGCCCTATTGTATCTGTGCCAAAAAGACAATCTGGTCATCCCGCCAGACGATCAGTGAAGCCGCGCGTAGCAGTTATTGGATCCGGCATCGCAGGCATGTCAGCCGCCTACTACCTTCGCGAAACCTGCCAGGTTTCGCTCGTGGAGCGGAATGGCTATGCCGGTGGCCATACCAACACGATTACCATCGATCTCCAAGGCAAACGGGTTCCCGTGGATACTGGATTCATGGTTTTCAATGACACCACTTACCCCAACCTCATACGATTGTTCAACGAGCTGGAAGTGACTTCCTACAACACTTCCATGTCTTTCGGCGTCAAAGATCAGCGCTCTGGCCTAGAGTACGCGTGCTCTGGATTTTCATCGTTTTTCGCCCAAAAGCGAAATCTAGCCAATCCGCGCCACTGGCAACTCTACCGCGACATTCTCGCGTTTTTCGACGCCGCAGACAGACTCCTAGAATCTCGGCCATCTCCGTACTACACGCTACAGCAATTCGCTGCCGATTACCAACTCTCCAATCGTGTTATGGACCACTTCGCCTACCCTATGACTGGAGCTATTTGGTCAACTACATGCCAGGATATCAAATCCTTTGCCGCTCTGCCGCTTCTGAGGTTCATGCAGAATCATAACATGCTTGGAGTCGACATTCAATTCCAATGGAAGACCGTGGAGGGTGGCAGCGACCAGTATAAGAATAAATTACTGGGCCAATTGCCTGAAGCTCCTCAGCTGAATCGATCGATCAACGGTATTGGGCAAAACGATTCGCAGGCATACTACCATGACGAAAATGGAGAACGGCATGAGTTCGACTATGTCATAATAGCCGCCCACGCCAACCAAGCGCTCGCCTTGCTGGAATCGCCGTCCTACGAACAGCGCTCGCTATTGGAGCCGTTTCGCTATTCTCGTAACCGCGCCGTTCTTCATTCGGATTCCAGCGTGATGCCCCGGTCTCGCAAAGCCTGGGCTTCCTGGAATGTCCTCACTTCGCTGGAATCCAATAGCCAGCTAAATTCATCCACTCACTACTGGATGAATAACCTTCAAAATCTGGATACAAATGAGAATGTATTCGTGAGCATCGATTACGAGGGCTCGATCGACCCCCCCAAGATCCATTGGAGTTCCGTCTATGAACATCCGCGTTTCGACTCCGATGCCATAGCCGCTCAGGATCGTTTGCCTGAGATCAACGAGGATGGACGCCTTCTATTTTGCGGCAGCTACTTTCGCAACGGCTTCCATGAAGACGCACTTTGGTCAGCCCTGAAAGTCGTCGAGGAAATCCGAAAACGTGAGGAGACTAGCAATGAACTCGTGTCTCTATAAGAGCCAAGTCATGCATCGGAGAACCTCTCCGAAGCGCCATGCTTTCAAGTATGGCCTGTTCATGTTCTTGCTCGATCTCGACGAGCTCGATGAAATAGGTAAGGGCTTCAACCTAATTGGCCTTAACCGATTCGCTCCTTTCGAGTTCAGGGATGCCGATCACTACGACCCGAATGAGATAGGGCTGAAAAACAGTATCCAGCAATACGTCGCAGAGAACGGAATCAGCCGGCCGATTGGCAGGATCCAACTGCTCACTCATCTGCGAACCTGGGGCCATCTATTCAATCCCGTTTCCTTTTATTTCGTATCCGATAATAAAGGGCAGCCTCTTTGCTCGATCGCCGAGGTTGGGAACACTTTTAATGAACAGAAGCTATTCCTGATCCCTTCAGACGAAAAAGGGAAATCGGTTCAGCAGCGCCTCAAGAACTTCTACGTTTCTCCCTACAGCGAACTGGATACCCAATTCCATTTCCGAATCCACTCTCCTGGAGACCGATTGCGCATCGCGATCGATCAGTCTCAAAATGGCGATCTCTATTTCCGGAGCGCCGTTACCGGCGAAAAGCGACTCCTTAGCGACCGGGCCTTGCTGTCAAGCGCCATGCGGTTTCCTTTTCTTACCCTTAAAATCGTGGGAGCGATTCACTGGCAAGCGATGCTCCTTTACTTGAAAGGAGCCCCTTTTCAACGCAAGGCGGACAATCCCGAAAAGCAGACCGAAACCCATCCTTATTTAATTAAGAAACCGCACCAACAACACTAAGACATGGATACTATCTTCAGGAAGTTCGTTTTGAGGAGCCTTGGACACGCTCAAGAAGGAACGCTAGAGTTAACGCTGCCCGATCAATCTACAATCGCTTTTGGCAACCCTGCTGAGCGGCCTCCGGAGCGCATCGAGATTCAGGATCAACGATTTTTCGCGGAACTTGTGACCAAAGGCGGAATCGGCTTGGGCGAATCCTACCAAAAGGGCTACTGGACAACTGAAGATCTGACCGGCGCTCTTCGTTGGTTTTTGGTCAATAGCCGATACATAGCCCCTGAAGTGAGCCCTCATGTCGCTCGAGCCGCCCGTTTCGCCAACGCCATTCTAAACGGCTTTCTGCATTTCCGGAATCGAAACAATATCGAGGGGAGCCAGCAGAATATAAATGCCCACTATGATCTAGGGAACGAATTCTACCAAACGTTTCTCGATCCTAGTCTCACCTACTCTTCCGCTTATTTCGAAAATGAGGACACTTCGCTGGAAGATGCCCAGATCGAAAAGTACGATCGGCTGTGCCGCAAATTGCAGCTGGCTTCGGGAATGCGATTGCTGGAGATCGGTTGCGGATGGGGCGGCTTCGCTCTTCATGCAGCCTCGCGTTACGGATGCCAGGTAGTGGGAACCACTATATCCAAAGAGCAATACGACAAAGCGAGGCAGCGTGTCATCGATGCCGGTCTCGAGGATCGTATAGAAATTACAATGACGGACTACCGGAAATTGACAGGAGAATTCGATCGAATCGCATCCATCGAAATGCTGGAGGCCGTCGGGCAAGAGTATCTCGGAGCCTACTTCAAACAAGTAGAAGCCTTGCTGAAGCCAAATGGGCTCGCTGGAGTTCAAGTCATCACCTGTCCCAATCCGCTCTACGAGGGCTATCGCCGACGAGTAGACTGGATTCAAAAGCACATATTCCCGGGATCGCATCTGCCTTCTTCCAGAATCCTTATAGAGCGGGCCGAGGCTCCCGGCGGCCTAGACCTATACCACATGGAGAGTTTTGGGCTTCACTATTCCCGCACGCTCAAGGAATGGCGCCTTCGGTTCCTGGACCGTTGGGACGAGATCCAAAAACTAGGGTTCGACGAGGCTTTCCGATCGAAATGGGAATACTATCTTGCATACTGCGAAGCCGGATTCGAAGAACGCCACGTCAACGTTTGCCAACTCGTGTTCGGACGGGCCGACGAAACCGCCTATCAATTCGAGCGAGCACCTTCGGCCCAAGAAAACGAATCCACTAATTCTTGGGAAACAGTCGCCCTCTAGGAACTTTAACTGAAACTTACGTATCCCAAATATTATGAATGCTATAGAACTTGCAGAGAACGGACGCCTTCCTTACTGGCTTCTTCGTTTCGGAATCCGCCAACGAGTTAGCCGTAAATTGTCGATCGAAACCTCCAAATCCCAGGAGGAACGATCCGCTTTCCTAGAAAAGCTCAGATCGAGCCGGATTGCCGAAGACACCGACAAGGCCAATGAGCAGCACTACGAAGTCCCGGCCGACTTCTACAAATTGACCCTAGGCCCAAACCTCAAGTATAGCTGCTCCTACTGGCCACGAGATTGCCAAGACTTGGCCACTGCTGAGGGGGCGGCTCTCAAGCAAATCGCAAGCCGGGCTCAGCTTGCTGACAAGCAGAATGTTCTGGATCTCGGCTGCGGTTGGGGGTCCTTTTCTCTCTGGGCTTCAAAGAGATATCCAGAGTCCCGATTTACAGCTGTATCCAATTCATACAGCCAAGGTGCCTACATTCGAGAACAAGCCGAAAAGCGGGGGATCGAGAACCTGGAGGTCGTCACCTGCGACATAAACCAATTCAGTCCGGATAAGATATTCGATCGCATCGTTTCAGTAGAAATGCTGGAGCACGCTCGAAACTACGAATCGCTGTTCGCCCGCATCAGTTCGTGGATGCACGATGATGCCAAGTTGTTCATACACGTCTTTTCGCATCGCCATTTCGCTTACGACTACGACGCCTCCAATCCCAAGGAGTGGATGGCCCGCGAGTTCTTTACAGGAGGGATCATGCCATCGCACGATTTGCTCCCCAGCTTCGACACGCACTTGACTAAGCTCAACTCCTGGCAGCTAGACGGCACCCACTATCAGAAAACCGCCGAAGCTTGGCTGGAAAACATGAACGCCAACGAGAATGAAATCAGATCCCTTTTCGACGCAGTCTATAGTCCGAGCAACAGCAAGCGCTGGATGTGGCGCTGGAGACTGTTCTTCCTCGCTTGCTCCGAACTGTTCGGCTATAAAGACGGATCCGAATGGGGCGTCTCCCACTACTTGCTGGGGAAACAAATAGCTTGAAGAAAACCTGGAGCTAACTCAAGCATCTGGATGGCCATGTTGGTAATCGTCGGCTTTTTCATCGTCCATTGGTATGCGAGCGTGTTCGCGCAGAGCTTCTTTCTGCACCGATACATGGCTCATCGCATGTTCTTGATGAACCCTTTTTGGGAACGGTTCTTCTATCTGTTCACCTTCCTGGCTCAGGGCTCTTCCTTCCTACATCCCAAATCCTATGCCCAGCTCCATTTGGAACACCATAAGCATAGCGATACCGAAGAGGACCCACATTCGCCTCACTTCTGGAAGGACGTGTTTTCCATGATGGTCAATACCGGGCGCGTCTACATGGATTTCAAAACAGGCAAACGCGTTTCTCATTCTCCATTTATCGAAAAACTTCCCACTTGGGATTCGATAGACCGCTTGGGAAATAACCACTTCGTAAGGCTAACCTTCTGCGCTGCTTACATCGGAATCTACTGGGTCTTCGCCCCCAGCGCCTGGTATTTTCTGCTGCTTCCGGCGCACTTTCTAATGGGACCCCTGCACGGGGCATTTGTAAATTGGTGCGGCCATAAGTATGGTTATCGCAACTACAACACCGCAGATCATTCAAGAAATACCTTTATTTGGGATCTGCTTTTTGTTGGCGAAACTTTTCAGAACAATCACCACAAGTACCCGCGCAAATTGAACTTCGCCACGCGCTGGTACGAGTTGGACTTCGGGTACCCTGCCATCTGGGCGCTAGCCAAAGCGAGAATCATCAAGCCGATATGAAGTCTACTGGAATAATTCTCGTTTACACATCCATGGTCTGTATAAGCGCTTAATCTCACGCTACCGAGTTTCGCGATATCGCGGCCCAAGATTTCCGCTTCGCTAGTTCAAGGTATTTCAAGCCACCTTCCGGGCTTCTTCTGAAGCGAATTTCCAAGATCCTCTGGGCAACTTCCCCAAGGAACTCGAATTCGTCTACGCCCGTAATCTTAAACGGGAACAGCTTATCGAAGCCGCCGACAAGATTCTCAATAACACTTATTCGGAATCCGAGCTTCAGAAAATCGAAGATCAGATAGGGACTATCAATGAAGCCTACAAGGACGTCAGACCGGGAGACCGTTACACGCTGCGCTACGATCAAGATAAACAGACGACAACTCTGTCGAAGCATGGCCAAATTGTAACGGAAGCTCCCGGCAAAGAATTCCAGCGAATCTATTTTTCTATCTGGCTCGGGCCGGAATCTCCCTTCGATTTTCAGCCCATCAATTCATGAAAGTCTCCCCGTAGGTGCGGGCTTATCCCGCATTTTGACACGGCCTAAAGTACAACTATCGCGGGATAAACCCCCTCCTACAGTTGGTTATCCTTTGGGTTGGCGGCCATGCCGAATCGCAAATGGTAGAGCCGACTTTTCCAATCAAGAACCGCGAAGAGTAGAACAGGCTTCCACCCTGTTTCGACACAGGCCAGTCGTCGCTCTACGAGCTATGCCCGTAGCGACAGGATGCCTGCGCTACTTCCAAAATAACCCGTTCGTGGCACGCCGCTTCAGCTCCGGTAATTCCCAGCTTTATATGCTCAGGCGGAAGCGCCGAGCTATCCTACGATATCGAGCGGATCCGTGTTCTTCCATTCGCCTCGGGTAAAATCCGGGAACTCCTGTGGCGCTCCATCCGCTTTCACCGAGGCTTCACTCAAAGGCGTCACCGCGCTCCAAAACGCTCCCTCGTATAGGTTCTGATCCAACGGCTGCCCCAATCTGAGGCATTCGATGATTCGGCAGCGCATAATGAAATCCATGCCGCCATGACCACCCATTTTCCGGGCCAACTCTCCCAAGCGCGTGTACAGAGGATGCTCATATTTCTCGTAAATCGACTCTAGCTTTTCGCCTTCAGCCCAGCGATGATGATCGTCAGTGGCTCCTTCTACGCCTCCTTCAATCGCTACCCGGGTCGGGAATCCGGCTAAGGTACCTTTTGTTCCCTGAATCATATTGTGGCGAGAA
>Ga0066378_10000299_pt1 | contig 21341 bp, 17 predicted proteins | sample Knorr_S23_td_DCM_FD_70947 | JGI IMG/M metagenome (GOLD analysis project Ga0066378, IMG submission 70947) | Marine microbial communities from Southern Atlantic Ocean transect - Knorr_S23_td_DCM_ad_71m_LV_A | ecosystem: Environmental > Aquatic > Marine > Oceanic | place: Southern Atlantic ocean...
TTGGAAATCGAATACGCGCTCGGGTACCCATCAGAATTAGACGACTACGCCTTGCACCTGGGAAAGGGCATATCGGGACGAGTGGCTTTCAAGGGAGAGCCTATGCTGGTCGCGGATGTCAAAAAAAGCCCGTACTACGTCAAGCTCTTGGATGAAGTTAGATGCAAAATAGCCGTGCCACTCTTTTCCGAAGGTCAAATCATTGGCGTTATCAGTGTCGATTCCGAGGAACCCGGCCAATATGGAGAGAAAGATCTGGCGCGCTTGCAATCCATTGGGGGTGAAGCCGTCCACTCACTCCAATGCGTCTGGAGGCAAAGGCAGCTAGAGAATCAGTCCGAGCAGCTCAACGCTTTGATCGACGTCGGACAAAACGTTGTATCTAATCTTGAGATACAAAACCTATGGGATAGTATAACCGAAGCCGCGCTTGATCTAACAGGAGCGCGAATGTCCACCCTACAGCTGTACGACAAAAAACAAGGCTTGGTTACAATGAAGGCGGTACGACCATCTTCTGGCGAGTTCCAATCAAGCGTGGAAATCTTGCGAATCGAAGAGAGCATGAGCGCGTCCGCCATTCAAACGCGAAAGCAAATCGAATTCCCCAACATCACTACCCCCGATTATCTAGGTCTTTTGGATACGCCCCAACGGGAAGATGTCGTTTCCTGCCTCTCTACTCCCATGATTTACGAGGGGGAAGTTATCGGTGTCATCAATATTTTCACACAAGTTCGCCACCGCTTCCCGAATGATGAAAAGCGGCTCTTGCAGGCCTTTGCTTCCCTTTCGGCGGCCGCCGCCCAGAATGCCCATCTTTATGCTCGGGTGTTCAATAGTGAAGATTTGCTGCGTAAGAGCGAGCGACTGACGACTCTCGGACTCCTGTCAGCGGAAATCGCTCACGAGATACGCAACCCGCTAACGGTCATCAAGCTGCTCTTCGGATCGCTGGACTTGCAATACGACAGCACCGACCCCCGCAACAAGGATACGCAAATCATAAAAGAGAAAATCAATCAATTGGAGGAGATCGTTTCCCGCGTTCTATCCTTCGGCAAGAACCGGGAAGACTTGTACTCCCATTGCCCGATCGATGAGCTGATCAGCGATACTTTGCTCCTTGTCCGGCTAAAGATGAGTCAGCAGCGAATCGAGTTGCGGCATCTAAAACTAGACCTGCCTTTAAAGGTATACGGCAACAAAGGGCAACTCCAGCAAGTGTTTCTCAACCTCATACTCAACGCTTCCGAGGCCATGCCGCGCGGCGGCTCTCTGACTATTACCACGAAGATCGAAAACGTATCCGGTAACCGGCGACTCGCCATCTATTTCAAAGATACCGGATCGGGAATACCCGAATCGATACAAAACCGGATTTTCGACTCTTTCCTGACAGATAAGCCAGAAGGCACTGGACTCGGGCTATCGATCGTAAAGCGAATCCTGCGGTCCCACAGAGGAGACGTTTCCGTTGCCGAATCCAGTGATCAGGGCTCCACCCTGCGAATCGAGCTGCCAATCGAAGACAACTAGAACCTTTTTCGAATCTATCTTGAATGCTGTTGAGCGGGATAGCTTCTAGCTTTCCAGCTCTACGTTCCAGTAGGCAACGTCAATAAAATGCCGCCACTCTTTGTGCTTCTTCCCTCGGGCGGCGATACTGATCACTGGGCGCCATTGCGGCTTCGACGGCTTGCGCATCAAACGCATGCCGCCCTCGTGTGGTAGCCGGTTCGCTTTTCGGGAATTGCACTTGATACAGGAGCAAACGATGTTCTCCCAAGTCGTCTTGCCCCCGTAGTGCCTAGGAATCACATGATCCAAATTCAAGTCTTCGGACGGCAGCTTTTTGTCGCAATACTGGCACCGATACTTGTCCCGCTCGAAAACGTTCTTCCGGGTCAGCTTGAGCTCCTTTTTAGGCATCTTATCGAAAATCGATAGCAGTATGATTTTCGGTACGCGAATCGGGTGGCGGACAGTTCGCACCAACTCAATTTCGGCAACCGGCGGATTGTAGCGGGAAAAGTCGACCCAATCCATCATATCGAAGATTCGGAAATCCTCATCCTCGGCAAAAACCACGCTCGCGTGCCCCGTCGCCAGGAGGGAAAAAGCTCGCTTAGCGGATATGACATTCACCGCCTGCCATAGCCGATTCAGAACGAGTACAGGTTCTGTGAGGGCAGCCTTCATGAAGCCATCGTTCTACTGTGGCAAAACGCCCTGTCAAGCGGGGACGCTATCAATCCCCTGTAAATCCAGGTTTCTCTGCGATGACCGTGTAATAATGGATTCGATACGGATAGAAGAAACGGATAGTCGGTGCCGGGCAAACCCGGATGGCGTTGGCTGCGCTTAATTCTCTCAACGACGGCGACAAACGCCCAAACCGAGATCCGAGAACGCCCAACAACTAGCTCCTCGATTGCAATTAGCAGGGTGCTTTTCCCCAAGCAATCGCGTTGGGCCCTGCCGAGGGTCGAGGGAGATAGGCACGGCCAGTTTGGACAACCGGCCACGCCATCGGCTACACGATCTAATTTGACTATGTTTCCTTCGACGAGCCCCTAGTATTTCAGTAGCCCGTACGGAGCGATACTAGTCCGCGTCGTGTACTCGAACCTTGGCCCAGTTATCCCTATTGTTAGCGATAAAATGGTCGTGGAAGGAGTGGACCTGGTAAACGTCGTGATCGGCAATCGAGTCGAAAATTACCGTTAGGCAAAGATCGAAATCGCGGACGCTTACAGGACGCGCCTCGGTATCTGCCGGACTCCCAATATAGAGAGCCTTAACCGTTTCGATTTTGCCAAGCAGATTGCGGGCATCATCCGCGCAAGATTGAATGTCGGCTTCTGACGAAGTTTCTGTGAAGTTGAAAAATACCGTGTGTACCAGCATGAGAAAGGGTTGAGGTTGTTTGCGTTCCGTAAATCGGCTATTGGCCGATTTGCTCGAATCGGTAGAGTATGGGATCAATGCGCTCGCGGTTAGCCTTGTAAAGCTTTTGGTTTTTCGGGGCCACGCCCCTAAGGAATTCGAGCGTCCGCCGTTTTTCAGCGATTTCGGTTTGAGCCATTTCCAAGACGTATACGGACAGATTGCCCGATTTCAGAATCCGCTCCATCTCGGCGATTTCTTTCTGCAAACCGGCAGCACTCACCTGTTGACTGGCAAAATCCCTAGCCAACATCAATTTCACCAGCGTCGCCAGGAGGGCTGAGGCTGTCGAATCGATACTCTTCCAAACCTCGAAAGCTCTGATAGCCTCGAGCGGATTTTCCAACTCATCGGCCGCAACCCATTGGTCTACATTAGAGCTCGTCCATTCTAAAAAGACTTCAGCATCGGAAACAAACTGATCGATTTCCGCCCGGCTAATGGGTTGCTGCATTAGTTCCTCGATAACGTCCTCGACCGCCCCGGCGACCTCAATCAAGGACTCACCTGCGACCGATTCGGCATTGGCTTCGATCGAGATTGGGCAAGAGAGAGCCAGCCAGCCAGCAATGACCCAAGGCGCTCGAACCCAACGCCAAACGCTCATCGCATCAAGCGTACCTTGCCGCTACCCTTGACTGCGCTTCCAATCGCGGCCGCCCGACAACCATAGGAGTCACACTCCTTGAGAATCGCGCCTGCCATAGAATTGTCCACGCAAAGCGTCATCCCCATTCCCATATTGAACACTTCGTACATTTCATCGAAATCGATCCTGCCAGCTTGCTCGATCAGTTTGAATATCGGGAGTGGCTTCCACGCGCTCGTGTCGATTTCGACATCCACGGATTCCGGAAGTATGCGAGGAATGTTCCCGCAGAATCCGCCCCCAGTGATGTGAGCAATGCCGAACAAGGCATTGCCTTTTCGGAATCTGGATGAACGGCCCGTATTGAATTTTTTGATAAGGGCCTGAATTAAGGGAGCGTAGTTAGTGTGGGGCGCTTGAAGGGCTTTAAAAACGCTTTGCCGAGTTCCCGGAACTTTGTCAGACCCTTTCAACTTGGCCTTTTCAAAAACGACCTTCCGAGCCAGCGTGTAGCCGTTTGTGTGCAAGCCGTTAGACGGTAGGCCGATCACCACATCGCCCGGACGAATAGTGGAGCCCGAGAGCATTTGCTTCTTTTCTACAATACCTACGATCACCCCAGCGATGTCGTATTCGCCAGGCTGATAGAATCCCGGCAACTGGGCTGTCTCCCCGCCAATCAAAGCGCAGTTAGCGGTAGCGCAAGCGTCTTTCATCCCGGATAGCAACTGCTTAAAAACCTTGGGCTCCAGCTTGTCCATCCCCAGATAGTCGAGAAAAAAGAGCGGCTCGGCGCCGATTACTGAAATGTCGTCGATACAGTGATTAACGATATCCATGCCCACGCTCTTGTGCTGCCCAGAGTCGAAAGCCAGCTTGAGCTTCGTACCCACTCCGTCTATACTACTGACAAGTACAGGTTCCTTGTACTTCGATTTCGATAGGTCGAATAGACCACCGAAACCGCCGACAGCTCCAAGCACTTCAGGCCGCGAGGCTCCTCGCAACGATTTCTTCAAATCGCCTTTGACGCGATCCCCTAGATCGATGTCCACACCCGCTTGGGCATAGGCTTTGGTCTTCTTTTTAGCTGGCATTGATTTTTAGTGAAATAGTCTGCAGGTGGATCGGTCTGCAGCGTATGATTGAGCTAGCGGCAATTCGCTATTCGCTAAACCGCTTCTTCAGTAGCTGCGTCCATCTGAATTCTGAAAGTAGTTGACGAAGGCCTGATTGACAACGCGATAGCCACCAGGTGTAGGAAAGTCCCCGGTAAAGTACCAGTCGCCTCTGTGGTCCGGGAGAGCTTTGCGTAAGCCCTCGACGGTCTGGTATATTACCGAAACTTCGCCTTCCCAACCTTGATCGTGGGGATAGACGATTTCGGAAATCTTTCTTGAAATCTGATCGTCGGTGAACGGAGCGTAGATCTCTTTGACGTAGTTGATTTTTCCGGCACTTCCCGATTTCAAGCTGTCTACGCATTTTCGATACACTTCTCTCAGGGTATCGCTCTTGCCAACATCTTTGAGCAAGGCCACCGCTGCCTCGAAGGCTATGAACTTTCCCAACTGGGACATATCGATACCATAACAATCCGGATACCGGATCTGAGGAGCCGTGGATGCGATAACGATTCTCTTGGGGTTGAGGCTGGCTAGAATCTTGAGAATCGATTTCCTCAATGTCGTCCCCCGCACGATAGAATCATCGATGCAAACCAGATTATCATCGCTTCTGACCAGCCCATAGGTAACATCATAGACATGGGTCGCCATCTCGTTGCGAGAGTCCTCGGTAGAAATGAAAGTGCGCAATTTCTGGTCCTTGTGGGCGATCTTTTCGCCGCGCGGCCAATTCCGCATTATGAGGTCGTCCACCAGTTCCCCATTTAGCCCCCCATTTTCCTGAGCATCCAGAATGCTTTGCTTTACACGCTCCCTACGCTCCACATGCAATTGTTCGAGCAGACCGAAATAGCCAATTTCAGCGGTGTTGGGTATAAAGCTGATGACCGTTCTCTCCAGGTCATCATCGATCTCCTGCATCACTTGCTTCGTCAGTTGAGCCCCTAAGGCTTTGCGTTCCTTATAGATGTCCGCGTCATTCCCACGGGAGAAGTAAATCCGCTCGAATGAACATTGAGCTCGTTCTTTGGCTGGTTCGACGAATTGTTCGCGAATGATCTCCCCGCTCTTTTTCACGACCACGATATGCCCGGGCAAGACCTCTTCGATATCCTCGATTTTCTTGTTGAAAATCGTCATTAATGGAGCCCGTTCGGATGCAGCAGCGAAAACTTCGTCATCCTCGAAATAGAAGAGCGGACGAATGCCCAGCGGATCCCTCAGGGCGAAATTGTCTCCATTTCCGATAGCACCAATCAGGGCATAGCCGCCATCCCAACTTTCAGCGGCTCGACGAAACACCTTTATTAAATCGATATCCTTGAGGATTCGCTCCGAGATTTCATCAGCCTCGTGGCCCTCGTCGCGTAGGTAGCGATACAGGTTGTCGTGGGCCTCGTCCAAGTGGTAGCCGACTTTCTCCAGGAGAGCCTGTGTATCGGTAGCGAAAATGGGATGCTGCCCCATGGAGATCAGGCTTTCGTTCAACTCCTTGGTGTTGGTCATGTTGAAATTGCCCGCCAACATCAGATTTTTGGTGGGCCAGCTGCTGCGTCGGAAAAACGGGTGGCAAACGCTCAGCGAATAGCCGCCAGAAGTTCCATAACGTAAATGCCCCATGTAGTACTCAGCACAAAAATCGAATTTCGCCTTAATCGATGGCACGTAGTCTGAGAGAATGTCCCCGTTTCGCTGCAGCTTCTTATATTGCTTGAGCGTGTCTTTAAAGATCCGATCCAAGGCATTGCTCTTGACGCTCCGTTCGCGAAACATGTAGGGCTCGCCCGGCGGCATGTCGAATTTGATGGACGCCACCCCAGCCCCATCCTGACCACGGTTGCGCTGCTTTTCCATCAGAAGAAACAGCTTATAAAAGCCGTAGAGTGGCGCACCGTACTTTTCGGAGAAATACTCCAGCGGCTTCTTCAGCCTAACTTGGGCAACGCCGCACTCGTGTTTAATCAGCTCGCTCATCTGTAGTCTCGTCTCTCAAACGATGGGTCTTGCCTGCTCTAGTTTTCCTGAAATTTCCCGCTCGTATCAAAACTTCATCCAGATATAGATAAACCGCCATAGCTAGCTGGCGGTTTCCGGTACGATTCGAGAGCTTTCTCCTCTCACTCCTAGTGGCTCGCCTTGCGGCGAGCGCGAAGCCAATGAAAATTGATGGATGATTGATTCGAGTGAGAAAATGTTCACGTAGACGCCTCAGATCGGTATGTTAAACTAACGTATCATCCCTACGAGAATTTCTGAGCCTCTGGCAACAAATCATTGCGTCTTTCTTCGATTGATTTTCGCAAACCGGAATCCAGCCCCGGTGAAGTCATCCTAAGAAGAACGAAATTAAACGGTTCTGGACTGAAAAGACTTCCCCAAACTGACAACAAGCTCATCGTGAACTCGTGGATTCACCCATCACGCTAGACGACATTCCGCAGCTTCCTTCCCCTGATCGGCAAATGGACTGGCGCGATCTCAATCGATTCAAGGCCGACAATCGTGGCTCCGAATTCTACGCTACCTGTCTTGAGTATGCTCAATACCTTTGGAGGCAGCGACTGCCCGCTCGGGCGATCCTGTGTCTGGACCGGGCCTGGGGAGCGGATCTAAACGGCGCGGAGCCCATCCTGAAAGCCTGGCCCCTTCCCTACCAAGCTCTCGTCGGCATTCTCGCTAAAGCTCCAGGCGACTGCTTCCTCGGAAATCCCCCGGTCCATTTTCAACACTACGCCGACCGCCTCGGTCCGCCGCGGGAAGAGCAACGCAAATGGCGTTCTTGGGCCTGCTGGGCCCTTTCTCGCGAAGCCCTTCCCGGTTTTCCCGGGGACCCCAAACACCAAGTCGAGTTGCCCTCCCTCGACACGATCGAAAGCCAGCTCGCCACTCATGGCCACCCCGGCGAACCCGAGCTTTGGCAAAACGTCCTCAATCAAATCCGACCCCGCCGCGCCAACCTTCCCAAATACTAGCGATCCCGAACATCCTTCATCCTTCATCCCTAATCCTCAAAACTCCCTCACCGTTCCTCCAAATCTTCGTGTCAATCGCTCTAGCCCATGCCGATCCTTGTCTTTGAGCTCGAAGCCTATAGCATAAATTCGCGTTCTTGCTCCCAATCGGCGAAGGTTGCGATCGATCGACCCAATTAGAACGTCGTAGGGAATTTCCGGATATTTGTAAGACCCATCGGCTTTCACTCGCTTGTTGAGAACACCGTCTGTAACCAGAAAAATCAGATCGGGCTCCATATCCACCGCTAGCTTCAAACCGCCTTCGTGGCCGAGCAGCGACTCGTCATTCACTTTCGGATTGCCGCGCAGTTCCTTAAGCGCCCATTGAGTCGCCGCTTCCTTGTTTCGCGTGATCGCCGGAGCAAGATAGGGGGCGAAGCGACGGGCCCCCTGGCTGAACTGAACGATTCCGAACAGCGTGCCACTGTCCAAGCTATCGATGAGCGATACCACTTCTCCATGTATCTTATTGATCGATACGCCTTGGTTAAGAGCTTTTCGCACCACCGATGCTGAAGTATTGACCACAATAACGATACGCCTTCCAGAATCCTGCACACCGAAGAAAGCGGCGGCAGATGAGGATCCTTTCCCTTTCATGCTTACGCTCAACAATCCAGATTGCTCGAGCAAGGCTCCCGCATCTTCAACGATTTCCAAATCGCCCGCGTCCAAGGAAAATGCATCGATCGGCAATTTCGGCATAGGCGGCATATCGCCACGAGCAGCAGATTCAACCGACAATCGTTGCATCGGCTGCAAGCGCTGCATCCGCTTCATAAACCGGTATCTTCGCTCCACCGCTTTGAAGTCGTCTTTTTTTAGCGATACGCTGGCGCTTCCTTCGAACTTTGGAGGCTCTTTCTCCGGCTCGCCCAACACGATCACGAACACCGTCAGCGCCAGTAAAATGCACTGCACAATCAAAGCGAAGAAAAGCGTTCCTTTCTTAACGCCAGGGCCTCGGCTAGGAGACCGCGTTCTCGGGGTCATGCGAGCCATAGGGTATTGGATTCCAAAACCGAGCTAGCTGTCATCCTCTTGCCGTCAATCCTGCAAACGAGAAGAGATGAAAGTGTCCAAAAGTATTGAGAAGCTAACGGAGCAGCACAGGGCATCCTGCAAAACAGCCCGTATCACCCCTACTCCAGTCCCATCGCTTCCGCAGCCAGCTGCTTTAGCAGTGTAGTCGAAGAGCGTAAAATTTTTTGAGCCGGCAGAGCCACCAGGGATTCCGCAATTCGATATTCATCCGCTGCCATCAAGTTTACTGACAACAACTTTGATTGGCCCCTGAATACTTCGACCCTAACAGGCACTTCGCCTCGCTTCAGGGCGCTATCGAGTTCAGAAACACGCAATCCCCCCGAGCCAAAGAGCCAAGACTCGCCCAACGCTCCCCAATTTACTCGGTAGTCCTTACTAAAATACATATCGTACCGCATTCCCTCCTCGCCGTAATAACGGCTACGCATAGCCCGAAAATTTCGTAACGCGAAAGGGCCATCGACGACTGGCTTTTCCATATCCACCGGAGCTCCAGACAGAGCCAGGGCTCTAAAGGCCATCCCCAGCAAAATTCGGTCGTATCCTTTAAACTGGTACGCATCAACATCGTCACCGTAGATTATGAAATCATCGCTATCGTGGCGAAAGAGCACCGAACTCACCCCAGCCGGGGCGTTGTTAGCAAAGACGTCGGCCATATCCAGCGATGGGATGCTGAGCCGATTTGCGGTCGTTAGAATATCTACTTGCTCACGTTCGATAGCTTTCCCTGATCTGGAGAAATAACGCGAAACAACATACCGCAGCGACCCTTCGAAAAAACCTGCCTGCTTTTGGGTATGATACCCTGCCGCGGACAGAATTGGCCCAATCCCGAATCCCAGGCTCAAAATCGCAATTCCCTTCACCAAATCCATTATCACCGAACCAGAAAACTCTTCCGGAGCGGAAATGCAATTCTCCTTCGATACCCTTTCATGCCGCGAAAACGATCGAATCTATGGCCAAACGCAAAAAGTCCAGCCGACGTGGCGATTCTGGCAACGTCATCGCCGCCCTCGCTAGTTTCTTCATCCCTGGCCTGGGCCAACTAGTGCAAAGCCGGCTCATTTGGGCCGCCTTCTTCTTTCTGACTACCGCAGCGCTTTACTTTTCCAGCCCACTGCTGCGGATCACGTTAACCTTCGCCCTCATAGCAAACCTATAGGCCGTCATCAACGCCGCTACGTTTAACCCGGGCTGAGGACTAAGAAGTAGTCTTTGCCATTAGGCCGCGACAGAAAAAGCTGACAGCTGAACGAAGAGCGCTCCCGCAATCGCGCATTGGCGCCAACTTAAGTTGTAGTCGAGCGCAGGAGCGGGTTTATCCTGCGATTTATTATGGCTACCCCTAGGGTGATCGTGGCGTAAAACCGCTCCTGTTGACCCCAAAGATGCAAGAGTTCTTTGTTCGCGCGCATAATTTGACGCCTATGTGCTCAGTGGGATCTCGTTCCACCCTAGATAGTGTGGCGGAAAGGTGGAGCTCGACTTACAGGCAAGCATGAGCTTTGTACGGAATCCCTCACAAATACTTTTCCGGTTCCCGATTGCAATCAGCCGATTTCCCGAGCGGAGTACTCAGACTCCTTCAACTGGGACCAGCAATGCGTTTCGCCAAGTAGACGATCTGACCGACGTGATAGGAATAGTGGGCCAGCTGACGAGTGATATACCGCAATACCGATAGACCTTCACCGCGGATGGTCACAGTTAGAGACAATTCGCCAGGCTCGAGTTCGGAAAGCGTCGCGACTAGAATATCCCAGGCTTAATTCCAATTCGCAATTGATGGCTGAGAACAATCATCCCTGCCCATCGAAGGCTGGAAAGCGAAATCCAAAGGAGGTTCCTCGAATCTATTACTATCCCCCTAGCCTCATGCGCAGCTCTCTCCTTACACTCCGATCCAGGAAACTGAAGAGTCGCTCTAAATCACTTCGCTCAGATTTACGTGTATGTCCCCTTATTTTGAATACATCGAACGCATGCTCGTCAGCGTGCTTAAAGAACTCTTCATACAGATCGGCCAGCTTCAAGCGATCGCCTGACCCATTCTGGAAATTAGATTTCTCCAATCGATCTCTACGCTCCGGCAAGCCGACGATATTCTGCGAATCCGTGAATATCGTCGCCTTTCTGGAGGCCCCCCTGCATTCGCCTAGAGCCCATAGCAGCGTCCTCAATTCCAGCTCCGTGGACGTGACTCCCTCGAATGTGTTGAATCGGATGCTTTCCGAAAAGCTCTCAACTAGCGTTCCCAGATCTTGGATCGAAAGGTACGCGCCCACACCCAATCCAGATTTTGATGACAAACTACAATCTGTGAAGAGGTACATATTCGGACAGTTTACGGACTAGTCAACCTGCCACCATTTCGGGCGCCGCGCCAAACTTTAAAAAACATCCCTCTTTACGACAATGCGATCGCGCCTTTCAGTTCAGACAACCGCCTGTCGCATGAATCGGTTGAATACTGTCTGCGGAAGTTAGCAAAGCAGTGACGGCATTTCGCTTCGATCGATGTCCAACAGATTTTGGAAGTCGCAACTCGCCCCCTCGCCCTGGATATCACCTTGCGACAGGATGATTACAACAAATCCTATCAAAGCCATCTTCCTCCAGGATTTGAATTCCCCAAGAGTTTTCCTTCTGAATTGGGCAGCGTCGAATGTCACTTCCTACTAAAAAACTCGTCTCTATATTTGCCTTTCACAACGAACTTCGAAGGTTTTCCGAATGCCTTCCCGCGGACGTCATCAAAGCAGTTCCAAAGAAAGCCTGCGAATGATCGATAAGATCGAGGCCATCGACGGTGTTATTGGCGTTATCATCGGCCGTTCTTATGGCGGGAAATCCTTGGGCAAGTCAGGCCGTTCAGGCGATGTGAAGATTCAGCGAATCCAGCCCGGCGGTTTCAAAGCCGCAACCCAGTCCTCTCGGGGGCTCCAAGAACTCTTTATCCGCATCGAAAACGGTTTCGAGGAATCCGCCCGCGATGCTATTGAGCAGCTCAAATGAATACCTCCAAATCAATCCACGTACGGAATCAATTTCCTTTTAATCGAAAATTTGACTTTCTAGCAGTGACCTTCGGTTAAATTTTCTCCCGTTTGCGGGATTTGCCCGGAGGGCGCCGTCGACATTTGCTTCGTTCTCCTAAACGAATATATTCCTCTGGCACATCTATGAAACTCAAAACGTCGCTCAAACTTACGGCATCCGCTGCCGATCTCTGGATCATTGTCAGCGATCCCAAAAACATGCCGGCCTGGAACGAGAAGTGCCAAGTGATCGAATCCGTCCACGGATCCGGACTGGGTACGCGATTCAAAGCTCAATTCGCCATGAGACCGGACAAGAAGCCCGAGCCTACTGAAGGGGAGATTGTAGAATGGAAGGAATACGAGCGCGTCACCTATCGTTACCAGTTTCCTAAGGACGATTCGCAATTGGGCTCCGTGGACGAAAGCTACACGATAAAACAGATTTCCGTCCATCAATGCCAGTTGAGCCACATAGTAAACTTCAAGAATTCCGGCCTTCCCCGATGGGTAAAATTTCTAATCGGCATTCTAGGTCGCTTCGGCAAAAGAATGGGCCCTGATCCCCTGGACGGCATTGTGGCTTTGATTCAAGGATCCAAAGGTTAAGGTCTAGGACAAATCTCCGCTTTTGCAGGGTCGACGCGAATCAAAAAACCTTCATACTGACGACCATTCTTCAAGGGAAGCTTCTGGACAAATCTTATCAATCCTGGGCGCTCGTTCGCCAAATGGCTTTTGCTCGTGAAGGTTTTGTCCGTCATCGTTCTTGGAGCGACCGGGTGCCTGAATGTCGTTAAGGACGAATTAGCGACTGCCCTCTCCGACCGGACGAACAAGAATCTCTACATCCTGTCTGTGATCGCCGCGATCTTTCTGCCCTTGGGATTTCTAACTGGGATGATGGGCGTAAACATCGGCGGCATGCCCGGCGTGGAAAGCGACAACGCCTTCTGGATCTTCGGTGGATTTTTGGCAATCGTCACCGGCATTCAGGTCCTCATCTTCGAATGGCTAAAGTGGTTCTAGCCTATTTCGCTTACAGAGCTAAAAGGCTTTCCCAGCCGGCCGCCCTTCGCTAATCCATTGAGAATGAAGTCTTCGGGAGCTCTATTTTCGTTTTTGTCGCTGCTCGTTTTCAGCTCGGCATCGCCGGGCCAAACCGAGGCTACCAAACCAAACGTTGTTCTGATTTTCGCCGATGACTTGGGCTTCGGCGATCTTCCCGCATTCTACGAAGCTAGCCCATTCAAAGCTCCTCGGCTCGATAGAATGGCCAGCGAAGGGGCCAGGCTGACAAGTTTCTATGTGCCCACGCCATTTTGCGCCCCGTCTCGAGGAACAATTCTAACGGGGCGCTACCCATTTCGACATTCGGTGGTCCGCAATCCCGCTCCCGACGCTGGCCAGAACCACGTCGGGTTGCCTCCATCGGAAATCACCATTGCCGAAATCCTACGGGAACGTGGATATCGAACCGCGATTTTCGGCAAATGGCACCTCGGTCACCGCCCCCCCTGGCTCCCTCGCTCTCAAGGCTTCGATTTTTACGAGGGCATTCTCTACTCCAACGATATGTTCCCCGTGCAGACGGTTCGAAACGAGGAAGTGATCCAATACCCCGTTCCCCAATCTACTTTGACCCGACGTTGCACGGATCTAGCCATCGACTATATCCAGTCTCACCAGAACGATCCGTTTTTCCTATACCTCCCAATGGCTATGCCGCACAAACCTCTGGCTGTATCCGACGCCTTTTACACGCCCGACACGCCCGACGATCTCTATGCCGACGTCATCGCCGAACTCGACCACTCGGTAGGGAGAATTCTCGATACGCTTACGGAACTCAATCTATCGAAGAAAACTTTGGTCATCTTCACCTCGGACAACGGTCCTTTCTATGGAGGCTCCAGCGGCCCACTACAGGGCATGAAGGGCAAGACTTGGGAAGGCGGGCTCCGCGTACCGATGATCGCCTGGATGCCGGGTTCGATTCCCGCGGGGATCGTCAGCGATCAACCCGCGGGAACCATCGATATCCTGCCTACAATATGCCAACTTGCAGGAACGTCCCAACCCTCGGATCGTACAATCGACGGCAAAAATATTTGGCCCCTTTGGACGAGCGAGTCCGCGCCATCGCCACATGAGGCGATTTTCGGCATGCGTGGCTCGAGTCTAGCCTCCATCCGCGTCGGAAAATGGAAACTCCACGTGAGCAGCCCAGGGCCTTCTCAAATGATCAACTTGCCAATAGACGAGGCCCGCAAACGCATCTCTCGTCGAGCTCCAGATGGGGTCACCATCATTGCCCCGTTCGAGCAAGCGGACCCTTCCCAATATCCTGGTGTTCCGCCAGGCGATGAACCCAAAGCAATGATGCTTTTCGATCTCGATGCGGATCCCGGCGAGCAGCGGGATCTTTCCGGCGAGCGCCCGGAGGTCGTCGAGCGTCTGAAAGCCCTTTTCGACGTCACCCTCGCTCAGGTACCGGATTTTCCGGCTCCACCCACGGACTACCAGTTCTCCGAGGAATTGCAGCGCCAAGGAACCCTCATGCGCTTGATAGGCGGCGAGCTTCGCTACGATAGAATTCCACCCTCTCAGCAGCGCTTGATTATCAATTCGCGAGATTAGAAAAGGCAAAAAGCCTTGATCAGAGCCTAATCCCAAGCAGGCAGGAACGGGTTTATCATGCGCTCGCCGGTTGCCCGGATGGCGGCTTCGAATGATGGCGCGAAAACATCGAGGAAGTTTTCCTCGCTCCAAGGAGGATTCTGCTTTCGCAAGTTGTGGGTTCGCCAATACTCGATCTTCAGCGTGTTGGCTCGGGGGATATAGGGCACGACATTCATTCCTACCGGAGCCGAGTGGCTATACACCGCATTAAACCCAAGGTATTCGCGATCCGAGGCGAACTTGTTTCGATAGAAGGCCCTCAGCCGATCAGCCGGTTTTGGGTTGTCGCCTAATCCCCACTCCTGATTCCAGTGCTCCCTATTGTTGTCGTGATTCGTTACATGCTGGCCGCAGTGATCCATTCCGTGAATGACAAAGGCGTTTCCTTCAGGTGTCCCCAGCCACCACCGCTCATCGGCCCACTCCAAACGAAAATAGCCCGTAGCTTCGAAGGTCCGTTCAGTCCAGCCGCCAAAGGCGTCTCGGTTTTCCGGCGCCGCAATCGCGAGATGAGCGATGGACAAACTGGCGAGCATCAGCATCGCCAGATCCTTCATTCCAAATGACGCGTCGGATCTTCTCATAAAATCCCAGACTCAGTTTCCCGGCCGCTTCCCTCCATTTGTAGTTCGGCAGACATGAGCTTTCGCATCCGCTCGAGTACATTCTTGAACTCGGGATGGCTCTTAAGGTTAAGAAGCTCCAAGGAATCATTAGAGTGATCGTAGAGCTCCTCCGCCACTAGCTCTCGCGAAGTTAAGTTGCGAGCCGCCGATCACGGAAATCGCCACCAAGAGCGAGCTTGTCTTCTTCAACAATCGGTACACTTTGGCGAGAATATCCCAGAAGCTACGCCCTAACTAAGCAAACAACCGCTCCACCGCTTCAGCCTTCACTAGCTCCCTGGGCTGATTGAGGTGATTATGGACGATAGTCTGGGGATCGATTCCCATAGCGTGATACACCGTAGCCAGAATCTCGGTTGGATGAACTGGATCTTCGGTGGGGGCCGAGCCGGTTTTGTCCGACTCGCCATGCACATAGCCACGTTTGATACCGGCCCCACCGATGACGCTAGTGTAGCAATAAGGCCAGTGATCTCGACCATCCGCACTATTGGAGTTGCCGGACGTAGAAACCCCTTTCTCAGGGCTGCGACCGAATTCGCCTATAGCCACCACCAGCGTATCGTCCAGCATGCCGCGATCGTCTAGGTCCTCGAATAAGGCGCTGAGACCTTGATCCAGCATAGGTCCCGACTGGTTCTTCATGCGTTTGCTCAAGCCGACGTGATGGTCCCAGCTATGATTGTCGGAATTAGCTACCTTCGGCCAAACGACTTCCACAACCCGGGTTCCCGCCTCAACAAGCCGACGGGCCAATAGGCAGCTTTGCCCGAAAGTATTGCGCCCGTAACGGTCTCTGAGTTTCTCCTTCTCATTCTCGATGGCGAAAGCTTCCCGAGCCCTACCGCTTACCAGAAGGTTGAGAGCCTGGTCATAGAACTCATCGATATTGTAATCCTCTACAGCCTTGTCGATCGTCGGCATTTGGGCATTGATCGACTCGCGTAGACTCGCTCGGCGCCGTAGTCTAACTGAGAATACATCTGGGCGAAGCTGCAGGTCGTCCACTCTGATATTGTCCAGCTTAGACATATTCATGTCGTCCCCTTCCGGGAAGAGATAATAGGGATCGAAGGCCTTGCCCAGAAATCCAGCTGTTCCGCCTTTATTGACTACATTCGACTCCTGAAGAGGCCGCGGCAGCATAACAAATGGAAGCATCGGCTCTTCGGTCGGTTTTAGCCGCGTGATGTTTGAGCCGAAGTTAGGGAAGTCTTTGGAATTCGGCGGTTCCAACTGGCCAGAAGGGCTCACTTTATCTGTTGTGTAGCCTGTCATAATCTGGTAGATTGCGGCCGTATGGTTGAAGAGCCCGTTGGGCGTGTAGCTCATCGATCGAATGGTCGTGAACTTGTCGTTGATCTTCGCCAAGCGAGGGATGATATCAGTGAAATTAACGCCGGGGATTTTAGTGGGGATATTCTTGAATTCCGACCGAACGTTGTCGGGCACCGTATCAGGTTCTTTGGGATCCCATAGGTCGAGGTGACTCGGGCCTCCTTGCAAATATACCATGATAACCGACTTCGCTTGGCCCCAGCCTTTTCGGTGAGCAAACTGGCTGCTGGCTGAAGCCGACTGGGCGCGTAGAATGTTGTTAAGCGACATTCCCAGCATTCCCGCTCCACCCACGCGGAGAAAATCGCGTCGGCTTTGGGGCAAATGGGAATCGCATAGATCTTTTCCTCTGGGTCCGGGTATTCTAAACATGGTTACAACGGTTCGCGGTGCTAATGGTTGAAAATGAAGGCCGCGTTATTAATCAACGCCCAAGTCAAATCCTGGGCAGCCGTTAACCGGCGATTAGCAGCTTGCTCGACAGAGTGTTGGACGTCCCTGCGGAGTTGAGTTAGTGACGGGTCAATTGGAACTTGCAGCTCTGCCTTAGCCAAGGCGGCTTTCAAAGCCTCCATTTTGGGATCTTCCGGCACGGGGCGTTTCGCCGTGATCCACGCAAAGCGCTTTCGGAGATACTCAGGCTGCTGCAATTTTACCCAGTCCAACACAGTCGACTTATCAATTGAGCTCCGATCAACCTCCGACTTCGACAAGATCGACGCGATGGATTCTGACAAACCTCGCTCTAACGGGGCTTCTGAATCCGTTGTGTAAATACGAAACTTTCCTAAAGGGAATTCATTATCCGAATAACGACAGGTTATGGTGACAACGAGCGTTCCTTTTTCGCTATCGATTCTCAGTGGTTTATCTAACGCGAACCTCGCCCAATGCGTCTCTCGACCTCGATCGCCTATGGACCAGCCTTTGTCATCGCGATCCTTATCTTTATTGATGGACTTCAGCACATCGTAACCCGGTTCAGTAAAGTCCGCAACGGCGTCCACGAGCTTGAGATCCTTCGCTTTTTCGGAAGAATCTTCCGATCGGAAACCTACTTCAAATTCGGTGATCACAAATTTGCCGCTTTCGTGTAGCCCCGGCCCAAATCCAGGCAGGGATTCGTCGGTTAACGCTTCCAGCATCACGCCGGTAACGCCTCCCAAATCTAAAGGAATCTCTACCGTGTAAACCGCATTCACTTGTCCATCACCCGACGCTATAACGGAACCATCCTGCTGAATCGCCAACGACAATCGATCCCGCTCGGCCTCCGCCTTTCCTGGGATGCGAGGGGTCCACAGCGTTTTGAACCGCTTTGGCTCCAAAAACTCGATGGTCCTATCCCTAAGTGCCGGAAGCGTACTATCCTCGAACGCACGCAATTCCGATTCTGCAAGAGCAATCCGATCGGCTCTCTCTTCTTGGGCAGCCTTTCGATTTCTTAAGTACTCTGGCTCGTATGCTTCAATAGACTCCCCAGCTTGAGCTACGGCTGCCAATCGTTCGCCTTCTAACCGCGCCTTGCGATAAACCCAGTCGCTCTCCGCTTGCGCTAGCCGATCTAGCAGACTTTGGTGATCACCTTCAATCTGACTCCAATTATCCAATACAAGCATAATTTCCCTATCGGCAGGCAATCGGTTTAAAACGCGAAGGTAGAGCTTCTCGATTAAGGTCCGATCATCGGTGACTGATCTGGCAAGTTCAGCGATGCGACTCTTGGGATTGCCAATAGCTTCCGCCACCGAAGGACCGCTAAGCAAAGACATCACGGCCCCCAATTGAACATCATTTTGTCGATCGCATTCGCAGGCGGACTCGCGGGCTGGTCGTCCAAGGTTAGCGAGAAAACCGCTTTTCGTGTCCAAAGCGGCATCCGCAAGTTCTGCCGCTCGTATCCCGGGCTTCGCTCCAGGAATGTCTGGAATCGAACCGGTAACGGCGTGAACCGCGTCGTACAGCGCTTCGGCCGGCAATCGACGCGCCTTGGCATGGGAATAATTGATCGAGTCATCCTCATTGAAAGGATTGGTTTCGATGGAAAGCTGGTAGGTTCGGGAATTGCAAATTTCCCGCATCAACGTCCTAACATCGAAACCGGAATCTATGAAGGAATCCGTCAGGTAATCCATCAGTTCGGGATTCGTCGGGGGATTCCCCGCTCGTATATCATCGATAGGCTCTATCAAACCCGTTCCCGTAAGGTACCCCCAAATACGATTGGCATAGCTTTTGGCGAAGAACTGGTTGTCCTCCGCGGTCAGCCAAGCGGCTAATTCCTCCCGGCGCGAGGGGGTTTCGTCACCTCCAATCGGAGCGTTCGCGATCGCCGGATAAGGGAACTCTGGATCGGCGACTTTTCCAGTCACGATATTCACGATATCCCCTTCCAGCTTGTCTTCAATGATTTCGAAAAGCGGTTTGGCATTCTCTACCGCGCTTCCGCCAATGTTCTCCTTGGGAGCGTTTGTCTTATCCCGAGTGAGATCGATCTGGGAAAAGTAGGCGGCAGTCTGATAATAATTGTCCACATTCCATCGCTCGAAGGGATGGTCATGGCACTTGTTGCAATTGAACCGCGTTCCCAAAAACAAGTGAGTCGTATTTTCGACCAATTCTTCGGGCGTACGCAGGATCTTGTAATAGGACGCTGCTGGATTTTCTTTATTCGAACCTTTGGCAGTTAATATGTCGTATACAAATTCATCATACGGCTTATTACTTGCCACTTGAGCCCTAATCCAGTCTCGAAACAACGAGGCTCCCTCTTTTCCGAGAAACTTCGAATTTACTTGCAGCAAATCCGCCCACTTATTACTCCAGTTTTCAATAAACTCCTTCGATCCAACCAAAGCGTCGATCGTTGCCGAACGCTTCTCTTGGGTAAGTCGTGAATCCTGGACAAAGCTGGTAACTTGCTCAGGCGTTGGAGGAAGTCCCGTCAAATCGAGATGGATACGACGAATAAACTCGGTATCAGTCGTCAAGCGTGACGGGCGGATCTTCATTCGTTCCCACTTGGCAGCCACTAGGGCATCAATCTCATTCCACTTTTCCGGCTCATCCCATTCAAAGCCGGTTCGATCGCCCATCACCGTTAGCGTTGTGGCGGCATAGGCCCCTTCGTAGCGAACCAAGATGGGAGCCTCGCCTCGTCGAACCGTGCTGAGCAGGCCAAAATCATCGGTTAATGCCACTTCCGTATTTCCACTCTCCACGATCGCCTCCCCAGTTACATCCCGTTCGGATCCATCCGGATAATGGGCGATCACTCGGATCTGCTGGCTACCGCCGATCTCTTGGATGACCGGGTTCTGCGGCTCGATTTCGATGCGACTCGCTTTTTCGGATTCCGTATCGAAGGTCGCTCCATCGGTTATCCATTGGCGGATGACTTCATAGAAGTCGGAACCAACATCGGTGACCGCGCTGCCTTCATGAGGGACCGCGCCAGTGGCCTTCAAAAGCATGAGAGAATCATCCGGCGAGGCGAAGTTCACGCGCCGTGCCGCATGGTCGTCGCTAAGTGCCCGAACGTCGTGGACCATGTCATAGCCTCGTAGACTCAATTTGAAACCCGCTTTGCCATCCTGAGCGCCATGGCATGCGCCCGCGTTGCATCCAAGTCGGGTTAATATCGGATTCACATCCTTGATGAAATCGGGATTGTAGGTCGACCCCAGTTCCCCGACCACGACTTTAGCAGTCGTCTTCTTTCCCCCAAGAGTTGCCGTCAAAGTCGCTTGACCCTCCAAGGCCGGACGAATCATCCCCCGATCATCCACCTCCGCAACCTTCTGGCTCAGCTTCCAATCTACCAAGCGAGTCAGGTCAATTGCTTCGCCTGTATCCAATCTTCCCGTAACAAGCAGTTGGCTGTAGGCCTGAGGAGTGTCCAATTGGATCGACCTAGGAGCAATCTCCAGAGAAACTACTCGAGAGCCCTCCGGCAAATGCTCCTCAAAAGAAAAGGACATTCCTTTCTTGTGGCTGATTGGATCCATAGGCTTTATCGGCTCGAACAAGGCCAAGGATTCGGAATCGGAAACTTCGATCGGAACAATCTCCCGAACTCGCTCGCCACTAACTGCATCCACAAATTGTATACGGCCATCCGAGGTACCGGCGACGACTGTTTTGCCATCCGGCGAATAAGCTACCGAGAAGACCGAGGAATCCAGGTCCAAAGAGTGCAGCAGTTTCGCCCCTTCAGTTTGGAAATCTTCGATTACGGGATCGATATTCTTGCTACCATCTGGATTGCGCCGAGCGGTTTCGAACCGCTTCTTCAGATCCTCGGTAATCGTGGCGTCGTAATCTGACCGATAAAGATTTATTTGCCCTAGTCCATTGAAACTGGATACAGCTGCGAAAGTCTTTCCATCTGGGGCGAAAGCCGCACTCCAAATTCTTCCATTCATCGATGGATACTTGCGAATGAGATTAGCGTTGTCCCCGATCTTGCGATCCGTTTCCCGATACATGCGATAGATCTGAGGAACGCCGTCCGCTCCCCCCACTAAGATGTGATCCTGAAACGGATGCCTATCGATCGCGTTAAGCCCGCCTTTCAAAGCCCCCGGCGTGATCGAAGTAATATTGTCGATGAAACGCTCAGTCTTCACTTGAGTCAACTTGGCGCTCATATCCCTGCCCACCGAAACCAGATAATCCCCTTGAACCGACCAAGTCGTATCTAGCACCCAGTCGTTGTGGCCTCCCATGAATAACGCTTGTTCTCCTGTCTCCGCATCTATGGCCCGCGCCGTATTGTCAGGAAGGCCGTAAGAAACGAATTTGCCGTCGGGCGACCACCTGGCTCCATAAGCGGTATCAAAGCCCACAGGTTTGGAAAGAATGAGTTTTCGCTTCTCGACATCCCAAATCTGAATTTCGCCCATGCGGCCTGGAAGACCCCCAGC
>Ga0066378_10000301_pt1 | contig 21257 bp, 24 predicted proteins | sample Knorr_S23_td_DCM_FD_70947 | JGI IMG/M metagenome (GOLD analysis project Ga0066378, IMG submission 70947) | Marine microbial communities from Southern Atlantic Ocean transect - Knorr_S23_td_DCM_ad_71m_LV_A | ecosystem: Environmental > Aquatic > Marine > Oceanic | place: Southern Atlantic ocean...
GGGTGTACAAGTGGATACCATCCAGGGGCTCTTTCACCAAGGTGGATTGACGAGTACTAATCAGAAGACGGACCTGGCGATCTCCGGTGACGGTTTCTTCCTAGTCAGCGATGCCAGAAACGAGGAAACGAAGTTCGCGACCCGTGGAGGCGATTTCCGGATTGACGACCAGGGGAATCTAGTAACGACCGAAGGGCTTCGAGTCCAGGGCACTAATGATGGATCTATTGGCTACAATGTGGCGGTGGACGCTAACGGAAACTGGACTTTTTCAAAGAACAATGACGCGGTTTCTGGAACTATTGAACCGTCGGTACGGGGCGATATCTCTCTTTCTTTCAATAAGAGCCAAGCGGAAGAGATTATCGGGCCCTATACGCCAAATGGTGTTGCTCGTAATTCTATTTACTATACGAATAATCTAATTGCGACCGATGGCTCGGGCAACCTTCAGTGGGATGGAGCTCATGGCATTGGCGCGGGAGCGATGACTCTCAATGGCGATGGTACGGTAAACGAGGTGCCTGGTTGGCACACGTTCGCTCAAGATGCGGTAGCGGCTATAATCGCTCAGCGGAATCAGAGCTCAACCGGAGCTGATACGGTTTCCGATGCCGATATCAAGGCAGCCGTATCCAAAGATATGTTCCATTCTGTTTTCTCTGCGGATTCAGGAGCCACGGGACTGACTGGCACGGCGATTTCGGACTTAATGGCGACAATAGACTTAACTCATTTGGGTGATGTCACTGCTCAAGCAAATAACGTAGCGGCTATCCAGGGGTTGATTCCGTCGGAAGCGACACCTGCAGACACGCAAATCTCGGCTATGAATCGAATTAACGAGGTGCGAAACGCCCAAGCTCCGGATCTGACCAACTATTCTATCGATCCAGAGGGCACGATAACTTTCTTTCTCTCGGATGGAGCCTCCTTCAACAGAGGCCAGATCATGTTGGTGGATTTCAACGACACCTCCGCCCTGGTTCGTGAAGGCCGGAATCTTTATAGTGGCTTTGGAGCAGCCGGTTTGAAAGGATTGGGCCCGGAAGCGGGGAACAGCGACACCAGCGTAGGCCTAGCCGCATTGAGGGCAGCCGGTCGCGAAGGGCTTGGTAGGATCCAGCAAAATGCTCTAGAGCTTTCGAACGTCGATCTCACTGAGGAATTTGCCCAGATGATCACCACCCAAAGAGGATTCCAGGCGGGATCTCGGATAATCACCGTATCCGATGATATCCTACAGGAAGTAGTGAACCTTAAGCGATAATATTTCTATTAGCCGTAGATAGTTAACCAACCAAATAGAAACGGATCGAATCATGGCAGAAGAGAATGAAGCTCAAGAAGCCAAACCGCAGTCCGCGAAAAGTGGCAGCGGTGGACGAGGAATGCTCCCCGCTCTACTGGTCATTTTGCTGATGCCAGTAATATCTTTCGCGATGTTCAAGTTCCTCTTTCTTCCGGAGATCAAAAAGCATATCCCTCAGGAGACGGCTGATCGCCACGAAGAAATAGACCCGAAAAAGGTTCACGTCGAAAATGCAGATAAGGTGCTGGTACCGTTCCCGGAGCTGATCGTAAACCTTAGCGGCGTGCAGATGACTCGTTTTCTTCGTGTCAATTTCACCATTGAAAGCGCTTATCCGGAGATCGAAAAAAAGGTTGAAGAGAACATGCCGGAACTGACGGACTTGGCGACGACAGTCCTCAGGCACCTCACTTTGGCGGATCTAGAATCTCCCAATGTAATGGATACGGTGCGAAATCAGTTGATTCAAGGATTTGATCACGTGCTCCAACCGCCGATGGTGGACGAAATCTATTTCACCCAGTTCGTAGTCCAGTAGCGGATATAGTCAGGTAATCCTATGTCAGACGAACCACAAGAAGAAGCTTCAGAAGGCGAATTGCTTAATCAGACCGATATCGATGCTCTGATCGCCGAAGCTCTAGATGAGCCGGACCAGGTCGTCTACGATCCCGATGGAAACCTGCTGATTACGCACAAGGGTGCGCGCGTAGAGCCATACGATTTTCGGAATCCGGTATTCCTTACCGAGGTTGAACTGCGTCGAGTTCGTATTCGCCACGAGGAGTTCATTCGCTATCTGGCAGCTAGGTTGTCGATATTCTTGAGACTGGAGTGCTCGTTGAAGATGTCGCGTCTTTCGACACTTACCTATAGCAAGTACACGGAGACCATCCCGAATCCAGCCCACGTTGTACTCTTTAAGGTGGATCAATTGCGTGGGGTAGGCGCTATCGACATTAATCCCCGTTTGGCCCTGACTATGGTCGATCGCATGTTGGGTGGAAAAGGGCACTCGTTGCGAGGGGAGCGATACCTTACTGAGATCGAGATCAATTTGGTCGATGACGTCGCTAACATCATTCTAGACGAGTGGTGCAGGCAGTGGAACGTGGAGGAGGATCTAAATGCTTCTATCATCGGGCACGAGAGCAATGGGCGCTTTCTGGAAACCGCTCCCGCGGATTCAATTATGCTTGTTCTTACTATGGAAGCTGGAGCGGGGGACTGTTCGGAGTCCATCCAGATTGGAATCCCCTACTATACCTTGGAGCCTATCATCAAGAAGATGTACGAGAACAAGGAGAAGGAAATTAATCCGGATGTCGTCGGCTCTCAAAAGGCCTGGCAAGGATCTTTTGACCAAGTGGATATACCCATTCAAGCTGAGTGGGATGCGGATAGCATGACGGTCAAGGAAGTTTCCCATATCCGTCCAGGGGATGTGATTCGGCTCCCGAGAACAGTGCTTAAGGATACGCTAGTCCGATTGTCGGATACAATAAGATTTCGAGGCGAGGCGGGGTTGGATAAGAACCGTGTCGCTGTAAAAATAAGCGAAAGACTAGAAGAGAAAGTCGAGGATTAGGAAATGAGTGAGATCGTTGAAAAAGAAGAGAAGGATATAAGCCTTCTAATGGACGTTAAAGTGCGGATGACCGTTAGGCTGGGTACTTGCAAGATGCCAATGAGCCGAGTGATGGAGCTAGTCCCGGGATCCGTTATACAATTGGATCAGGAGGCAAAAGACCCTGTTGGACTCTATATCAACGACAAGCTCGTCGCTTATGGCGAAGTAGTCGTTGTTGATGACAACTTCGGTATCAAGATTACTGAGATGGCAAAAAAATAGGGTCTGTCATGCGCCTACTTGCACTTGTCGCTATCTATGTGCTACCGGTTGCGCTGCCAGACCTGATCGCTCAAAGCGATACGGTTGAAGCGTCTCAAGTAGTTTACCCGAATAGTTCTTCCTCCGAAAACGGCGAAGGCGCCGAAGGAGAGGTTTATTCCGGGATACTTTCTGAAGGTGGATCTCCCATCGGAATGGTGGTAACCATTCTGGGGTACCTTCTAATTCTGGGGGCCATGGGCGTCGCTGCCTGGTATTTGTTTAAGCGTGGCGTGTTTCGCAAGCCTTTCTCCAACAAGGAGGGTAAGCTCAATATCGCGGAGAGCAGGATGCTCGGAAATCGGCAGTACATCATGGTAGTCGAATACGAGGACAATAAGATCCTGCTGGGAGTTGGGCCGGGTAAAATCGATTATCTGACATCCTTGCAGGGATATCGGAATGAATTTCCCAAGCTTGAGCCTGAAGTGAGTAAAAACTCGATACAGGAAATCGCATGAAACGCTTCGTATTCATTTTCATGCTATTTTTAGGCGTCGTCCTGTTTGCCGATCAGGCCTATAGCCAGACGAATGCGCCTTCTGGACTGAGCCTGAATATCAACATGGGCGAAGATGCCGATGGCGAGCAGGACGTGGGCACGGCTATTCAGATACTCTTGCTGATGACGCTGCTGACACTGGGTCCATCCATTGTCGTGCTCATGACCAGTTTTACCCGTATTATTATCGTCCTTGGATTTGTCCGTACAGCTCTGGGTGTGCACCAAGCCCCTTCCAATCAGCTTATCGTGGGGCTTGCCCTGGTGATCACGTTTTTCGTTATGCAGCCGGTGTTTCAAGAGGTGAACTCCAACGCCCTGCAGCCTCTCTTCGACAAGAGCATTACTACAGCGGAAGCCCTCGAAAACGGATCTAAGCCCCTGCGGGATTTCATGCTCAAGCAAACGAAGATAGACGACGTGGAGTTCTTCCTGGATTTAGCCAATATGGGGCCGACCGCTAGTTCGGAACTGCCAATGCGGGTGGTCGTGCCATCTTTTGTAATGAGCGAAATCAGAACGGCTTTTCAGATGGGTTTTCTTATCTTTCTTCCGTTCATTCTTATAGACTTTCTCGTGGGGACGACGCTCATGGCGATGGGAATGATGATGATGCCCCCCATTGTGATTTCACTACCCTTTAAACTGCTTCTCTTCGTTCTCGTAGACGGATGGACACTCGTAATTAAATCATTGGTACAAAGTTTCGCCTTATGAGTTTAGAAATGGCAATAGAGCTTTTTCGTCAGGCGATCTACAACGCCCTGATGCTGGTTAGTCCGATACTCGTCACGACCATCGTAGTCGGCTTAACGGTGTCGCTAGTCCAGGCGGTGACAAGCATTCAAGAGCAGACCTTGTCATTCGCTCCGAAGCTATTCGCGGTAGGAGGTGTTCTGGTATTCACGGCTTCTTGGCTGATGAAGACATTGATGAATTTCACCATAGCCGTGTTTTCCAAAATAACGGAGATTCCATTTTAATCGGATGTTCGCGCCCACCGACATTTTCATGTTCATGCTGATACTGACTCGAATGGTTGGCCTTCTATTGTTCGTGCCGTTTTTCTCTCACCATTCGATTCCGGTCATCGCGAAGGGCGGATTTTCAGCGGCCTTTGCTCTTATTGTTTTCCCTCTCGTAGAATTCACGGTACAAATGCCGGCTTCTATCGGGATACTGGCCCTCTGGATGGGTAAGGAGCTGACCGTGGGACTCGCGATGGGATTCGCGGTAAGAATGCTGTTTTTCATGATAGATTTCGCCTCTCATGTTCTGACTATGGAAATCGGTTTAACGCCGGGAGCGGAATTCGATCCTTCATCGTCTAGGGGAGGCAATCCGATGGGGTCGATGATGTATTTCTTGGGTTTGATGGTCGTGTTGTCCGGAAGCGAGTACGACATTCTACGGGCTTACGTATCCAGTTACCAGATAGCGCCAGTCGGATTCACAATGGTCAACGAGTATGCTGGCGATTTCATAATCGAGCAATCAGCGGGAATTTTCAAAATTGGCATTCTGATGGCGGCTCCTGTGATCGCGGTAAACTTTCTCGTCAATCTGGTTTTTGCAGTATTGGGGAAAGTAGTACCAAAGTTGAACGTGTTTATTCTCAGTTTCTCCGCTAGGATACTAGCTGGAATTTCAATCTTTTCCTTCTCCATTCTCATGGTGGTAGGATATATTATGAATTATACAAATGGCGTATCGGAAATGATGATGCGTTTCATTCTGTATAGGCCCGCTTTCTGATATGGCTGATACCGACAAGGAATCAAAGACAGAAAAAGCGTCGGCCAAGAGGATTAGGGAGGCCTTCGAGAAGGGCAACTTCGCCCAGGCTCAGGAGATAGGGGTCGTTTTCACGTTGTTCGCGGGGTTGGTCGTGGTGCTTTGGTATGGCCAGGAACTGGCCATGGGGGTGATGAATATTTCAACGTCGATCTTCGGAAGTCTTTCTAGGATTCGAATCACTGAAGATGGAATCGAGTATTGGTCTTTGCAATCGATGACAGCAATGTCCCGCTTTTCTGGCCCCTTCCTGATTGCCGGTATGGTAGGAGCCATTGTTGCCGGTGGATTGCAGTCTGGATTTCGTCTTACCCCGAAGGCATTGAAAGTCGGATTCCAACGTTTGAATCCGGTAGCGGGAACGAAGCGGCTAGTCTCCAAAGACACGTTGGTGAAATTTGGGATCGATCTACTCAAGCTCGGAGCGATCGGTATAATCATGTACGGAGCTATCAAAAAGATAGTGAATGACCCGATTTTCTACACTACGATAGATTTCAAGCATATCGGTGTTTTCATTGCGGATACGTTCGTCTTCGCTTTCATTCGCCTGATTATCTTCGTGGCGATTATCGCGGCGATTAGCTATATATACCAGAAAGTCAAAACGGTTAGAGATCTCCGGATGACAAAAGAGGAGGTTAAGCAGGAGAAAAAGGACCAAGACATGAGTCCTGAACTCCGCAAAGCCCGTTTCGCTATGGCAATGAGGCTAATGCAAAACCGAATGCTGGACGAGGTGGAGACTGCCGATGTAGTGGTTACAAATCCGACCCACTACGCGGTGGCAGTTAAGTACGAGCAAGGTATTGACGAGGCTCCCATGGTCCTTGCCAAAGGGGAGAATCTGTTTGCCCAAAGAATCAAGGAAGTCGCCAAGGCTAACAACGTGCCGATAGTCGAAAACAAGCTAGTGGCGAGAATGCTGTACAAGATCGGGCAGCCCGGACAGTCGATTCCGTCAGAGCTCTACCAGTCAGTCGCGGAGATTCTCGCTTATGTGTATCGAGTACACAGATACTATTTCCATCAACTGAAGGCTAGAAGAGCCGGGAAATCAAAAAGCTAATGCAGGATCGTAAAATAGGTGGAGTTAGCCTGGATCAGATTCTAGGATTCGTTAAAAAGGGTGACACCCTAGTCACCCTGGGGCTGTTTGGCACTGTCCTTCTGCTGTTCATGCCGCTGCCTGCGGCTTTGCTGGATTTGCTTCTTGTCGGGAGCATAGGGGCATCGCTCTTGGTGATGCTCGTGATCATCTATGTTAAGGAGCCTTCGGAGTTCACTGGTTTTCCTACGATTCTACTGGGACTGACGATCTACCGTCTCGGATTGAACGTAGCTTCGACTAAACTGATTTTGCTCAAAGGAGACGCAGGAAATGTTATTGAATCCTTCGGAACTTTTGTAGTGGGCAATAACTACCTAGTTGGAGCAGTAGTCTTTCTGATTCTTGTGGCCATTAATTTTATGGTCATTACAAAGGGCTCCGGCAGAATCGCGGAAGTGGCGGCCCGCTTCACCTTGGACGCTATGCCGGGTAAACAAATGGCCATTGATGCTGAGCTTAACGCCGGTATCATCGACGAGCTGAAGGCTACCGAGCGCCGAGCTAAGATCCAGAAAGAAGCGGATTTCTACGGCGCCATGGACGGGGCTAGCAAGTTCGTACGTGGAGACGCTGTTGCGGCGATTCTTATCACGGCAATCAATGTTCTCGGCGGTATAGCGATTGGCATGTTGCAGCATGGGCTTCCTGTTGCTGATGCCGTTCAGAGATTTACGTTGCTATCCATTGGCGATGGTCTCGTATCGCAAATCCCAGGACTGATCGTATCATTGGCGGCGGGCGTTCTGGTAACTCGAACTTCCGGAGCATCCAACAACTTGGGAGACCAGATCGGAGGCCAGCTTTCCGCCTACCCGAAGGCCATGGGGCTGCTCGCGTTCATGTTGTTCGGCATCGGGTTCATCCCTTCCATGCCAAAAGTGCCATTCTTTCTCATAGCTGGGATTTTCGTAGCCATCATGATCAGTTTGAAGAATGCGGAAAAGAACCGCTTGAAAAAGGAAACGGTTAAAGAGACGGAAGAAAAGGCGAAGGCGAGCCAAGAGCAGTCGGAGATCGATCAAGTAGAAAGTGGAAAGAGCGTTCCCGCCGAATTCGAGAAGCTTATAGAGACGGACATTTTTGCTCTCGAGATTGGCTACAACCTGCTATCGCTCGCCGATAAGTCGCAAGGCGGCGACCTCTTGGAGCGCGTAACGGGTGTACGCAAAACGCTTGCCCGCGAATTGGGAATCGTGGTTCCGCCAATTGCTGTTCGAGATAACCTCGGATTGGAGAGCAATGAGTACCGATTCTTGCTGCACAACAAGGAAATCGCCCGTGGCGAATTGATGCCAAATCGATGGATGGCGATGAATGTATCGAACAGCGAAGTGGAGCTAAACGGTATTCCCACGACTGAACCTGTATTTGGAATCGAGTCTGTTTGGGTAGATGAAACCGAAAAGAAGAACGCTGAAATCAGCGGGTTCTCAATTGTCGATTCTAACTCCGTATTGGTCACGCATCTTTCTGAAACTCTGAAAAACAACGCGATGTACCTGATTAGTAGGCAGGATGTGCAGAAGCTTATCGACCATGTGGAGCAATCCAATCCGGCACTTATTTCCGAGTTGCTGCCCGATTTGGCCAATATTGGCGTTATCCATCGAGTTCTCCAGAATCTGCTCAAGGAAAACGTATCCATTCGGAACCTTACACTTGTGCTAGAGGCGGTTGCGGATTTCGCCAACGTATCCAAAAATCCCGATGACTTATCCGAGTTTGTAAGGAGAAGACTAGGGGAGTTCTTCGTGTCGGGTTACGAGTCGGAAAAAGGAGTGCTAAAAGGCATAACCATGGATCCGAGATTGGAGCAGGTTATCGCTACGAAGATCCAGAGAACGAATACGGACTATACTTTGTCTCTCGATCCGCAGTTGGCGCAGTACCTGCTTCGTGAATTGGCATTGAAAGCAAACGATATGATAGAGAGTGGACTAACGCCGATTCTTGTAACCGCAGCCGAAATACGGCTGCCATTCAAACGCTTTTTCGAACCATCTCTGCCGAAGCTGAATATTCTAAGTTATCAAGAATTGCCGGCAGCTACGGAGATTCAAAATCACTCGATAATCGTCATGCCGGACTTCGTGCAAACCCAGATGATGGAAGCAGCCGAATCCATGCAGGCCAAACCCCAAGCGGAACTAGCTGGAGCAGCTGCTAGTAACTAAATTTTGACTACAATTTTGATATGGAAACAAGGAAAAGCGATACGCCTGTGATTGATCAAGATAGGATCAGGGTTAAGATAGTTGCCGACGATGCCGCTAGAGCGGTTTCCACGATAAGGGAGAAATTCGGTGAAGACTCAAAAGTGGTCTCTGTAAAGCAGCAAGATGCTGCCGGTTTGACGGGCTTTCTCAAGAAGCCACGACTAGAAATTATTGTCGAAGCGCCCAATCCGAAGATCAGCAATGCGGCTCCCGAGAATGAAGAAGCTATTTCCGATAGACCGATTACCGTTGGCGAGGGCGTAGCACGAGGCAATGAAAATAGCGGCGTCGCCTTGAATGCCGGCGTGGTAACCAAAGCTTACCAGCAGTCGGATGGGCGGGTGTCAGAGGAATCGGAAGACGGCTACTTTTCCGACATCGACGACTATGGAGATGCTTCAAGTAGTTCAAGGCTGGGTACAGCGGCGAATCCAGTAAGAAGAGGTACTCTGGAATACGTTGAAAGGGCCGTTTCAATGCTCAAGGCCTTGGGATTCGATGATTCGCTGATCGAGCGAATCCGCTATGATCTAGATTTTCGAAGCATGGGTGAGCTTCCAGTAATAGAAATTTATAATCGGATTTGCGATTGGCTCAGGAACCAGTTTCCAATCGGAGATTCGGAATTGCAGGGCGATTGCCGTGCGTTCGTCGGAGGATGCGGCGTTGGCAAAACAACTGCTCTCTGCAAAGCCCTGTCAGCTGAAGTGTTTGTCAAGGATCGCGAGCCTGTAGTCTTAAAGCTAGATGGTGCTTTGCCTAATTCCTCTGATGGTCTAGAAGCTTTTTGCGAGGTTGTCGGTGTGCCTTTAATACGATCGATGGATGAAATCGAGGAACGGAGCGTTGATCGGCCGATTTTCATCGATGTTCCTGGTGTAAACCTTGCCGACAATATCGCTTTGGAAAACTGTAAGCGAGATTTGGATAGTTCAGGAGCGGATGATCGTATCTTGGTTATCAACGCCGCCTATGAAGCCGAAGCCATCGAAGAATCCATTGTGGCGGGAGCGAAACTCGGAGCGAACCATGTGATCTTTACCCATTTGGATGAAACGCGTCGAGTTGGGAAACTTTGGAGATTCGCGTTGAACGCGAAAATGAAGCCGATCTTTTTTAGCTTTGGTGCCAATCCAGCGGGAGACTACACAATGAGTCCTTTGAGCTACTTGCTGGAAAAGACCTTTCCGCAGGGCCGAAACCTCGCTAAGGCGGACAAACGGGTTGAAACGGGTGTTGAGGAATCGATAGAGATTGGGAAGGCGGTGGCATCCGTATGAAGTTCGCTATCGCCCTGGGAGGTTTAGTAGGATTTGGCGGAGTTTACGTCATGGCTTTGCTTGCGGGAAAGACTCCAGCCGAGTCTCTTTTCCAGGCGAGCATCGGAAGCATCGTAGTCGGGATTCTATTCCGGTGGGTGACTTCAATTTGGATAAGGAATGTGAAGCAAATGCTCATGGAGAAGCATCAGACTGCTGTCGCGGCAATGGTCGAAGCTGAGGAGCGCAAGAGACAAGAAGCTAAAGAGCAATCAGCGAAACCCGTATAGGGAAATGACATCAATGAACCAATCGATAGTTAAGAGCCCCAGAGAAGACGTTAAGATGGACAAGGCGAAAGCAGCCAAAGCCTACGAAAAGAATGACGAATCGTCGAAGCCGCCGGTTCAGCAAGAAGTCCTTTTCGAGACCTATCTGCCACTGGTTAAGTCCATCGTGGCTCGAATCAAAATTAATTTGCCCCCTCATATCGACGAGCAGGATTTGCATAGTGTTGGTATAACGGGACTTATAAACGCACTTAAGAAGTACGATCCAGAGCAGAAAAAATCCTTTGGGTCCTATGCTGCTATGCGTATTCGCGGAGCCATTCTCGACGAGTTACGTCGCATGGATTGGATGCCCCGCAACGCCCGGACAAACTTCAAGAAACTGCGGGCCACAGTTGAGGAGCTAGAGCAAAAGCTGGGCCGTCCCGCGGAAGAAGAGGAAATTCGGGCAGAGCTGGGCCTCACGCACAAGGAGTACAATCAACTCATGGCCGAGGTGCGCCCAATTAGCTTTCTTCCCTTGGACAACACGGCCTCGACAGGTGGAGGCGACGATTCGGAGTCGACGGATCTCAACGAAATCATCCCGGACGAGGGAATCGTGCCGGTGACCTCCAAGATGGAAAAAGACGAGGTGACTCAATTGGTTGCCGAGCGCATCAATCAGCTTCCTGAAGTGCCCCGAAAGGTGCTCGCCATGTACTATTTCCAGGATATGCGCCTAGCGGAAATCGCGGAGGTCTTTAGCCTGACGGAATCACGCATATGCCAGATACACTCTCAGGCCATCATAAGCTTGCGAAGCTATATAACGAGCGTGATGCATAAGTAATTTCCCCGCCGTTAAGCTCTCCGGATTTCAGTCGATAGAGGAGATCTAGAGCCATGTTTATCATTATTGGATATATAGTCGTCATCGCATCGACCCTGAGTGCGTTCGTGCTGGCTGGCGGCAAGCCATTGTCGCTGTTTCACCTTTCTGAGGTGATTGCGTTGGGTGGCATCACTTTGGGGGTTGTCTTTGTCTGCGCTCCCAAGGATGTGCTCATCCGTACTATCGGGGCGATGATGAAGGCTCTCAAAGGGAGCGGGCCTAGCAAAGACGATTATCTGGATCTCATGAAGATCATGTACGAGATGTTCATGCTCGGGCGCCGCAATGGCTTGTTGGCTCTCGATGAGCACGTAAGCGCTCCTGAATCCAGTTCGATTTTTCAAAACTATCCAAAGTTCATGGCGGACCGGGACAAGGTTGATTTCCTTTGTTCGGCCCTCAGGCCGATCATCGATGGCAAGATCAAGCCAGACCAATTAGAGCCACTGCTCAAGGCCGAGATCGATGCCAAGAAGCATTCGGCTCACGGGCCTGTCAATGTTCTTCATTTGGTGGGCGACTCGCTTCCGGGTATCGGAATTGTGGCGGCGGTTATGGGTATTATAGTAACCATGGGCTTCATCGATCAAGGTCCTTTGATGATCGGTAAGAAGGTTGCCGCTGCCTTAAGTGGTACCTTCTACGGGATTTTCGCCGCGTACGGCTTTATCAATCCGCTCTGTAATCTTATCGAGTTCGGCAACGAGGCTGAAGAGAATTACTATATTTGCATGTCTAGGGCTATTGGGGCATTTGCTCGAGGTTTGGCCCCAATCATGGCGGTCGAGCTGGCACGTCGCAGCCTTGAGGCGGGACTCGTTCCCAATGCGGATGATCTTGAAAATATTCTCAAGGCCGCGACCAGCAGCTGACCCGCTTAGTTGAACGATGTCGCAGCCGAGGAACCAACATCATGGAGGAGCCTGGAAGGTGGCCTATGCGGATTTCGTTACCGCGATGATGGCTCTTTTCATGGTTCTTTGGCTGACTTCCCAAAGCGAGGAGGATCGTGAGGAAATGGCCCAGTTCTTCCAGGATCCTTACAATACGCCTCTAGAGGCGTCAATGGGTGTCATGCCTCAGGAGGGCAGCCCTCGCAGCGAAACGGAAGGCCAGAAGAAAGGAAGAGCTAAGGTTTCGGATCTGAAGGTCCTTCTCAATATGGCCCAGGCATTCATGGAACTGCTAAACGTCGACAGCGCGGATCCAGAAAAGTCTATCGATCTAGAAGTTACCAGCGATGGCCTGAGAGTCACGCTTTACGACCGCGATGCTCACCCCTTCTTCGTCGAGGGGACGGCCCAATACACGGATTGGGGAGAGTTTGTGATTGAGCAAATGTCTTGGCTCGTTCACCGACACTTTTTCAAGGTTCGCCTCGAGGGATATGTGTCCGAAGGCTTCAAAGACAGGGAGGAGAACTATTCCTCCTGGGAGCTATCGAGCGACCGGGCCAATTCCACTCGAAGACTGATGGAGTACTACGGAGTTGATGCGGATCAATTCGACGTTATCAGCGCTTATGGGGACACGCAGCCACTTCCGTTCGTGCATCCAGAGGCGGACGCGAATGACCGGATTTCGATAAGCCTTGTTTTATCAGAAACCTTCAACACGCTGGATTCAGAAGAGGGTTCTAATCGACCTCTTTCCGATTAGAATCGAGTGATATTTCATGGAAAATTTCCTTTCAGGCCGCGAACATTTGGGCGATCAGCCCAATCAATCCCAGGCGCAAAGCCGGAAGCGCAAGGGGTTGAACGAGGGATTCGCTAATATCACGCCCGAATCTGAAGATGTGGTCCTCAAGGAGGATAAAGGAGAGGGTGGAAGTCGGGTATCCTACATTACCGAAGAGGGCCGAGTGTCTAAAATCGTGGTTACCTGTTCCTGCGGGCAAATTACTGAAATCGATTGCGACTACGAGACCTGAATGGTCTCGAGGGCCGGCAAAAACTGCCTGCCCATTGTTGGGGAATTTTAAGTAGCTGATAAATAGATAGTTACGTTTTTGGCATGTCGACTGCTTTGCGTAATGCCAAATGTTGAGTGGTATCTATCAAAATGCAGCTTCCATGTCGGGTTTGGAGTCTTGGAATAATGCCATAGCTCAAAACATGGCCCAGGCGTCTACCCCCGGCTACAAGAAGGCGATCCTCTCGTTTGAGGGCGAGAAGACGGGGATGGTAGGATACGAGGGGTCCTTCGATAAGACGCTTTTTCGAGAGTCAATTACCGCAGCGGGAAAAGGGGGAGTAGATTTTTCCACAGGCAGCATCATCAATACGGATATCCACACCGACTTCGCGATCGAAGGAGAAGGATTCTTCGAGCTTCGAACTCCAGACGGACAGCTAGTTCTGACACGGGATGGTCAATTCAGGATAAACGATCAAGGGGAACTGGTCAGCAAACAGGGTTACCATGTGATGGATGACGAACGTAATGTCATCCAATTACTGCCGGATGGCGGTAAGATCAAAAGCGATCGTCACGGAGCGATCAGCCAGAACGGCCAGCAACTCGCTAGCCTAGGTGTACGCAATCCAGGGGACGCCAGCCAACTAGCGCGAACCCATGGGGGATTTTTGATGAACCCGAATACAAAAGCGGAAGCGTTTCATATGGAGCCTGATCAGATCGCTATTCGTCACGCAGCTTTGGAGCAAAGCAACGTATCCAATACTACCGAGATGGTCAATCTAATCAATGTGTCCCGGGCCTTTCAAATCAACCAGCAGGTGATTCGTGGAAAAGACGAATTACTCGATCGGGCGATCCAGACTTTGGGCGGCCGCGTCTAGGCGAACAGACTTTAACCATTAGCCACAAGAAATTATGAGTATCTCACTTTATTCAGCAGCGAGCGGTATGGAGGCTCAACAGACGAACTTGAACGTCATCTCCAATAATATCGCCAACGTGAATACGACGGGATTCAAGAAGAGCAAAGTCGAGTTTCAGGACATGTTCTATCAAGTGCCCAAGTCTGTGGGGGCCGACTCTGGAGGCAGTATTCTCCCCACGGGTATTCAAGTGGGCAGCGGTACCCAGGTTGTGGCGACGTCTAAGGTATTTACCCAGGGCCAGGTGAACCGAACTGACGAGGAGCTCGACGTGGCGATCGTCGGAGATGGATTTTTCTCAGTCGAAAACGAAAACGGAGATACGCTCTATACGAGGGATGGCGGTTTTAAGCGCGGTCCCACTGGGCAATTGACGACCAGTCAGGGGATGACTTTGGAACCGGGGATAACGGTGCCGACAGAGGCAAACGCGATAGTGATCAACGAAGGCGGCGTTATTACTTTCTTGAGAGATTCGGTAGAAGTAGGGATGGCGCAATTACAGCTTTCCCGTTTCAACAATCCTGCTGGTTTGGCGGCCTTGGGTGGTAATCTCTTTCGCGAAACTTCCGCGAGTGGCGAGCCTGAACTGGGGGATCCAGGAACAGAGAGTTTCGGTACGATTCGGCAAGGGTTCCTAGAGAACTCCAATGTGAATATCGTCCAGGAAATGGTCAATATGATCGTCGCTCAACGGGCCTATGAAATCAATTCCAAGTCGATCCAGACATCGGATCAGATGATGCAGCAAACCACTCAGCTAAAACGATAGAATTATGAAATTTCGCGTTACTCTGTTATTTGTATCCGCATTTTGCTACGTCAATGTAGCGGAGGCGTCACTCGACGAAATCTTGGCTCCACTGCCGGAAATCGAAAGAACCGAACTGGATTCAGAAGAAGCCACCGTCTATGTCTCAGCGACGGGGAATAAAGAATTGCGGAGCCAGGAGCTATCGAAGGCGAGTACGGAAGTAGATGCTCAGGAAGTATCAATCGAAGAAAACGAATTCGTCCCGCCACGTAAGCCGATCACCGAGATGGCCCTGTTAAAGGCCCTAGAGGGGGAAGTAGACGCTTTGCTGAATCCCGCTGGTCGGGTTTCGCTTTCGCCGCTGCGACAGTTGCCCAATTTATCGCAATACGATCAACCCTTTGATGTGGTTGTATCCCGATTGCCAGGACGGCTATCTGGAAAATCCATGCAACTCAGCGTGCAAGTCCAGAATGCTGAAGGCGTATTAGGAAATTGGGACATCCCATTTCGCCCCCGCTTGTATAGCGATGTCTGGTTTTCCAAAGCTCCACTGCGGAAAGGGGATCTAGCGAAAGTATCTGATTTTGAAGCCCGCCAAGTGGACTTGCTTGTCGAGCCGGACGCGGTTGTGGCTAGGCTGGAAGTGCTTCAGCGTCATGAGTACCGGCACGACCTACGCCCAGGGCAGCCCTTGGAGTGGACGGATCTCGTTGAGCGATCCTTGGTTCGCAAGGGGGAGATCGTAGACGTCATCGCCTACCAGGGGATGATTGGCATTACGATGAGGGCTAAGGTGCAAGAGAACGGTGTGCGTGGCGACATGGTCTTCTTGAGGAACCTAGAGTCGAACAAGGAGTTCGCGGGAGAGGTGATCGATGAAGGCCGTGTTCAAGTGACATTTTAAGACTGGAGAGAGAAGAGAGAAACGATATGTTCTACCGAATTCTAAGTACAGGACTAGCCTTATACATGGCTTCCGCTGTGGGAGCGGAATCCCTTTGGCGATCGAAAGCGAATCGCGAAGTTAGCATCTTCGCGGATCGCGTGGCCATGGATGTAGGGGATATCCTCACTATTACTGTGGATGAATCGACTTCAATAACCACTACCGTGTCGAAGGCCACGAATTCTTCGGGTTCGTATAGTGGAAGCATTAACCGATTTTTCTATCAGGGTTTAGGCGCTATAGACGGAGAGTATCCCGATGTGAGTATCCCTTCATCGGGAGGCAACTATGCGGGTGGAGGCAATGTTACCAATATTCGAACCTTGGGAACGAACGCTACTGTCATGGTAGTTGATCGTTTGCCTAATGGGAACTTGATTGTCGAAGGAGCTAGAGAGATGACAACGTCGGGAGAAACCCAATACGTGATTCTCAGAGGCATCGTCCGTAGAGACGACATTTCCAATGGCAACGTCGTACGTTCCTCCAAAGTGGCCAATGCCAGCGTGGAGATTCTTGAGAAAGGGGCGATCGCGTCGGCCCAAAAGCAAGGTTGGATTCAACGCCTGCTGAATGCAGCCAACATCTGGTAGGGCTTAGGCTATTATGAAACTGAGATATTTATCGCTTCTGATTCTAACAAGCTTCGCCCTGTCGACTCTCTGTTACGGAGGGCGGATAAAGGATCTGGCTTCTTTGGAAGGCAGCCGAGACAATCAGCTGGTTGGATACGGCATCGTCGTTGGTCTGGCCGGGGATGGCGATAGCACATCCGATGTGACGATTAACAGTTTAGCGAATTCGCTAAAGAACTTTGGACTTACCGTGGACACTGAATCCATGAAGGCGGACAATGTTGCCGCGGTAATGATTACTGCGGACATCCCTCCCTTCGCTCGTGAGGGAACTCGCATTGATATCACCGTATCCTCTATTGGTGATGCGGAAAGTTTACAAGGCGGCGTGCTTCTGCAAACCCCCTTATATGGTGCGGATCAAGTTGTCTACGCAGTCGCTCAGGGACAGATTGCCGTGGGTGGATTCATTGGAGGCGCAGCTGGTCCAGGAGGGGCCACGGTTCAGAAGAACCATCCAACCGTAGGGATGATCTCCAACGGGGCGATCGTGGAACGGGAGATCAAGATGGACGTATCGGAATTGGGATACGTCAGCTGGTTGTTGATCAATCCGGACTATGGAACGGCTTCCCGAATGGCGGAGGCCATCAACGAAATTTTTCCTTCAAGCGCTATCGCCCTCGATTCCGCTGCGATCAAAGTGGCCATCCCCGAGATCTATTCCGGTCGAGAAGTGGATTTCATTTCTTCAATCGGAGCCATTAATGTTAATCCGGATACGCCAGCCCGCGTGGTCATTAACGAACGAACCGGGGTCATCGTAGCAACATCAGAGGTGCGTGTATCCACGGTTGCCATCAGCCATGGAGCCTTAACGATTTCAATATCCAATGACCTGAATGTATCTCAGCCAGGAGGATTCGGCGATGTCGGAGAGACCGTGGTTACTCCTGCTACCGAGACTGAGGTCACGGAAATGACCGGAGGATTCAAAATCATCAATGAATTTCCCACGATCCAGCAGGTTACAGCTGCATTGAACGCGGTTGGCGTAACCACTCGAGAAATGATGTCTATTCTGCAGGAGATGAAAAGCGTGGGAGCCCTACAAGCGGAACTCATTATAAAATAAATTTAGAGTATGGATCCAATCAATACAGCTCCTACTGCGCTCGACAGCATGCAATGGAAAGTTGGCATGCGAGATGGCCAGTTGGACAAGATGCAGCAAATCGACGAGGCTGCCAAGCAGTTCGAGTCGATCTTGTTTCGCCAGTATCTGGATGAAGCTCTCAAAGCCAGCGATGGGGAAAACAGCCTATTGGGTTCTTCCATTCCCATGTATGATCACATTATCAAGGATACGCTGGCGACGAGTATGACCAAAGGGAACTCCCTGGGGCTCTCATCAGTTTTGCAAACGCAACTTTATAAGGGGGCTGAAGATGAATCCTATCCAAACGATTAATATGAAAGAGATTTTTGACGAAAGCGACTGGGATCCAATCGTCGGACTTTTGCGCGAAGAAGTTCAAGAGTATGGAGGTCTTTACAACCTGCTGGAACGACAGCAGAATGAGATCTTTAATCGGGATCCAGATCTGGTCATGGAAACCAATGGGGCCGTCGAGACGCACATGGAGCAAATGGACAATTTGCGCCAGAAGCGCGAGTCGATGGTGCGAGAGATGGCAGTTCGTTGCCAGGGCGATCAGGAACAGACATTGAAGGATTTGCTCCCGAGTTTTCCGGAATTCGTGCGTCCTTTGCTCGAAGCTTTGATAGACGAGGTTAATGCTATGGTGAAGCGGACCCGGCAAAAAGCCCGCCAGAACTACCTTCTCTTGTCGCGGACCATGGAGATCACCCATGAGGCCTTGCGCCGTTCGGAGCCGAGTAACTACTCGAAAACCTATTCGCGCAAAGGCCAAGTAGGGGTTTCGGGAGAGTTGCCGACGACATACAAAGCCCTCGTCTAAGAGCGAGGTGTAGGAGAGGATCAAGTACAGTAGATGAGCATTTTGGGGGATTTGTCGAACGCTGCGAAGGCATTGAATGCCCATCGATTTGGCGTGACCACCGCTGGAACGAACATTGCCAACGTCAACAATCCCGAGCACTCCCGTCAACGGGTCATCCTCGGCGATCGCGGCGTTGTGCAGTCGGGTACTGGGGTTCAGGGTCTGGGGGTAGAGGTCATTGGATTTACTCAAATACGCGACCAGATTCTGGATCGTGAAATTCTCAGGGAAACGAGCGTCAATAGTTCATTGGAAGCCCAAAGCAGCGCCATGCGAAAGGCGGAGGCCAGCATGGGGCAGGAAATCGATCGAACGGGAGATTCCGCGTTCATTGATGGAGTGGCCAATGATGGCGCGGGTTCCGGTGGCTTAGCCGAGGTGCTTAATGACTATTTCAATGCTTTCCACGCATTGTCGGCAAATCCCGCTTCCGCTGCTGAAAAGGAATCGCTTCTTCAGAAGTCTGAGATTCTGGTTCAAAAGCTGCACGTCACCGCGGAGCGTTTTGATGATCTCAAGGCGGATCTCACCCTTGAGACGGAAACGAATCTGAGTGAGGCCAATGGAATTATTGAGGAGATTGCCCGGCTGAATGTGGAGATCGCCAGGACCGAAGGAAACAATGCCGGCTCGGCCTTGACCCTAAGGGATAAGCGTCAAGCGAAGCTTGAAGCGCTTTCCGAGTTTACCCAGATAAACGTTAGCGTCATTCCCGATAGTGGCGGTCAAATTGCGGTATCCATTCCTACCGTAAGTGGTTCGGTCAATTTAGTGGAAAGAGGCGTTTTCGATAAGATAAATTTTGACGACTCCGTTCCTGGGTTGCCACAGTTTACTTTGGAAAAAGCGGGCGTCCAAGCTCTAATTAATGGAGGTAGTATCCACGGACTGTTGACAGCTCGTGATGGAGCAATTCAGGAATATCGCAATTCACTGGATCTGCTTGCCTCCGAACTGGTTGATCAGGTAAACGGGCTCTACAATTCTGGTGTGGCTCCGGGCAATACCAACTTCTTTAACGACACGGGGGATCCCTCTGAGAAAACCGCTCTGGGAATCTCTTTGGATCCCGGTTTGAATGCCACAACATTGCGTACGACCAATGATCCGGCTCAAGAGCGGGGCGACAATTCGCTAGCGTTAGCTTTGGCTGAGCTGGACAGTTCGGGAGTAACTAATCTGGGGAACGTCACTTTTAGCGAATTCTATCGGTCTACTGTTTCCGACCTAGCCCAAAAAGTGTCTACAGTCGAATCTCGGCTTGAAGATGAGGGAATCGTTTTGGAGTTGCTTAAAGAGCAGCAAGATTCCGTTTCGGGTGTATCCATCGACGAGGAAATGACCGATATGATGAAATTTCAACGGGCGTTTGAAGCCACGAGTCGACACATCCGAGCGATAGACGAGATGCTGGATGTCATCATCAATCGGCTCTTTTAGAATTCCCATAAAAACCTGAGCGACAAAACCTTCCTGCCATGAGAGTCACCAACAATACCTATCCGGAAGCCCTTCTGAGCCACCTTCAACGGATCAATGGCCAGATGAATACGCTCCAAGAGCACGCGGCAACCGGGCAACGCATTACAAGAGTTTCGGAAGATTCCGCGGCCAGTAATCGAATACTGGATATGCAGGAAGAAAAAGGGAAGATCGCCCAGTTTTCCAAGAATGCTGCCCGAGCTCAGAATATCAACAACACTACGATTTCCCAGCTGCAGAATTTTATAAATATATCCGACCGAGTTAACGAGATAGCCGTACTCGCCAACGACCTGCAAGGCCCCGAGGGGCTCAAAGCATATGCGGAGGAGCTGGATGAGGTTATCCAGTACGCGGTTCGTGGAGCCAATTCGAAATACAACGGCGAATACATTTTTGGAGGAACTGCAAGCGGGTCCGAGCCGTTTACCGTGAATGAAGACGCCGATGGAAAGGTTCAGGATCCGGACGGGGCGGGTGCCGGACTAGCGGTGAATTACGTGGGAGCGTCCGAAGGTCCGAAGTTCCATCTTTCGGAATCGGGCAAGATATCCCCATTCACAGATGGAGCCACCAACCAGAAGCTAGGGGACTTTATCAATCGTATCGTGGCCTTAAGAGACGCGATGGAAAGCGGTAATGCGAATGCCGTTACTGACGCCATTCGAGAGGACCTGCAATCCTCGGAAGACGATCTGATTTTCTCCCTTAGCAGACAAGGTTCGGTTCAATTGAGAATCGAGTTCGACGTAAACTTGAACGAACAGCGCTTCACGGATTTGGAGGAAAATATATCGGCGGAGGCAGACGTTGACCTTTCGCAGACAATCGTACGGCTGACGCAAATACAAAACGCCTATCAAGCCACTCTTCAGAGCGCGGGGAGAGTGCTGAACTCTTCGTTGATGGACCACATTTAAGGAGACATTCGACAGAGAGAACCTTTTAAGCTAATAGTTATGAAACTTGCATCGGAATCCCAAGAGAACAAGGAAGCCTGGGTCAAGCCAATGGATCTTACGTTGACCAAGGGCTTGATAGGGTTTCCTGAAGAACGCGAATTCGACTTGCTAGTCAATGCCAAGGAGCTCCCCTTCATGTGGATACGGGCCAAGAACCTAAAAGAGCTTGGCTTCGTGGTGATCGAGCCATCTAACTTCGTCGAAGATTACGAAGTCGAGATATCCGACGATGATGCCAAGGAGCTCGAGATCTCCGGAGCGAGCGACGCTTTGATCCTGAACATCGTTACGATTCAGGACAGCGAGGACATCGAATCGGCTACCGCTAATCTGGTTGGGCCTATCTTGCTGAACCGGAACACTCGGATTGGAAAGCAAGTTATCATATCCAACCACATGAAGTACTCGACGAAGCA
>Ga0066378_10000303_pt1 | contig 21046 bp, 20 predicted proteins | sample Knorr_S23_td_DCM_FD_70947 | JGI IMG/M metagenome (GOLD analysis project Ga0066378, IMG submission 70947) | Marine microbial communities from Southern Atlantic Ocean transect - Knorr_S23_td_DCM_ad_71m_LV_A | ecosystem: Environmental > Aquatic > Marine > Oceanic | place: Southern Atlantic ocean...
GGGATCTGATAAATTCTCTCCTTGTTTAAAAGCAGGTGTTGGTGAAGTAGGAAGAAGAATGACATCTACGTTATTAAACACATTTTCAAAATCATTTTTAATTAATCTTCTCACTTGTTGCCCCTTTTTAAAAAAAGCGTCATAATATCCTGATGAAAGAACATAAGTCCCAAGAATTATCCTTCTTTTAACCTCATCACCAAAACCCTTTGACCGTGTATTTAAATACATTGATTCAAGCTCATTGGAATTGTCTCTAAATCCATATCTAACCCCATCAAACCTAGCAAGATTTGATGATGCTTCAGCCATAGTCAAGATATAATATGCAGCAATAGCATATTTTGAATTTGGTAGCTTTATGTCAATAATTTCAAAATTATTTTTTTTTAAAAAATTAACTAATAAATCTAATTTCAGCAAAATTTCTTTGTTTGTTCCTTCTTTGATTAATTCCCAAGGAATTCCAATTTTCTTGGGAATTTTTTTTTCAATATTTTTCGAATATTCAGGTACTTTTTCTTTTGAAGAAGTTGAATCTTTCGAATCATATCCGGAAATTACTTCCAAACATTTAGCTAGACCCAAAGTAGTTTTTGAAAATGGACCAATTTGATCAAATGAAGATGCAAAAGCCACCAAACCATATCTAGATACTCTTCCATAAGTTGGTTTAAGGCCAAAAACGCCACAAAAAGAAGCTGGTTGTCTAATAGAACCACCAGTATCAGAGCCTAATGAAAAATCAGAAATTTTTAAAGCAACACTTACAGCCGAACCACCACTTGATCCTCCTGCAACATATTGATTGTTAGAAGAATTTTTTACATTACCAAAAATTGAATGTTCAGATGATGAACCCATTGCAAATTCATCATGGTTGGTTTTGCCAATAATTACACCACCATTATTTAAAATTTTATCAATAACTGTTGCATTATATAAGGATTTATAATTTTTCAGGGTAAAAGATGCACAAGATAATTGCCAATCTTTTATTGAAATATTATCCTTAATTGTAAATGTTGCACCATTTAAAATACTGTTTTTAATTTTATCTTTTAAAAATAGAGGTTTATCCTCAAAGATAACAGAATTAAAATCTTTGTAATTATCAACCACTATTTATTTAAATGCTTTTATCATCTTTATTTTTATCAATTGAATCAACAGCATCATCAAATTCTTTTTCTATACCTTCAACAGCACCTTTAAACTCTCTGATACCTTTTCCTAAACCTTTAGCTAACTCAGGTAGTTTTTTTGCACCAAAAAGAAGTAAAACAACTAAAAAAATTAATAAAACCTCCCAACCACCAATACTAACTAAAAAAGGAATATTTAATAAATTCATGATTAACCTCCAAGATTTAACGAAAATATCTTAAAAAATAATAAGAAATAGAAAAACCAATTATTGATGCAAAATTTAATTTTATTTTCAATCCAAAAATTATTCCAATAGCACCTAAATTAAGAAAAACATAATCATCATTACTAAAGAAATTTGATAAAGAAAAATTAGCGCTTTGTAAAAAAAATTGTTTTACAACTCCATTTGGTAAAACGAATGCTATTAAGTCACCAAGTAAAGTTCCAATCATTGATCCAACAAATAAAATCAAAACTATTACCCAAATTTCACGTTTATTATTCATAATTATTACTACTTAATATAATTGTTTTTAAAATTCCATTCTACCGTATTTTTTTAATTCTTCAGCTATTTTAATTGCCCTATTGATAGGTATTGCAAATCCAATACCAATAGAACCCTGATCATTATTGTCACCACTATAGATAAAAGTGTTTATACCTACAACTTCACCATCTGCATTACATAATGGTCCCCCACTATTTCCAGAGTTAATTGATGCATCAGTTTGAATCATATTTTTATATTCTCTTCCATCTAATAAAGTACCAAAATCTAAGTTTTTTGAACTGATAACACCAACTGTTACTGTTGGTTGATTATTCAAAGCAAATAAACCAAAAGGATTCCCAAGAGCTATTACCCACTCTCCAATTAAAATTTCGTTTGAGTCAGCAAATTTGGCATAAGGTAAATTAGAATCTTCAATTTTCAAAAGAGCAAGATCTGTTTTTCTATCCTCACCAATTATTTCACCTCTATATTGTTTACCTCCTGATAAAGTGATTATTATTTCAATAGAATTTTCAATTACATGTTGATTAGTTAGTATATATCCATCTGGACTAATAATAACCCCAGAACCCAAACTTGGTATTTTTTTAATTATAGTAGGATATAAATATCTAAAAAATGGATCATTAAAATAATATTGATTTGAAAATTCTTTCATTTTAACAACGTTAATACTTGCTACAGTTGGACCCATTTGTTTTACAGCTCTAGTAATAGCATTTTTTCTAGTTTCACTTACATTAGAAAACAAATTTGATACTAAAAAAATAATAAAATAATATTTTTTTACTTTAATCAATAACTTACTTTCTTTAGATACAAACCATGAGAAGGTGCTTTAAAAATTTTAGGATTATTTATTTGATTGTTTAATAAATCAATAAAATAATTTTTAGTGATAATGTTTTCTGCAACTTTAATCATAGTGCCTACTAAATTTCTTACCAGATGATGAAGAAACCTATCTGCTTCAATTTCAAAAGTATAAAATGGGTAATTATTTATCCATTCACAAGAACAAATATTACAAAACCTATTTTTAATTTCAGGATTATTTTTGGAAAAAGTACTAAAGTCAATTTTTCCATTTAAATATTTTGCGCAATCATTCAAACTACTAATTGAAATTTTTTCAGAGATTTCCCAAGTGAAACCTCTATTTATTACTGACTTCCCTAAGAAACATTTATAAATATATTGTCTTTTTTTTGCAGAAAATCTTGCATGAAAGTTTTTTGATTTTTTTTGACAATGAAAAATCCTAACATCATTAGATAAATTTCCATTGATCGCCATTTTTAATTTATTTAAATCCCATTCTTTTTCAATTTGAAAATTTGCTGATTGAGAGATTGCATGAACACCTGTATCAGTTCTTCCAGAACCAATTATTTTAACATCTTTATCTTTGTTAATTTTTTTTAATGCGTCTTGAATTTCTCCTTGGACAGTTCTTTTATTATTTTGATATTGCCAACCAAAGAAATTAGTACCGTCATATTCAATTAAAATCTGATAATTATACATGATAATTTTAAAAATTTAAAATTAAATTTAGGGAAGGTTCCTTATTTAAAACTGGTTGAAAACTCAATTTTAAATTCTTTATATTAAGTAAGTAATTCACATCGATAATAGAAATTATTCTATTTGTAATCATTGCTCCCAAAGCAAAAAATAATAATTTTTTCGATTGATTTTTAGTTCTATTCAAAGAATTAAATTTTTTCATATTTGTTATATCATCCCATTCCCATTGATAATTTTCATTAATGTAAATTTGATTCGATAATCTTAACCTAAGTTGATTTTCATTATATACACTAGTTGATAAATGATTTGATAGATCTAATATAAATTTATTATTTTTATTTAAAATATTTACTCCTGCATGATTTGCTGAAAAGGAATTCATTTTTTTTATATTTGTTTGAGTTCTCAAATGATTATCAATTGAAAATAAAATTAAAGCTGATTCTATAAAAAAAAATTTTTTGCTTCTTTTTATTTCCCCCATTTTATATTGCCCTAGCCCTGGGAAAAAAGCTGATTGTATTATATGTTTTTTTGGTGAAATAATTTTTGTTTTGGCAAAAGAACAATTGAATATTAATAATGTAAAAATTAAAAATTTCATAAAATTTTTCTCTTTAAAACAATAAATAATAAAAAGAATGCAAAAAATATTGATAAATTTACCAACCAATTTCCATGTTTTGAGTAAAAAGTTTTTGAATTTGATGGATTAATTTTTGATAAAATAACACCTTGTTTATTTATTCCAATTTTTTTTTCAACTTCCCCTTTTTTATTTATAATTGCTGAAATACCTGTATTCGCTGATCTAATTATAGGAATTCTATTCTCTATCGCTCTTAATTTCGAAATTCCATAATGTTGATATGGTCCAGCAGAATTACCAAACCATCCATCATTTACAATAATAACCATAAAATTTATATTATTATTATATTTTTTTTTTGATAAAAGTATAGGATCAATTGATTCAAAACAAATTTTTGTTATAAAATTAAAATTGTTAATATGGAAAATAGTATTTTTTTTACCAGGAGTATAATTGCCTAGATTTAAATTCTTTAAAAATGGAAGGGAAAAAGGAATAAATTCACCAAATGGGACAAGTTTTATCTTTTCATATGTTGATATTTCATCATTTTTAGAAATAAGTCCAACGCTATTATAATTTTTGATTTTATTTTCGATATTTTTCCAATCTAAAGAACCGGTAAGTAGATATGAATCATGTTTCAACAATTTTTGTTTAATTTTTGTTAATTTATCATAATTTTTAAAAATATAAAATGGAGTTGCTACTTCCGGCCATATAATTAAATCAGTTGAATCATTAATATTTCTTTCAGATAATTGAATAAAATCATCAAATATTTGTTCTTTAATATTTTTATTCCATTTTTCATTTGGATTTAAATTTGGTTGAACAACTAAAATATCTAAATCATTAGAAAATTCATCTTGGATGCTCCACATTCTTAAATATCCAAACAACCAAAACAAAACTAAAAGTAATATGAAATTATTAAAATTTTTAATTCTAGCTTTATTTTTTGACAATAAAACTTTAAAAAAAATAATATTTATAGAAGCTATGAAAAATGAAATTCCAAAAATTCCTGTAAATTCAACTATTTGTATTAAAGGTAAATAATTAGTTTGAGTTGTAGCTAATGACATCCAAGGAAAACCCAAGATACCAATTGAAAAAAAATACTCGAATAAAACCCATCCAAAAGGAAAAAAATAAATTCCCTTTGATGAATTATTATTTATAAAGCAAAATATTAGTGAAAATAGTGCCCAAAAAATTGACAAATAAATTGAAGTAGAAATTAAAGAGAGAGTCCCAATTAGAAAAGTTGTTCCTGAGTTTGCAGATAACCAATATAAAGAAATTAAATTTGATAATAATCCAACTCCAAAACCGTAAATCATACCCTCAGATGAAGATGAATTAAATAAAACAATAATAAAAGGAGCTAAAGCAAACCAGGCCAAAAAACCCAAATTAAATGGTTGAAATGATAATCCAATTAAAATTGAGGATAAGACTGATAACTTAACTTTATTATTAATAATCAATTTATACTATCTAAAAAAGTTTGAAGAATTATTGAAGCAGCTGTTGAGTCAATAAGAGATTTATTTTTAGAATATTTTATTCCTTGATCTGATAATAATTTCATAGCTTGAATTGATGTTAATCTCTCATCTACTGTTGAAAATGGCAATTTATTATATTGCTTAAATATATCAATAAATTCATTGACTTCTTTGGTTTGCAATGTTTCTTTACCATTCATTCCTATTGGTAAACCAATGACTACAAAAACGATGCTTTCATTTATTATAATTTTTTCTATTTCTTTTAATAATTTTTTTTGTGAATTAAATATAATTGTATCATAAGGGGAAGCAAAAATTCTCAAGGGATCAGAAATTGCTATTCCAACTTTCTTTGCACCATAATCAATACCCAGAAATTTTCCTGATTTAGGAATTTGATTATAAACATTCATATAATTAATTTTTATTGAATCTTCGAACAGATAAAGTACCTTTAATATTTTCAATTTTTCGTATCACTTGGTTTAATCTCTTCAAATTTGAAACTGTAAGAATGATAATCATAGAAGCTAGTGAATCCTGAGTTTTAGTATCTAAACTATTTATATTAACTTTAGTTGAGGATATTGCTTCAGTTATATCTTTAAGCAAACCTTTTCTGTCTTCCGCAACAATATTAATTTTCGAAAAAAATTCCTTTTTGTCAGAAATTTTCCATTCAGCTTCAATAAACCTATCAGAAGATTTATTCAAAATTGGAAGATTTCTACATCTTGATCTATGAATTGAAACACCCTTCCCCCTTGTAACGAACCCAATAATTTCATCTCCAGGAATTGGATTACAACATTTACTCAAATTAATCAATATATTATCAATCCCATCCACAGAAATTCCCAGAACATTGTTTCTAGCTAAATTAAAGAAAGATTTTTCTTTTTTTCCTTTTTTAAAGTCAATGTCAAAACTGTCATCTGAGGGAAATGATTTCTGCAAAACTTCTCTCACTGTAATTTCTCCAATTCCTATTGATATTAATAAGGATTCTTTATTTTCAAATCCTGATAGACTAGGACTTGACAAAAGAATTTGAAGTCTATCTAACATTCTCAATCTTCTTAAAGTTTTTTCTAGAATTTCTTTTCCTAGTTTTGCACTTCCCTCCTTTTCAGATTTTCTATATGATTTTCTGATTAAAGTCCTTGCTTTTGTCGTTTTTACAAATTTTAACCACGCAGCACTAGGTTTTTGAGAATCTGATGTAATAATTTCAATTGTACTACCACTTGATAATTGAGAATTCAAAGGAACAATTTTACCATCAACTTTAGCACTTATACATCGATCACCAACTTCAGTATGAACTTCATAAGCAAAATCAATTGGAGTAGAACCTAATGGTAATTGTATTAATTCACCAATAGGAGTAAAAACAAAAACTTCATTTTGAAACAAATCTATTTTTAATAAATTCATAAATTCACTTGGATCTGAAGATTCATCGCTCAATATCATTAATAAGTCTCTCAACCATTTTACGTGCTTATCAATACTATTACTACTATCCTTACCTTTATATTTCCAATGAGCTGCAACTCCAATTTCAGCCGTTCTATCCATATCTTCAGTTCTTATTTGAATTTCAATCATTTCACCTGAAGAACTTACTATTGTAGTATGTAAAGATTGATAGCCATTAATTTTAGGTGTTGCAATGTAATCTTTAAATCTTTCTGCTATTGGAGTAAAAAATTGGTGTAATAATCCCAATATTGAATAACAATCATTTTTAGATTTAACAACAATTCTAATTGCATAAATATCATGAATCTCTGCAAAGTCTTTATTTTGATTTAACATTTTTTGATAAATTGATGAGTGAGATTTAAATCTTGTCTTTAATTCATAATTAATTTTTAATTCATTTAAATTAATTTTTATTTTGTTTGTTATTTTTTTTAGTGATTTACTTCTATTTAAAATTCTTGATCTTAAATTCTTATCTACTTTTTTATATTTTTCTGGTTGAAGAGTTTTAAATACGAGATCATCTAATTGACTTTTAAGTTCAAACATTCCTAATCTATGTGCAAGAGGGGAATAAACATCTCTTGTCTCAATTGCGATTCTTCTTTGTTTAATTAATGATAAATATTCAATAGTTTTCATATTATGAAGTCGGTCGGCAAACTTAATTATTACGACTCTAATATCTTTTGCCATCGATAAAAACATTTTCATTAAATTTTCAGCTTGCTTTTCTTTTCTAGTATCATAATCTATTCCACCTAATTTTGTAACTCCATCTACCAATGATGCTACTTCCTCTCCAAACTCATTAGATAGTTCCTCAAATGATACTGAGGTATCTTCAATACAATCATGTAGAATTCCACCAATAATGGTATTAATATCCATATGCCAATCAGCTAATAACTTCGCAACAGCAATACAATGTTCAAAATATGGTTTTCCAGATTTTCTTTTTTGACCATCATGGGAATGTTTACTAAATTGATAAGCTGGCCATAAAAGCTTTTCTGAATTTTTATTTTTATAGATCTGATTTTGATTAATACTTTTTATAATTTCATTAAAATCATTTGGAAAAGATCCAGTTACAGTAGGAATTAAATCAGCTATTTTCATATAAAATAATTATTCTGATGGAACATCAACTAAGGAAGTATTCTCAAATTTTGCATAATTATCTATAAATGTAGCATTTATAGTTCCTGTAGGTCCATTTCTTTGTTTAGATATTATGATTTCAGCTTTTCTCTTATCTTCATCATCTCTTGAATAAACCCATTTCCTATATAAAAACATTACAAGATCAGCATCTTGTTCAATAGCACCACTTTCTCTCAAATCTGACAACACAGGTCGGTGATCACTTCTCGCTTCAGGAGCTCTTGATAGTTGAGATAAAGCCAATACAGGAACATTTATTTCTTTTGCAAGTGCTTTTAGAGATTGAGATATTTGTGATATTTCTTGTTGCCTGCTCTCAACATTTTGTGGGCCCTTCATTAATTGAAGATAATCAACAACAAGAAGTTTCACATCTTTTTCAGATTTTAATCTTCTAGATTTTGCTCGGAGTTCTGTTATTCCCATAGCTGGAGTGTCATCTAAAAATATAGGAGCATCTGCAAGATTTCCTACTGACATAGAAAGATTTCGCCATTGCTCTTTGGGTAAAATACCTGATCTGACCAAATGAGAATCTACTCTAGATTCTGCTGTCAATAATCTCATTGCTAAAGCGTCATTAGACATTTCTAAACTAAAAATTCCAACTGGTATTTTATAATCGATAGCAGCATTTCTAGCAAACGAAAGCGCTAAAGCAGTTTTACCCATACTAGGTCTACCAGCAACAATAATTAATTCACCAGGTTGAAAACCAGATGTAAGTTTATCTAATTCTCTCAAACCTGATGGTACACCTGTAACAGAACCAGGATTTTTTGATATTTCATCTAACCTTTCAAATGATCTTTGAAGAACTGGTTTTAATGCTTGGAATTTATTTTTAATTTTTCCTTGAGAAAGAGCAAATATTTTTTGTTCACTTTCATCTAATATATTTTCGAAATTTCCACTATTTTCATAAGCTTGAAAAGAAATTTCATTTGATATATTGATTAAATTTCTCAAAGATGCTTTCTCTAGGACAATTTTTGCATAATACTCAATATTTGCTGTTGATGGAACTAAATCTGGCAAACCAGTTATAAAATAAGAACCTCCAACTAGCTCAATTTGATTGTTTTCCTTTAATTTATTATCAACAGATAATACATCTATGGGTTCATTATTATTGAATAATTGAATCATTACCTCAAAAATTTTTTTGTGGGCATCAACATAAAAAGATTCAGCAGATAATATTTCTTGAGCTTTATTAACTGCTTCAGGAGAAGTGAGCATAGATCCAAGAACAGCTTGTTCAGCTTCAATTGATTGTGGTTGAATTTTTAAATTCTTAGTTTCTCTTTTTGCCATTTATCTAACTACCCGAGAAGATTTTATTCTGTTTTTTTTAATTAGCAAATTTTATTTTAACTTACTATTTAAATTTAGTGAAAAATATATTTAATTTATGTTGATTAAAATGTATATATATTTAAGTATTTTAATTACTACAAAAATATAATTATTTAAATAAAGTTTATTCTTCTGTGTTTTTTTCTTCGTATTTCCAATTTAATTCGTCATTACAAAATTCATCAATTGCAACAGAAGTTGCTTTAGACATTTCAACGTAGTTCATGCCTATTTCTTCTTTTATTTCATTAAATTCTTCATCGTTTAGTTCAGAATCTTTTTCAAATGAATGAATTTCATTTTTCATAATTCTTTCTGAAATAATTTGTCTTGCTCTTTTACCAATTACGATTGCAGCTTCAAAAATATCTTCAGATTTATCATCAATTTTTTTCAAGTTAATTTTATTATCAGACATTATTTTTCTCCTTATTTAATTATTTTACTTAATTTTTTATTAATTTCATCTACAGCATTATCTATATCAATATTTATTACTTGAATATCAAATTTATTACTTTTCTTAATTTCCATATTAGCTCTTTTCAATCTTTTATTTATGTTATTTAATGAATCAGAACCTCTTTTTATCAACCTTTCTTTTAAAACATTTAAATTCGGGGGGTGGATGAATATGGATATTGCATTCTTTGGATAATTTAATTTTATTGCTAAACCTCCATTAACATCAACCTCAACAATAATAGTTTTATTTTCATTCAAAGATTTTTTAATACTATTTTTTGGTGTACCATATAAATAACCATGAATATTTTCATATTCCAATAATTCATTATTAATAATTCTTTCTTTAAATTTATTTTCACTTATAAATTCATAATCTTTAAAATTTATCTCATCTTTTCTTTTAGGTCTTGTTGTGCATGAAACAGAAAAACCCCAATTTATATTAATTTTTTGTAGTTTTCTAGCAATAGTTGTTTTTCCAGCACCTGAGGGAGCTGATATTACTATTAATTTACCTTTCATAAAATATTCTGTGATTGTTCCTTTATTTTTTCAATTTCCTCTTTCAAAATAATGACTAAATTGATAATTTTTACATCGTTTGATTTTGATCCAATTGTGTTTGCTTCCCGAACCAACTCTTGAAGAATGAAACTTAATTTTTTACCAACAGGTTTATTTTGATCAAATAATTTTTGTATTTGTTGTAAATGACTATCAAACCTTACACATTCTTCAGTTATATCAATTTTTTCAGATAAAATAGCAGCTTCCATTGCTAATCTAGATTCTTCTATATGAATTTTATCAATGAATTTATTAATTTTTTTTAGATACTTATCTTTAATTAAAGAAGAATTTTTTGTTGAAATTATGCGTATTTTTTTAATTGTTTTATCTAAATTGACAATTCTTTTTTTTATATCTTTTACAAGAAAAGTTCCTTCTTTCAGTTTCATCTCTTCAAGTTTAAATAAAGCTTCATCGAATGCAAGGAGTAATTTTTTTTTTGTTATAGATATTTTGTTCTGTTTTAAAATAAAATCTTTTATTTCAAATAAATCATTAATTTTAAACTTTAAATTAAATTCTTCATTTAATTGATTAACAAATTTGTTATACTCTTTAAATAAAGTTTTATTTATTGCTGGAGAATGATTTAATTCAGAACTTATTGAATCTAAATTTATGTTAACTGAAATTCTTCCTCTTTTACAAACTTTTTTAATATTTGTAATAATATCAACTTCATATTGCTCAATTTGTTTAGGTAATTTAATTTTACAATCAAGGTACCTACTATTAATTGATTTTATATCAATTGTTAAACTATAAACATTGTTGGATAATAATATATTTCCAAAACCTGTCATGCTTTTAATCATCTTACACCAAATTAATATAATCTAATTTAAAAAAAGTTTAGATAAATCATCTAGCGCAATATTAAATGAAATATAATGACTATTTCCAAGAATAGTACCATTCGGAGATGGTATATATGCATAGTCTAAATCCATAAATTTAATTTTAGTTCCAACTCCAATTGATCTTCCATTAATGGGATTTCTTCCAAATCTAATTTTAAGTTTTTCCTTGAAAATAAATTCAAATCCAGTTCTTAGTTCAAATCCATAATTATTGATAGCAAAATCATCTGTCAATTCTTTTCCAGATAATTTAAAATTAGTGGAAAACATTGAATTTATTTGAATGAAATATTTTTGTAATTTAGAATTATTAGAATATCCAAGTCTAATTTCTGGTAAAATCCTTTCAACAGTACCTGAGTCCCAGACTATCCAAGATGTAGTAACATCATTTATGGAAAATCCTACTTTATTATTTTTTGACAAATTATAAGTTGAACCAAGATCAAAACCAATTCCCCATCCATTAAAATTACCAATATTATGATTTAAGATTTTAATATTCGCACCTAAACTTGATTTAAAAAAAATTTTTGAAAAACCAATTATTGTTGCGAGTTGAGATTGATTAAAAAAAGTTACTTTTGAGGCTAACACTCTTTGATTTAAATCATCAAATGATAAGGAATTACTTAATAAAGCATCATTTGTATTTGGTATACCTTGCACAGATTCTCTAATTATTGCCAATGAAAAATTTTGATCATTTTTTTTTATCAAATCTATTCCAAAAACATCAAATACAACTGTTCCTGAAAAACGCTCTTGATGAGAGTAGACAATTTTTTTTATATCGGAATTATTTAGTAATGAGGGATTATATAGAACGGATAACGGACCTGTTGCTGAAGCTATTTCTGATTCACTAAGTGCTATCGATTTTGCATCTCCAACTCCTCTAAAAACTTGATTTCCGTATTTTACCCATATAGATTCACCATTTAAAAAAAATGGTATTAAAAATGAAATTATAATTAATTTTTTATTCAAAATTTTTTTTTATGCTATAAATTAAATTTAAAGCTTCAATTGGTGATAATTTATCTGGATTAATTTTTTTCAATTCACTTAAAATTTTATATTCGATTGATTTTTTTTTTTCAAATGTAATATTATTTTCCTGAATAGAGTTAGTATCAAGAGAATTTTTATTGATTAATTGATTTAATATTTGATGAGATCTTTCAACGACTTCAGCAGGTATACCTGCCATATGCGCGACATTAATACCATAACTTCGATCTGACGAACCTTGAATTATTTTTCTTAAAAAAATTATTTGTTCATCAATTTCTTTCACAGATATATTAAAATTAAAAACTCTATCTAACTTATTTTGCAATTCAGTTAATTCATGGTAGTGTGTAGCAAAAATAGTTCTTGATTGAAGCTCTTTATTATTATGCAAATATTCTACAATACTCCAAGCAATAGATAATCCATCATATGTAGAAGTCCCTCTCCCAATCTCATCAAATAAAATCAAACTTTTTTTTGTAGTATTATTCAAAATATTAGCTGCTTCAATCATTTCAACCATAAATGTAGATTCACCCTCTAAAAGGTTATCAGAAGCACCAACCCGCGTGAAAAGTTTATCAACAATTCCAATTTTTGCAATTGATGCGGGTACGTAACAGCCTATTTGAGCCATAATTACTATTAGACCAATTTGCCTTAGAAAAGTTGATTTTCCAGCCATATTAGGACCTGTTATAATATGAATTTGGCTTTCATCTGAAGATAAAAATAAATCATTAGAGATAAATTTTTTATCACTAGAGATAATTTGTTCAATAACTGCATGTCTTGAATCTTTTATTTCAATTATTTGATTATTTGTAAGAGTAGGTTTTACATAATTATTTTCTTTTGCAATTGATGCAAAAGAAAGGTAAACATCTAAATCATTTATAATTTGAGAATTTATTTGAATGATTGAAGAATTTTCTAAAATAAAATTAGATATTTTTTTAAAAATTTTCTTTTCAATTTCAAAAATTCTTTGATCTGATGATAAGATTTTTTCTTCATAATCTTTTAATTCTTTTGTTACATATCTCTCAGCATTTATTAATGTTTGTTTGCGAACATAATTTTCTGGTAAAATTTTATTTTTATGAGCTTTTGAAATTTCAATATAATAACCAAAAACTTTATTATATCTTATCTTGAGTGAATTTATTTGTGTTATTTTTCTTTCTCTATCTTCAATTTTTAACAATGTTTCTTTACTTGAATTTGAAATTTTTCTTAATTCATCAAGCTCTTGATTGACCCCATCTAAAACTACATTTCCATTAATAATATTTGCGGAACTATTTTCAGAAATATTCGATTGAATTTTTTTTTCAATCTTATTTGTATCAATAAATTTTTCTGATATTTTTTTTTGAAATTTAGAATTTGAACTTAATAATTTTGTCTTCAAAATTTTTACATTAGATAATGTATTACGTAAAGATAATAAATCTCGTGGATTTGATTTATTTTTAGCTATTTTACCTAATATTCTCTCCAAATCGGATGATTTTTTTAAAATTAATCTCATCTCATTAGCATAATTTTCATTTTGAAGAAAACTTTCAACTAAATTTAATTTATTATCTAAAAATTTTATATTAATCGACGGTGAATTTATTTTTTGTTGAAGTAATCTAGATCCGCCCGGAGTAATAGTTTTGTCAATAATTGAAAAAAATGAACCCAACTGCATTGAAGAATTTGTTTTAAATAATTCTAAATTTTTTATAGTAAAATCATCTAAAACCATTTTGTCTTCAATAGTATAAGGTTTCAATCTTGAAATATGTTTGATTTGATTAAAATTATTATTAGTTAAATATCTAATTATTACTCCAGCTGAAATTATTCCAACATTCATTTTATCACATCCAAAACTTTTTAATGATGAGATTTTAAAATGATCAATTAATGCATTATAAGACAATTCATAATCGAAAATCCAGTTATCCATTTCCGATTTAAATGGATTGATTTTATTTATCCAAGGTATATTATTAATTTTTATTTTATCAGAAAAAATTATTTCTGAAGGATTAAATTTAAAATAAGTTTCCATGATTTCTACCTCTAAGCCCTGAACTATTAAAAACTCACCAGTACTTATATCTATAAGAGATAAACCAAAAATATCTTTATTTTTATGAATGCATCCTAAAAAATTATTTTTATTATCATTTGTATCAAATACAATTGAAGTTCCTGGAGTAATGACATCAACAACTTCTCTTTTTACTATACCAATAGAATCTTTAGCATCTTCAACCTGCTCACATATAGCTATTTTCATACCTGCATTACTTAATTTGATTAAATAATTATCTAGCGAGTGATAGGGAAAACCTGCAAGGTCAACATCAGATGCAGCACCATTAGACCTTTTAGTTAGAGTGATTCCTAAAATGTTTGAAATCTTTATTGCATCAGAATCAAAAGCCTCATAAAAATCACCCATTCTAAATAATAGAATACTATCTAAATATTTTTTTTTAATATTATAATATTGTTTCATTAACGGAGTTTGTTTTTTAAGAAAATTATTTGAACTCATTTTATTTTAATTTTCTAAAATTGTTTAGTCTAAATGTAAAATTTTCTTTATCAAAAAATTCTAAAATTGGTATTGCATATTTTCTTGAAATACCAGCCATGTTCTTTATATCCGAGACGGTAAATTCTTTATTTTTTTTAAATTTCAATATAATTTTATTTTTTAATTCTTGAATGTTATCATTATTTATCCAAATATCATTTGATACTCGAACAACTAAACCTTTATCCAAGAGTATATAAAGTAGATCAATTATTTTTTTTGAATCAATATTCATCTCTTTAGATAAGATTTTGATTTCTGGAGGTGAAAAATTATAAGATTTAATAATGGAATGCAATTTTTTAAGATTTTGCTCATCAATTGGGCTTAATGTAATTTGATAATTAGATAAAGTTATTTTACCATTTTTAATTTTTATTTTATTTTTTTCAACCAATTTTAAGGTAATATAATTAAACAAACTTTCATTATAGTTCAAATTCTTAAAAATTTCAGCTTTTGATAAATATTTAATATTTTTATTTTTTTTTAAATTTTCAGACAAATAATTTAAATATTCATTTTGTTGAGATTTTATTTCAGACCTTAACGATATATAATTATCTTCATTTGTACCAAAATAAATTAAATCCAACTTATTAAATATTTCTTTTAATCTTAAAAATGACATACTCCAAATTTTTTTCCATTTTGAAATAGTTTTAGGGTCATCTTTATACAAAGCTATCAAGTATTTTAATCTTTCATTATCAGCAATAAGTGAAAGTTTTGTTAAATTTTTAAAGTAGAGTTTTTTTTCATTAAGGGGTATTATAATAAAAACTTTTCCGCCTCCAATTGTCTCCTGAGGTGAATAAAATCTTATTATAAATAAATCGTCAATAATCAATGGAATTTTTTTTTCTAATCTAATAACTACTTTATGGGTTTGACCAGGAGATATTTTTTTTAAGTTATTAATTAATTGAACTCTACCTAGAACCTCCTTAGTATTAATATGAATTCTTAACCTTTGATTATTTTTAATAAATCTTTTTATTTTATTATTCAATGTTATTTCAGCTATAAAAATTTGTGAATTTTCAACATATCCATCCTCAACTATTTCACTGCCTCTTTTGATATTGTTTTTATCAATATTTGATAAGTTTATAGCAACTCTTTCTCCAATTTGGATCTTTTTAACTTCTTTTCTATGCGTTTGCATACTTCTAATTTTTGAACTCAATTCAATAGGCAAAATCTTAATATTTGTTCCAACACTCATTTCTCCACTTGAAACAGATCCAGTAACAATTGTTCCGTATCCTTTTAATGAAAATGACCTATCCACAGGCAACCTAAAAAATCCTCTGTCAGGTTTATTAAAATTTTGCTTAGAAATTAAATTTATATTTTTTTTTAATTCTTCAATACCAAAATTATTTTTTGCTGAGACTTTAATTACAGGTGAATTTTGCATAAAAGTATTTTTTAAGAATTTTTTTATATCTTCCTCAATTAAATTCATCCAATCTTTATCATCAATCAAATCAACTTTATTCAAAACAACTATTCCATATGGAATATTTAAATATGATAAAATATCAAGATGCTCCTTTGTTTGGGGCATTATTCCATCGTCAGCTGCAATTACCAACAATGCTATATCTATTGAATTGACGCCAGCCACCATATTTCTTATGAATTTTTCATGTCCAGGAACATCAATAATTGTTATATCATTTGACATAAAAGCAAATCCTAAATCTATTGTCATCCCCCTTTCAATTTCATTTTTTTGAACATCTGTATTCAATCCTGTTAAACTTTTTACAATTGATGTTTTACCATGATCAATATGCCCTGCTGTTCCAATTATTATTTGTTTCATTTAAATATTATTTATTGAAGAAGATATATAATCCAATTGATCATCTAAAATTGCTTTCAAATCAATATGAAAATAATTTTTTTTAATATAACCTATAATAGGAGGATTAAGATTTCTAAAATATCGGGCAATTTCAGTTGATTTATATTTTGAAGATTTAAATTTAAAACATGCACTTTCTATACTTTTAATTGGAAGAGATCCACTACCAGCTTCAACTAAAGAATCTTCAAGTTTAATATTCAATTCTTTAATTTTTTCATTCTTAATTTTATTTAATATTTCATTACCTTTCTTTTTGAGTAATTTTCTTGATGCTGATAAAAGTTTCAGTGATTCTATTTTTAAGTTTGGATTATCAAAATCATGTAGTCTAAGAGTTCTCTCTAAAATTGAAATGATAAACTTATCACATCTTAATGATCTATATATTGGATTTTGATGTAATTTATCAATTATATTTTTCTCACCAGAAATTATACCTGATTGAGGTCCGCCTATTAATTTATCTGAGGAAAATGTAACTAAACTTACTCCTAAATTAATAATATCTTTTACTAAAGGTTCAGTAGGTAAATTTAATTTTTTAAAATCTAAAAGTGCACCACTTCCTAAATCTACAATCAATGGAATATTATTTTTTTTTGATAATTTAACTAAATCTTTAATTTCTACTTCTTTTGTAAATCCTTCAATTTTATAATTACTAGTATGAGCATACATTATTGCCCCAGTATGTTTATTTATTGCTTTACTATAATCAATTAAGTGAGTTCTGTTAGTAGTTCCTACTTCTTTGAGAAATGCTCCACTTTGGTTTATAACATCTGGAATTCTAAATGATCCACCTATTTCAATTAATTGCCCTCTAGATATTATTATTTCTTTTTTATGAGCTAATGTATTTATTGCCAACATAACTGCAGCTGCATTATTATTTACTACAATTGAACTTTCCGATTCAACAATTGATGATATTAAATTTGATACATGTGTTAATCTTTCACTTCTATTCCCATTTTTTACATCAAACTCTAAATTGGTATATCCAGATAAATCTTCTGCTAAATTAAATAAAATATCTTTTGATATTGGAGCTCTACCTAAACCAGTATGTAAAACTATTCCAGTTCCGTTAATTACTTTTGATAAACTGTTTTCACTAGATAATTTAATTTGATTTATAATTTCATTTGTAATGTCTTTTTTAAATATATTATCCAAATCTTTTTTATCAAGTCTTCTAAAATGTGAAAGTTTGTTTTTAATGATAAATAGTATACTTTCTCTCGGTAAATTAATTTGATTTAAATCTAATTTTTCTAAAATAGAATTTACTGAGGGAATTTCACGTCTTTCCATTTAATATACCAATAATAGTTTAATTATCTTTTTTATCAACTTTCAACAAAAGCAAAGACGGTATAATAGACAAAATCATCATACACGCTGCAAAGTAAAATACTAAAGAAATATTCCAATTTGAAAGTAATATACCTCCAATTCCAGAACCCAATGAACCAATACCAAAACCTAAAAAGAAAGAAAATCCATAAGCAAAGCCTCTTTCATTTGAAGAAGTATAATCAGCAATAATTGAATTTCCAATAGGTTGAAAAATAAAATTTATAAAACCTAAAATTAATGAATAGAAAATTAAGAAATATCCATTTAATGAAGGTATAATAATTAAGAATGGTATATGTAAAATACATAAAATCATGATAATAGAACTTTTTTTAAATTTTTCACCGATGAACCCACCAAGTAATTGACCAGGAATACCAGCTAATAAAACTAAAGTAGTAAAAACCCCACCAATCAAAATTGGTACAAAATTTAAATTAATTAATTTGATAGTAAAAAAAATTGGCATGTATGTTAAAAATGAAGAAAAAGCAATACCAGCTAAACAATTAATTAAATAAAATAAAATCAATTTTTTTCTAAAGAATTTCCTTTTTGTTGTTATTATGTTTTTATGTGTTTTTACTTCAAGTAAAATCAATGTTGTAAAAAAAAGAAATAAAAAAATTAACATAGCTAAAAAATAAGCATATCTCCAGGAAATAAATGTTGATAGTAAAGAGGATAAGATTGGACCAAAAGCCAAACCTAAACTTCCTGCAATGCCATGATAACTCATAGCTTTGCTAAGATAATTAGTTCTTCTTGATATTAATGTTAAACCTGCTGGATGATAAATTGATAAAAAGACACATAATAGAATGTGAAAAAAAGCAAATGATATAAAACTTTGTGAAAAAATTATAAAAAAACATGAAAAAAATGAACCTATTTGAAATATTAAAAGAAGTTTCTTTTCTCCATATCTATTTTCTATATAACCAGAAAATAAGGATCCAAACCCAAAAAAAAAGTTGGAAATCATATAAATAAAACCAATTAATTTGATTTCTATTTTAAATTCTTCAACAAATAAATAAATTAAAGTTGGATAAAAAATTATAGTTGAATGTACAATAAAATGAGATAGACTCGTTAAAAATAAAACTTTTTTTTGATCTGTAAAAATAATAAAAAGTTATCTTTTTTCTTTAATTCTTGCTGCTTTTCCTTTAAGCTCTCTAAGATAATAAATTTTTGACCTTCTAACTTTACCTTTTTTGAGAAGTTCTATACTATCGATGTTAGGAGAATGAAGTGGAAAAATTCTTTCAACACCTACATTTGATGAAATTTTTCTGACAGTAAAAGTAGAATTTGTTCCAGTTCCTTTTCTTGCTAAAACAATTCCTTCATACTTTTGAATTCTTTCTTTTCCACCTTCAATAACTTTAACATTAACGCAAACAGTGTCACCAGATTTGAAATCAGGTAAATTATTTTTTTCTAAATCTTTTGAAAACTCATGTGGTTGTGCCATATTTTTTACCTCACTTAGATAATTTATTTTTATAATTATTCCATATATCAGGACGATTATTTTTTGTTATAATTTCTCTTTGCTTTTCTCTCCAAGATTCAATATCAGCATGATTACCTGATGTTAAAACATCAGGAACTTTCATTCCTTTATAATTACGAGGTCTAGAATAATGAGGATGATCTAACAAATCATGTGAAAATGAATCAAAGTTAGCTGAATCTTGATCACCAATTACTCCTGGTATTAATCTTACGATAGAATCGATAATTATCAATGATGGAAGTTCACCTCCTGTAACAACATAATCGCCAATTGAAATTTCATAATCAACTAATTTATCAATTACTCTTTCATCAACACCTTTGTAATGCACACAAAAAAAAACTAATCCATCAAAACTAGATAATTTTTTTGATATGTTTTGATTAAGAGTTTTTCCTTTTGGAGATGGTAAAACAATTTTCATTTTATTTGAACCTTTATAAATATTTTTAATTTTGTCTAATGCATTAAAAAAAGGTTCAGCTAACATTATCATACCTGGTCCACCACCAAATGGTTGATCATCTATTTGATTATGTTTTCCGATTCCAAAATGTTTTAAATCTAAAATATTATATTGAACTATTTTTTTTTTCTGAGCTCTACCCAAAATACTGGAATTTAGATATGTGTTTAAAAATTCTGGGAAAGGTGTTACAATGAAAATTTGCATTACAACTCCAACAATCCTTCCATTGGATAAATTATGATGCTTTCTGATTTAAGATCAATTTTCTTAATAATTTCTGTTACAGAAGGTATCAATATTTCTTTTTCTCCTGTGTCAATACTTAAAACCTCATGAGCTGGCATAGTTAAAACATCAGATAAAATTCCAATTGGTAATCCCTCTGTTGTTACAACTAAAAAACCAATTAGATCTTCATTTAAAATCTCATTTTCAGGGACAGTTCTAAAAATCAATTTTCCAACTAAATTTTCAGCATCTCTTCTATTGACATTTTCATGAATTTTGTATCTTAACAATTTACCAGATTTAGTTACAAACGATGTGTAATGTTTTTTTGCCTTTTCAGGAGAATCTCCAATAAAAAAAAACTCTTGATTAGGGATATTATGGATGTAAGAATCTAAAGGAAATATTTTTACATCTCCTTTCAAACCAACTGCTTTAACAACTTTTCCTACTGTTTTTAATTTTCTAGTCATTTCAATTTATTTACTTTTCTTGGTACTCTTTGATTTTGATTTTTTTGTAACTTTTTCTTTTTTTTCAGATTCATTTTCAGGCTTCTCCTCAGAAACTTTCTCCTCCTTAACAGACTCCTCTGCAGGCTTCTCCTCAGAAACTTTCTCCTCTTTAACAGGCTCCTCTGCAGGCTTCTCCTCAGAAACTTTCTCCTCCTTAACAGGCTCCTCTGCAGGCTTCTCCTCAGAAACTTTCTCCTCCTTAACAGGCTCCTCTGCAGGCTTCTCCTCA
>Ga0066378_10000309_pt1 | contig 20795 bp, 19 predicted proteins | sample Knorr_S23_td_DCM_FD_70947 | JGI IMG/M metagenome (GOLD analysis project Ga0066378, IMG submission 70947) | Marine microbial communities from Southern Atlantic Ocean transect - Knorr_S23_td_DCM_ad_71m_LV_A | ecosystem: Environmental > Aquatic > Marine > Oceanic | place: Southern Atlantic ocean...
GTTCCTCCCGCAACGCTTCCGGCCGGGCCTCCCCTTGAACGTATTCCGGATACAGGGCCCTATCCAAAAGGATATTGGCTATTCCAATGTAGGGTACCCTAACCAGCATTTTTCAGAGCAAAAAGGTGAGCGGGTGAATTCGATACACGATCGCTCCCGGCACACCAGCCAATGCGCAATTGAGGGACATCGTTCCCGAACTGGTCAATACGCAACTAGCCCTAGTTTTTTCAGAATTAGAGACGAGCTCGACCCGACCAGCCAATGCCGGACGCTTTTCCAGCAAGTCCGATAGCAGTTCACGGTTTGTATCGCTTGAGTAGATACACTTGGCCCTCAATTCATCCTTGCGCTCCAGCAGTAGCTCAAGAGCGGAAAACATAACCGGAGCGATCCTGGAAATAGGCCCCTCTCGACTTCCCGGCAATAAGAGAACATCTCCCTCCTGGTCATAAACGATCGGCAATTCATAATCCTTTCCCAGAAAAGGGTGGCCCACGAATTTCGCATCTAGATCGGTGTCGCTGAACGAATCTACCTCGAAAGGGAAAATCACCCCTAGTCCATCAAGAAAACGCGCCATCTTGAACCGACGTCCCGCTTTCCAAACCCAAACTTGCGGGCTTATGTAATAAGCAAGCCGAATCGATCCACCGGATTTGCTGGAAACCTTCGTGGCATGCAGCGTTTCGGCGATTCGCAAGTTCAACCCTGGATAGTCGACAAAACAAACTACCTTAGGATTGTATTCAATTATCCATTTCACTATCGCGTCCCGCAACGCCTTGAACTCCGAGTACCTTTTCAGCGCCTCCGCGAAACCAATTATCGCGTAGGGCATCATATCGAATATCATGTCGGCTCCGGCCTTTTTTAATTCGGAGCCTCCCAAGGCGGCGACATTGGCATCGACATTGATATCCAGAAACGAGCGTAACATTCTAGCGGCCTGCTCGTCGCCACTGTGCTCTCCCGCAATGATCAAAACGTCTACTGAAGGCTTTTGCGGGGCTGGCAATGAGGAAACGAGTTCCATCTGATTTTGGCGGGACATCGGCGAGGCGGCTTTCAGACGGAAATACTCACGCCATCCTTTCTCGGATTTGATTTGTTATCTGAATGGCCAAGTCCAGGGCAGTTCGGCCGAGCTCTCCACCCACCTTGGGATCCTTGCGATTCTTTACACTCTCGGCGAAGGACTCGAGTTCCAGCCTGAGAGGCTCCCCCTTCTCGATTGGAACCTCCCTCTTATCCAATCCGCTGGCCCCAATCGCCACATGATGACCCGTTTGATTCATGAAATCCAGGGACAGATAGCCAGTGGACTGGAAAACGCGGATTTCCCGAACCTTTTTCGAACTTACTCGGCTTACATTGAGGTTGGCTACGCAACCGTTCGCGAATTCGATTCGAGCGTTGGCTATATCTTCCGTCTTTGACAAGGCGGCAACTCCGACGCTCCGAACATCAATCGGGTCGGAATTGACCAATTGCATTACCACCCCGATATCATGAATCATTAAGTCCAGGACAACCCCTACCTCAGTTCCTCGAGGCTGGTAGGGAGCCAAACGTTCCGCGGTAATATACTGCGGACGGTTGACCGCTTCTTCTAGATAGCTCATGACGGGATTGAAGTGCTCGACGTGCCCTACTTGAACCAGGGCATTCGCTTCACGAGCGGCCGCCAATATCCGAGAAGCTTCCTCCACATTCGCGCAAATAGGTTTTTCTATAAGCAAGTGGCATCCCGCTTCCAGCAAGGGGACTGCCACTTCGAAATGCTTGTCTGTCGGCACGACAACGCTTACGGCATCGCACTCTTTAGCCAGCTCCGGGAGTGACGAGAAAACTGGGCACTGATAGGTTTCCCCTATTTCTCTCGCCCGCTCCTCATTCGTTTCGAATATGCCCGCCAACGCCGCTCCTTCGATCTCTCGATAGAGCCGAGCATGATGCTGCCCTAGATAGCCAACCCCGACAACGCCGCACTTCAATTTTGAATCACTCATCTTTAGATAAACTCTTGGGCCTTACGACTGCTCCTCCAGACGTCCTTGTTTCAATCTCCAGGCTCGATCCAAACGACTCGCGTAGGCCGGATTGTGAGTAACCAGAACGAGAGCCACCTCTTTTTCGACGCAAAGATCCAGCAGGAGATCCATGATAGAGTCTCCCGTCTCTTCATCCAAGTTGCCTGTCGGCTCATCCGCTAACAACGCCCTGGGTTTGGAGATCAGAGCCCTGGCGATAGCCACACGCTGCCGCTCACCCCCAGATAGAGTAGCGGGAAGGCTCGTCATCCGATCGACCAACCCAACTCGATTTAACAATTCCTCAGCCTCTCTCTCAGTATCCTCGTTCATGATACCCGTTATCCGGGCCGCAAGCAGAACATTCTCCAAGGCTCTCAATTCCGGTACAAGATAATAGCTTTGAAATACCATCCCTACCAAAGAACCTCGCCTCTTGGCCAGGGCCGCATTGTCGAGGGTCTTCAGGTCTCGGCCTTCCCAGAAGACCGTTCCGCTATCTGGCTTATCCAAACCCGCCAGCAGATGCAAGAAAGTCGATTTACCCGATCCCGACTCCCCCTGTATGCTAGCGCTTTCCCCCGGAGCAATGGAGAAATCGATTCCCTGGAGCACCTCGATCGGCTTGTTGCCGCTAATGAAGCTCCGAGCGAGCCCTTTAGTCTCTAAAACGAAATCACTCACTTCTTAAAGCCTCTACCGGCTCGAGCTTGCTGGCCCTACAAGCTGGCACCAACCCTGCAAGCAAAGCCACAAGTATTGAAAGTACGGATATTATTATCAAATCCGTCGGAACGATGTGGACTGGCAAATAGGAAAAAGCATAAATTTCCTTCATCGAGTCGCTCACCCCCATTGACCAGGAAATCGCTTTGGTTATCTGCGTCCTGAACCCGAGCAACGTGAACCCCAGACAGAAGCCGGCAAATGTTCCTGTAACCCCGACGATCAATCCCTGTAGGCAAAAACAGCCCGCTACTTGACGCGACGTCGCTCCCATGGCCGCAAACAGCCCGATCTCGCGAGTCTTGCGAATAACGAAGATCAGCAGTGACGACATGATCGAAAATGCGGCAACGATTACGATGATGAATAGCAGAAAGAACATCATCCGCTTCTCGAATTGCAGCACCGAGAGGAACTCAGCCTGAGACTCCATCCAGCTCCGTGCATAGAAGGGTCGCCCGAGGGATTCAGTTATCTCTAAGGCGGCCCTATCCGCATCAACGCCATCTTTCAATTCCACCCTGAGGCCATGAGCGCCCTCCCCAAGGTCGTAAAGATCCTGCATAAGCCTCAGGGTGCAGACAACCGTATTCTCATCGGCTCGCTGCCAACCAGTCTGGTAGATGCCCGCAACGCGCAGCAATCGAGGCAATACCACTTCATCCCCACCGCTATCCTTTAGGCGCAATCCCATCAGCGGCGTGTAGACGTCTACCTCGTCTCCAGGGGCCAGATTCAACTGAGAGGCGAAGCCGACACTTAAGAGAATAGAGTCGTCGTCCAAGTCGTCCATCGAACCGGAAATCAGATAGTTCTCATACTTGGCAAGCTCAGCTTCCGAGCGAACGTCAACCCCTTCAATTATTGGATACAACGGCTGATTCCGATAGAGTAGCATAACGACGCCATGAGCATAGGGAACTGCTCGTTCGATTTTCTCCGAAGCCTCCAAGGATTCCGCAAGACTGCCTGGATCAAACAGGATGGATCCATTGACGACTCTCAAATCCCCATAAGTTTCCGAAATCTTGGTACGGATTTCATGCCCAAAACCGCTAAATACGCTATTGACCACTATCAACACCGCCACCCCTAGAGCCACGCCGGTAATAGACATGAAAGTGAATACCGGAAACCGCTTTCCCTGCGGGAACAGATGCCTGAGAGCGATGTAAATATACCAAGGCATCCCGTGTATCCAATCAATATAGGCGTCGCGAGCTAGGAGCGTAGTTGCGGATAGAGTATAACATCGCGAATATTTTCCGCTTCGGTCAACAGAACGGTGATCCGATCGATCCCCATTCCCAGCCCCCCAGCGGAAGGCATTCCATATTCAAGGGTTTCCAGAAAGTCCTCGTCCATATTCTGAGCTTCCTCGCCCGCCTGCTTCTCGAACATTTCCCGCTGCATATCCGGATCGTTTTGCTCCGAATAAGCGGGGGAGATCTCCATCCCGCCAATACAAAGCTCAAAGACATCGATAGTACTTGGATCGTCCAAAGTGATTTTCGCTAGGGGGCAAAGCTCCTTAGGCAAGTGGGTTACGAATGTCGGCTGGATCAGGTAAGGCTCGATCAATTTGCCGAAAACCTCGTTGGAAACTTCGTAATCCTCGAACCCCTCATCAACTTCCAGTCCCAGACCTCTTGCCCGCTCGATCTTCTCCGACTTCGGCAACTCAAACCAACCCGAATCGTTCACCTTATCGCAGACCAAGTCCTTGTACCGGACTTCTTTCCACTCTCCCATAAAGTCGATCATCTCGCCATCAGGCATCTTGATTTTGTCCTTCTTGAGAACGTCTCGGACCAAATAGCGTATGAGGTTTTGGATAAGCTCCATCATACCTCGATAGTCCGAATAGGCCTCGTAGAGCTCCAGCATGGTAAACTCCGGATTGTGGCGACGAGAGATCCCTTCGTTGCGAAAATTCCTGCCAATCTCGTACACCCGGTCGAAGCCTCCCACAAGCAGGCGCTTGAGATAAAGCTCCAGAGAAATGCGAAGGGAAAAATCGCGATCAAGGGTATTGTGATGAGTGACGAATGGCTTTGCCGCCGCCCCACCCGCGACATTCTGGAATACAGGAGTTTCGACTTCTAGAAAGTCACGGTCCTCTAAAAAACGGCGGATCCCTGATACGATGCGGCTTCTATTAAAGAAGCGCTCTCGAGATTCCGGATTCATGATTAGATCCAGGTGGCGCTGTCGAATCCGCTGCTCTTGATCAGTCAGGCCGTGAAACTTCTCCGGAAGCGGTCGCAGGGCCTTGGAGATCATCTCATAGCGCTCGGCCCGAATAGTGATCTCTCCTGTCTTCGTCTTGAACAACGTGCCCTCGATCCCGATGATGTCACCAACGTCGAGCTTCTTGAAATTGCCATAAGCCGCTTCTCCGAGGGCGTCGATCCGAACGTACGCTTGTATCACTCCCGTTTGGTCCTGCATCTTCACAAACTGGGCTTTCCCCATTTTGCGGATGAACTTCAAACGCCCCGCCACGCTAACACGGGGCTGCTCTTCGGAATCCTCATCATAGGCTTCGACCGCGGAAACGGCCGTATCCTCAGGGCTGAACGTAGAGCGGAATGGATCGACTCCTTGATCCCTCAAATCCGTCAGCTTTTGGCGCCGGACGGCTAATTGATCGTGGGAGATTTCTGAAAGCTTTGAACTCATAATTGAAATTCAACTGTGTTAAGGACCCTGCTGGTTAAAAAATCAAAGCCTTTCCGCTCTGAGCTTATATCCATTCCTAAGAAAGGCTTTTCGATATTGATTTTTCTCTCCAATTAGGAACCTTTGCCGCATGAGTTCAAGAAAGCCAAATTGGCTTCGAGCGAAACTGCCCAGCGGCCAAGGCTACGGAGCCGTTCGCAAGATGGTGGACGATCACCAGTTGCACACGGTCTGCCAAAGCGCTCAGTGCCCGAATATGGGCGAATGCTGGTCCCGCGGCACGGCAACCGTCATGATTCTCGGCAATGTCTGTACGAGATCATGCAATTTCTGCGCGATAAAGACCGGTAGGCCGACAGAGCTGGACCTGGGCGAGCCCGCCCGTGTAGCCGAGGCTGTGGCCAAAATGGGCCTCAAACACTGCGTTATCACTTCCGTAACTCGCGATGAGTTGGCAGATGGCGGCGCATCGATCTGGGCCGCTACCGTGCGAGCTATACGCAACCGCAATCCAGGAACCGCTATCGAGGTCCTTACTCCCGATTTCAGAGGCAACCTGGATCAGGTGGACGCAGTACTCGAATCGGAACCTGATATTTTTAATCACAATGTGGAAACCGTCGAACGCTTGCAAAAACCAGTGCGGGTCCAAGCGCGCTACCTTCGCTCGCTCTCCGTTCTGGAGCACGCCGCGAAGCGGGGCTTCGTAACCAAATCTGGAATCATGCTGGGCCTAGGAGAAACCGAAACAGAAATCACCCAAACCCTGCAAGACATGAAATCCCACTCCGTACGCATCGTCACGCTCGGGCAATATCTGCAGCCCTCCTCTAAACACCTTCCCGTAGATCGCTGGGTGACCCCCGAGGAATTCGAGCGTTGGAAACAGTTTGGCCTGGAAATAGGATTCGACTTCGTTGAGTCCGGGCCGTTGGTTCGCTCCTCCTACCATGCCGATGAGCAGTCATCCGCCTTCACAGGAATCGACGAACTCAGAAAATCGTCCGCCTAAACGAAAGCATTTCTCAGTTTTCCAGGGAAACGCAGTAGGAGAAACCGGTCTAAGACTACAATTGTAATCTTTTGGTTGACAGTCCTTAATTTGCCGTATTCTCTTTAATGTCGACCCAGCCGATCTCACCTCGGTAAAGTATTCAAAATCCCGATTCCGCTTCCCAGCCCTTGGAAGAAACTCGACTTTCGATATTAAGGATTCCCCTGAGTCCTACGCCCGGACACGAATCTGTCGTTTCGTCATCAAAATTTTCCAAAAGAAGGGGCAAAATATGCTTTAAGTTCTTGCAGTCCCCCCAAAACCACCATTTTCCTGTCACCCTTTCCTGATTTTTCCGTAGATCGCAAAATTTTGACACCCTCGAATTTTAGTCCCCCTCCCTCATTGCAGCGGCTGCTTTCACTAAAAGCGAAAGTCTTGAGTAGCTTCGCATGAAACGACAGACACCCGAAACCTCGAATTACCTTTTAGACGAAATCATACGTTTCAACTAAATCCTAATTAATCGCGAGGCGTCGCATTTTTTTACCCTGAAGCGACCCCAACGCGTCCAACAGACCTTACGATAAAGAGACTATACAATGATTAAGATCAAAGCGCTACCAACGATCGCGGCCTTGCTTGCTCTAGCAGCCCCCAACGCTGTGATGTCAGCTCCTGAACTCGGGCAAACTCGAGCCACTCTGAAAGAATGGGTTGAGTTAAAGAAGCTCATTTCTGAAGAACGCAGCAGCTGGACCGTAGAACAACAAACCCTCAATGAGTCTATTGATCTACTCACTCAGGAAATCGAGAAACTCGACGAGCAAATCACGGCCATGCAAGAAGACGCCGATGCCGCCCAGCTCGAGCGCCAATCGTTAAACAACGAGGAAGATGAGTTGAAACGGGCTTCAGCTGTCGTTCAGCAAGTCGCTACCGATCTAGAAGCCGCTGTTCTCGACCTGATGGAGTACTTTCCTCAATCACTTCAAGACAAGCTGTCCCTTCTCACAGAACGCATGCCAAAAAATGCCAAGGAAGCGGATGCTCTTGGGTTATCCACGCGGATTCAGTACGTTATCGGTATTCTCGGTGAAATCGAAAAGTTTCATAATCAAATCACGGTGGAGGAGACGATGCAGCGCATAGGCGATTCTGAAGTCGCGGTTAAGACCATGTATATCGGCCTCGCGGTCGCCTACTACGTTGATGGCACCCGTACCGAAGCCGGTGTACTAAGACCCGCTAAGGGCGGCTGGGAAAAAGAAGCCCGCAACGATATGGCAGAGCAAATCGCTCAAGCCATCGGCATCTACGAGCGTGAAGAGACGGCGGAATTCGTGAACTTGCCTATCTCACTCAACTAAACAGAGCATCTTTAAAAGTAACATTAAGATTTCTAAGCACATGAAAGCTGTTAAAACACTCACCCTAGGATTGGCTCTGGCAAGCGGACTATCTCTGATAGCCCAGCCAAAATTCGAAGACGTGGCCCGCCAGGCCAAAGAGGAAGTTGAAGGAGCTGAGCGCGAGCTTGCTCAACTCCGTCAGGAAGTAGCTGAAAAGAAGGTGCCTATCTCCGTCCGACTAACTGAGCTCGAGAGCCAGGTTCAAGAAAAGCGTACTGAATACGACCAAGTCGTTAGCGCTGCGGAGAACCGCGAAGTTGGTCTCGGCACCCTCCAAGAGCGGGTAGACAAGCGACGCGACGAGAACATCTACCTGAAGAACTTGATGTCCAGCTATATCAAGCAATACAGCACCCGCATTCACGAATCGGAGCTGCAGGGCCAAGAAGACCTCATCAACACGGCGGAGCGAATTCTTGAAAACAACAATGCTACCGACGATGAACGTTTCACTGCTCAAATCGAAGTGCTCCAAGCATCGATCGAGCGAATAAAAAATATCGTTGGCGGCCACAAGTTCCCAGGAACGGCGCTTGGAGAAAATGACCGTGCAGTTGAAGGCGAGTTCGTTCTCGTCGGGCCCTTTGCCTTTTTTGGAGGCAGCGACGGCACGAGTGTTGGCTTCGCTCAAGGACGCCCCAACGCAACCTACCCGCTAGTCAGCAACGCTGGTCTGCCACCTGAAGTTATCGCCTCCATCACTCAGGTGGCTAGTTCCGGCGAAGGCACCTTGCCTATCGATACGACCGAAGGTGACGCCTTCAAGCTGGCCGAACTTGAAGAAACGGTTATCGAGCACGCCCTCAAAGGGGGTACGACGATCTACATCATTCTTCCGCTTGCCTTCACGGCATTGATGGTGGCCATCTTCAAGCTATTCGAAATCACCTCAGTAAAGCGGCCAAAATCAGGCGCGCTTCAGCAGATTCTCGACAATCTTAACGCCGGCAAGAAGCAAGAAGCTTTGGAAATCGCCAATTCAGTTAGCGGTCCGTTCGGCGATCTCCTCGTTGCCGGGGTCGAGCACCATGACGAAGAGAAAGAGCTTCTCGAAGAAGTTCTCTACGAGCGTCTTCTCGCGGCTCAGCCGAAGCTCGAGCGCTTCCTGGCCTTCATCGCTCTAACGGCCGGCGCTGCCCCGCTTCTGGGGCTACTAGGAACGGTTACGGGTATGATCAAAACCTTCAAATTGATTACGGTTTTCGGTACCGGTGACGCCGCATCTCTATCTTCCGGTATTTCGGAAGCTCTGATCACAACAGAGTACGGTCTCTACGTCGCTATTCCCTCACTCCTTGCCCAAGCTCTCTTGACCCGTATGGCAAAGGGCAAACTAGGGGAAATGGAGCAGGCATCCGTTGCTTTCGTGAACGGACTGGCCAAGAAGGGCTAGGCGCCCCCTTATTCCACTTACTGCCAAGAGCAAACTAGAGCCGACGTCATATGGGAAAAAATAAAAAAGCCCTGTCAGCTACGGACGATGTTGAAGACATCAACATCTCCCCGCTGATCGACATGGTCTTCATCCTCTTAATCTTCTTCATCGTTACTACCGTTTTCGTTGAGGAACCGGGAGTCGATATTATCAAGCCGATGGCTTTTAATGCAGCCGACCTTCCTAAGAATTGTATCCTCATCGGGGTGACCGAATCGGACAACGTGTTCTACGGAGGGGAAGAAGTAGGCTTGAGTGGCATCCGGTTGAAAGTGCGGCGCATGATTCGGGAAAATAGCAACTATCCCGTAATTATTCAGGCTGACGTTGGAGCGACCAACGGAACCATCGCGAGGCTGATTGACGAATGTAAATTGGCCGAGGTCCCTGCCGGTCAAATTCACCTTTCCTTGGAGAAACTGAACAACTAGCTCGCGAAAACTACCGACAAATAGCGTTCAGAGTATGAGAAACAAGAAGCAGTTCAACAACACCGATGAAGTTACGGATATTAACATATCCCCCCTCATCGATATGGTTTTCATTCTGCTGATCTTCTTTATCGTCACCACGGTATTCGTTGAAGAAGAAGGTATGGCGACCAACACTCCAGATCCCTCTCCAAATCTAGACAAACCCGATGAGGAAAAAGAGCGCCTATCGCTGCTGATAAAAAACAACGGGGAGGTCTTCGCTAGGTTCGGGGCCAATGAAACGAACATTGGCATTGGCGGTGTTCGCGCGGTCGTTCAGCAAGAGATGCAACAAGAGGTTTACCCCATCCTCATCAATGTGGAAAAAGAATCTCTGATAGACACCTACGTCAGGGTACACGATACCGCCATCCTCGCCGGAGCTGAGGGCGTCACTATGAAGGTAGTTCAAGAATAAGAGCTTTGAAGGCCTCGTAAAAACCAAAATTTAAAAAACGAAAGACAAATGACAAAGAGCAACCGATTTAAAATCGCTATCACCAGCTTGCTAAGCATGGCCGGAATCGTTTCGGTCCACGGGCAACTTGAGTACGATCCAGCAACTTTTTGGGACCAGCCCCATATTCGGGCCGCATACATCGGCGACTACGAGATTGACGTGGCGAAGAATCCTAAGCTCACCGAGACCGAATCAGAGGTCTTCCGCGAGATTTTAGAAGTAATGAAGACGGACAAGGATGCCGCCTTGCAGATGCTAAAGGCCAATGTCACCCCTGATTCCAGCGGCTCCTTGGAATTTATCATCGGCAGCCTCTACGGAGAAAAAGGTGACAACGAGAGCGCAATGGAATGGTTCCTACTGGCTATAGAGAAATATCCCAATTTCCTCCGCGCTCAACGAAACTTGGCCATTATGATGGTCCAATCTGGAAAATTCGAAAAAGCTAAACAACACTTCATTAAGGCCATCGATCTCGGATCTCGCGACAGCACGACTTTCGGTCTTCTCGGATTGTGCTACGTCAATGGCGGCCAGTTCATTTCCGCGGAAACCGCCTATCGGGAAGCGATCGTACTCGATGCGGCAGTCAAAGACTGGCAGCTGGGGCTAGCTAAAGCCCTCTTGAACCAGAAGAAGTACCAAGAGTCGATTGCCGTTCTGGAAGAAATCCTTCTCCAAGAGCCCGAAAACGAGATCATCTGGATCAGCCAGGCCAATGCTTACCTGGGACTGGATGACGCGGAAACCGCAGTGGCTATTCAGGAAATCGTCGATCGCCTAGGCAAGTCCACCCCGGAATCGCTCGAGTTCATGGGCAACATCTACATGTCTCGCAGCTTGAACGAGCTAGCCCTCAAATATTACCGCAAAGCGATTCAAAAGGATCCTAATCGCTCCGTTAAGACTCATATCGATACAGCGGATATTCTTGTAGGACGAGGCGCCTTCGAGGAAGCAAAAACCCTTATCGCAGACATCCGTCGCACCTACGGCGATCGCGTTTCCACAGACGACGACACTCGACTGCTTCGAATGGAATCCCACATCGCCATGAACGATGGTCTGGTCGATGTCTTCATCCCGATTCTAGAAAAGCTGATTCAAAACGATCCCCTAGATGGAGATGCCCTAATGATGCTTGCGGATCACTACACGTCGCAAGACACGAATGAAGGCTACGCTCGCGCTGACCTTTACTACGAACGCGTGACCAAGATCCCAGAGGTCGAGGTAAAGGGTTTGATAGCTTGGGCTCGTTCTTTCGTTGCTCGCGAGCAGTATGGTAAAGCTATTCCACACCTAGAGCGGGCTAACACTCTCGAGCCTCGCGACTTCGTTACCCGCTATCTCGAGCAAGTACGCAAAGTTCACTTGGCCAATTTAGGCCTCTAAAAGCGCTCAACGAAATTGTCTTTCTGAAAGCAGAAGCGGCTTTGCCGCTTCTGCTTTTTTCTTTGCTATCTTGCTTTGGGTGACGGTTTACTCAAATCGGGCAAAGTAACATATTCTCCCAGAATGTGTTCTCATCTTCCTCATACAAGCAAGACGCCTGTTTTATTCTTTAGAATAGGCCATTCGGAAAATACTCGAGAACCTAGGCCATGCTAGATCATTAGACGACAGCCGCGTCACCTTCTTCGTCCGGCATAGCCTCGCTTCCCATAGGTTCGCCCACGCATCTTCTTTCCGCTCGAAAAATCTCCTGATCGCAGAGCGTCAATTTGATCGCGAAGTAACGCCGCCCGCTCAAATTCAAGCTTCGAAGCCGCCTCGTCCATCTCTACGGTGAGCTCATTGATGACCGCCTCTACATCCTCATCTTCGCTGACGATAAAAGGTGTTTCCTCATCGGTAGTTTTCCCTTCGTGCAAACTCTTTTGCACCGATCGCACAACGCTTTTAGGCGTAATACCGTGATCAGCATTATACTCGATCTGCTTGGATCGCCTCCGATCAGTGATTTCCAACGTTTTGCGTATGGAATCCGTGATGACATCCGCGTAGAAGATTACCCGACCATTCTCATGCCGAGCAGCACGACCGGCTGTTTGCACTAAACTCGTCTGGCTTCTCAAAAAACCCTCCTTGTCGGCATCGAGAATGGCTACCAAGGCAACTTCGGGTAGATCCAAACCTTCTCGCAGTAGATTGATCCCAACCAAAACGTCGAAATCTCCCGCTCTCAAACGCCTTAGGATCTCCACGCGCTCAATCGCATCGATATCCGAATGGAGGTATTCAACGCTGATCTCACGCTCCCTCAGATAAACCGTAATGTCCTCAGAAAGTCGTTTTGTTAGCGTGGTGACCAATACCCGCTCTCCTTGCTCAATCGCTCGATTAACTTCTCCGATCAGATCCTCGACTTGTCCCTTTATTGGCCGAATCTCAATCTGCGGATCGAGTAGCCCTGTTGGACGAATGATCTGTTCAGCTACGACAGCGCTCCTTTCGAACTCGAATTTGGCCGGTGTCGCTGACACGAACACAGTGGTCCCTGTGACTCCTAAAAATTCGTCGAAATTCATCGGGCGATTATCTAGAGCAGACGGCAACCGAAATCCGTGCTCGACCAAGGTTGACTTGCGGGAACGGTCTCCTGCATACATCGCCCCTATTTGCGGGATTGTCACGTGACTCTCGTCTACGAGCAGGACGAAATCGTCATCGAAGAAGTCGATCAGGCAGTATGGCCTTTCGCCCGGCTTTCTGCCCGATAAATGCATCGAATAATTCTCAATGCCACTGCAGAAGCCGACTTCCTGAAGCATCTCCAGATCGTAATTCGTTCGCATGCTGATGCGCTGGGCCTCCAATAACTTGCCCTCTTCTTCGAATTCGGCCACTCGGCTCTTCAACTCCCCTTTGATGGATCCGATAGCCTTCGCAGTCTTTCCTTTCGTGGTAACGAACTGATTAGCTGGATACAAATTGAACTGTTCGAAACTCCTGATGGACTCTCCAGTAAGCGGATCGAATTCAGTAAGGCACTCTACTTCGTCTCCCCAGAATTCGATGCGCAACCCTTTCTCTAGGTAAGCAGGCATTACATCAACGATGTCGCCCCTTACTCGGAACCGACCCCGTGTCAGATCCACATCGTTTCGCTCATACTGAATCTCCACTAGTCGATTGAGAAAGATATCCCTTCCCAACTCCTCGCCTTGACGTAAACCGATCATCAGCTCCTCGAAATCCTCAGGCGAGCCCAATCCGTAAATACAGGACACGCTGGCGACAACGATTACGTCACGTCGGCTAATCAGACTGCTCGTCGCCGAAATCCGTAGCCGGTCGATCTCATCGTTTATTGAAGAGTCTTTCTCTATAAACGTATCCGTTGACGGAACATAGGCTTCTGGCTGGTAGTAATCGTAATAGCTGACGAAATACTCTACCGCATTATTGGGAAAGAAGTTCTTAAGTTCCGAATACAGCTGAGCCGCTAAAGTCTTGTTGTGGGAAATCACCAAAGCAGGCCGTCCGCAACGGGCAATTATGTTGGCCATGCTAAACGTCTTCCCCGACCCTGTGACGCCCAACAAAGCCTGATATCGGTTGCCCGATTCTATCGAAGATACGATCGCTTCGATTGCCTCGGGCTGATCGCCCATAGGCTGGTAATCCGATCGCAGATCGAATAACGCCCCCTCCTCCTTTAACGTGCCCATTTGTCAAGCTACGTCTTCGTCTTGGTGGGAACGATCGTATACATTCTTCTCGAGCTCGCCTTCGGAATTGGCGATAATACAAGTTATGGCCGAATCTCCGGTGACGTTTACCGCGGTTCTCACCATGTCGAGCAATCGGTCAATCCCGATTATTAACCCAATCTTGTCCGGAGGGAGACCTACTAGCCCAAGTACCATGGTAAGCATGACGAGTCCCGCGCTTGGTACGCCCGCGGTTCCGACAGAAGCCATCGTCGCGGCGATAATAACCGTCAAATATTGGCCAATAGAAAGATCGATTCCCGACAGCTGGGCGATAAACACAGTGGCGACGCCTTGCATTATCGCCGTTCCATCCATATTTATCGTGGCTCCTAACGGCACCGTGAAGGATGCGACTTTGTTGGATGCCCCTAGACGCTCCTCGACAGCTCGCATCGTCACCGGAATGGTGGCGTTGCTACTCGCAGTGCTAAAAGCGAATAGCTGTACGTTTCGCATCTTCTTAAAGAACTGACGAGGGTTCAGTCCTGTCAATACCTTCAGCATTGTCGGATAAACTACTAAACCGTGTATCAACAATACCACTATAACTAAGATAAAATACTTGCCCAAAGCGAAGATCGTATCGAATCCCTCCTTGGCGAAAACCTGAGATATCTTCGCGAACACTCCAAAGGGAGCCATGAGCATCACGATTATCACGAGTTTCATGATCACTTCGTTGAGATCCTTGAAAATGTCCAATATCCGTTTCCCGTGATCGCCAGAAACCACCAGCGCGATACCGAATGCCAAGGCGGCCGCGATAATTTGCAACATCTCTCCATTGACGAAGGCGGAAACGACGTTCTCCGGGAATATGTCGATAAATACTTGAAGCAACGATTTCGTTTCTCCGGGCACGAAGTCATTGGCGTCCGTCACTTGCACGCCCTCGCCCGGTCGAACGATTAGTGCTACGACGATAGCGATCGTAATGGCGACAGCCGTAGTAAACAGATACAATGCCAGGGTTTTTAGCCCAATCGTGCCCAGTTTTCTCACATCATCCATTGCCGCCGTGCCGCAAACCAGAGAAACAAACACAAGCGGGACCACCAAGGCTTTCAAACTGCGAATAAACGCTTCGCTGAGAAACTGGAAGAAGCCGTTAATGATGTAGTCGGCAACGAAACCGTGCTCCAAAATCGGCCGATTCTGAGCGTCTAGCTTCACCCGTCCAGTCCCCAAATCGATCGCGAACTCCACAAATTGGGAAAGGGTAAGGCCAACTACAGCTCCGGCCACCATGGCCATGACAATCCAGCGTGTTAGTTTGATTTTGTGCAGTTCCATAGGTTTTGGGGTTAGCGATCTACAATAAATCTACATTAGGACGGATCGCTCCGAATAAACAACCCTCCAATCCCCCTAATAAGCGTTCGCCAAATTCCGCTCATTAATTCGGCGAGCCCTTTTCGAGTTCGCGACCAATAACCTGACCCAAGTTTCGCGCATATCATGGTAGCGGCCGATCTCCGAGCGGCCATCATACAAAACTTGATCAGGCCTCTCGTCTGCATGGGCAACTTGAGATCACAAACTGGAAGTCTATGGCACTTTTAGTGGCCGCTCGGAGATCGGCCGCTACCTTCAGAGACTCAAGGCCTTCGGACTTACCAGACACCCCTAAGCTTAGTCTTGAGACGCATATCAACAAACAACCCCGCCCAATCGATCGATTGTCACTTCATTGAATGAGTCGACGATCAAGTCCGCGGGCGATTTCTCAAGGATCTCTCGCGAGTTCGTCGTAGTCAATGCCACCACTTTCATACCGCCAGTCTTACCAGCTTCAATTCCGCTCAGCGAATCCTCGAGGACAACGCACCGCTCCGGAGCGACTTCCAATTTTCCAGCGGCCTTCAGAAAAACCTCGGGGTCCGGTTTCCCTTTCTCGACATCCGCAGCCGCCACGATGTGGCAAAACCAGTTTTCCCGATTAATGTAATTCAAAACGGATTCGATATTCTCACGTGGGGTGGATGATCCTATGGCATAAGGCACTTGCTTCTCCCGAAGCGATTTTACAAAATCGCCAAAGCCTGGTAGCAAGGTAATGCCGTCTCGCTGAATGATCTCCCGATAGAGTACTTCCTTACGATCTCCCAGCCGAGCGATTTCCTCGGGATCGCTTGTCCATTCGAGAATCGTCCGAATAATCAGCTCATTCCGTTTCCCGAAGCCAATCTTGAAGTGCCCATCGAAAAGCGGTAGGCCTTCCTCTTCAGCAAGCAATTCCCAGCTTTCCTCGTGCTGTCTTGAAGAATCAATGACAACGCCATCCCAATCGAAAATTACGCCCAGCATCTATATGCCAATCACTTTCAGAAAGGCGTCTCTCATGCCAGCCCAAAAACGAGCGGGCCCCGGCTCTTGGGACTTGGAAATTTCCTGACACAGAAATGTCCCTTCGCCTTTGAAAACATCGTCGAACAGTGGATTGAATCCCCGAAAATAGGCCCAAAAGGTTTCCGCTCGTACAGCAGCGAAATTCAAATCGGGAGTAAATCCAATTGTTGAATCCTGGTTGGCCCGCCTGCCACCGTTGGCAACTGACTCAATCTTTTCCGCTCGAACGCCACGAACGCCGGAAACAACCAGCCTGCAGGGGCCCAGAAACTCGAAGTAACGAAATTGAAGCGTCATCCAAGCCTGGGCTCGCCTAAAGCTCCAGCGTCTGCGAATCGCCAGAGGTTGCTCTTGGGAGCCAATCAAGGCTACCAAGTGGCTCGGTCGCAAAATGATTGAGCTCTTAGGCGGAATTTTTAGCAGGCTAAGCTCCATATCCGGCTTGTCCTGAGTCGATGCTGTAATCGATCCATTCGGAGCATTCTCCTTGGAAGCGAACTCTACCAGCTCTACTAATCCAGCAGCTAAACAAGTTACCGGTATCTGCCAGTTCAATACAAAGCGGGTTCGTCGGTCCAATTGCTCATCAGAAGCTTGCAGGTAGGATTCCTTGATCCACGCTTTCTCCCCTTCGTTAAGTCCCAGCGTAACCGAAACTCCCCTGTCCTGAATCACCGGCGAAGGCAACGAACCTTCTGAAAACCGAATAGGACGCGCACGTTGAAACAATGGGGCGATTCCATAATAGGCCGCCAACTTTAAAATGACGGGCCCCAGGAAAAACAGGACTAGAGCCATTGGAAGATAGCGAATGATGATCGTCCAAGATGCATCCACGTAACGGGCGACTTCCGAAGACCTGGAATTTAAAGCGTCTATACGGTTTTCCAGAGCTTCCACCTCTAAAGTGAGATCCGTCCTGGAAACGCGCAAATCCGCCCTTCGCTTCCTTAGTTCATTGATCAGCGGCTCCAGCCGAGCGCTTTCGCTTTTCGCTTCAGCCAGCTCCCTATCGATTGCCCTCTTTTCTTCAGCAGAGGATAGCAAATACTCGATTTTCGACAAAAATCCTTCCAGGCGTTCAACCAACTCGTTGACCGCTGCCAACTTCTCTCGGGCCGACTCTAACTCGCCCGTTACTTTCAGGATGCTTCCATGCATAGATTCCAATTGGCCATAAACGGCTCTAGCGGCTTCTTGAGCCTCAGCGAGCTGGGCGACACGCTGCTTCTCCACTCGATAGCTGTCGCCGATGTACAAGTACAAGGCATACACTCCAATAGCGGCTAAGGTCGCTATGATGATAACCGCCGATTTGCCCAACAGCCATTTGCCGATCTGGATTATATACAGCGTCATCGTTTGGGAGTAGGTTTAAATCCCGATAGCGCCCCCTATTGGATCGTTACTTTCGGCAATACGAACTCGTAAAGCGTCTCCACCGATTCCTCTACTGATTGTGATTCGGTATCGATAACCAGATCCGAATCCAGGGGCTCCGCAAATCCGGAGTCCTTGCCGGTGAATTGGTGAACCAATCCCTTCTCTGCTTTAGCGTAGAGCCCTTTAACATCCCGCTTCATGCAGATCTCAAAGGAAGCTTTTACGTAAACTTCGATCAAATCCTCCTTTCCGATTATTTCTCGAGCCAGCGCTCGCAGTTTAGAACTCGGAGTGATGAAGGAATTAATCGTGACGACCCCTGCATCCACAAAGAGCTTCGACACTTCGGCAATTCGACGAATGTTCTCTTTTCGGTCCTCATCCGAGAAGCTGAGACCACGATTCAGACCGGTCCTGATATTGTCGCCATCGAGCACGTAGACGAGCTTGCCTTGGTAGTGCAGCCTTCGCTCCAAAGCCGTCGCTAATGTGCTTTTCCCGGATCCCGACAAACCGCACATCCAGATAACGGCCCCGCGTTGTTTGGTAACCGCTTCTCGATGAGTCCTTGTTAAAAGGCGGTCTGAAATAGGGTGCAGGTTTTCCTTCATTGCCGTTCTTCTAGAATGAGGCTAATCTCAGGGCAAGAAAAGTTAATCAGCGATATTCAGCTCCCGCTTTAGCAAACGTATTCGATCACCAACGACAGGCTTCATCGCCTCAAGAAAATCATCGGGCAGCGTTTCGTAGTGGCTTTGAAGCAATCTCAATGCTTCATGCTTGAGTCCTAGTTCAATCAAAAGTTCGCCATACAGCCTATACGCGAAATACGGAGCCCCACCCGTGTCGATGGCGGCCTTGAAACTAGCAGCGGCGCTCTCCACGTCGTCGAGTTTCTTCCAGTAAATCATGCCTGACTCTATATGCATTCTCGGATTGCCACTCTGGTACTCTCGACTCTCTTCCAAGAAAGCGAGGGCCCTTTCCGCGTACTGTCTAGCAATCGCCCGACCTTCATCTGTGATTTCCAATTGTTCGGCATTCTCCAGACCCACTACCCATGTGGGCATGTCGTTGGCCAGGATTCTAGCCCCGTTTAGCCAGAACATTTCTGGACGAGGATCTATACTAGTCGCCAATGCGATTTTACCCAGCGTACCAGCAACATCTCGCTCCTCCCATTCCTGATTCTTGGATAGCCAAATCAGATTCGCCGCTATCGAACGGTATCCCCCGAGAACCGCTACCGTAAGGCCTTGCCCAAATTGTGACTCGACATCCTTTAGGGATTGAACTCCGGAACGTTGGCCCAGCTGATCGGTAATCGATCGATCAAGGGAAGACAGAGCCCAACCCAAGAGCAACGCCAGCAATAACGCGTAAGGCAAAATCGAGTAGCTAGAGTTCACGGCGATTAAAACTGGCCGTAGCCACTGCTAAATAAAAAACTGAATACAAAACTCCATAAATTAGAAGCTTGCCGACCAATGAGATCGGCAGCGCTTCGCCCATAGCAAGCCCTTCCCCAACATCGAACAAGTGGAAATTCGGGAGCGCATAGCCCATAACGCTGTAAATCGTCTTGAGAACCAGATTCTCCACAACGCCACCAGCCTCCGTCGCGACATGCTGCAATTGCCCGACAATCCAAACCAGGACGCCCATAACCATCGCGAATATCGAAGACGTAGCGTAGGTAGAAAACAGAGTTACCAGCGCGCATAGAATCCCGATGCGGAATACCTGGGCCAAGGAAAACCATAGAATCCCTCCATAATGGACGAGGCTTTGCCCCTGTTCGATTTCTTCAGGATAATCCAGTCGAATACTGGATTCACGCATCCACAATGCCAATACTAGACATAGCGTCAACATGCCTATAAAACAGGCTACCGTGACCCATACGCCCAGGAATTTTCCCAACACGAACTCCGATCGGTAGACGGGCTTGGCCAACAACGTCATGGCTGTACGGTGTTCGATCTCCCCCAGCAACAATTGGGCGGTCACTATTATGGCCAAGGCAGAACCGAATACAGTCATTCCCCCAAAACCGAAATCGGCAATGAATTTCAGCTCCGATGAACCAAAATTGAACTCCCTAAACAGAAAGGAACTGGCCAAAGCGCAGATAGCCAATCCGGTCATGCCAAGAAACAGCTTCATTCTAACCGCCTCCCGAAAGGTATTGCTAGCGATTACGAGCGTTCGGCTTAAAGACCAATTTAGCTTGTCGCCTCCAACACTCACTCCAGATCGCCATCTCCTTTCGCAAGCTCGAGAAACAGCTCCTCTAGGCTACGTCGCGGCGTAGACAAATCGAAATGCCACTCTGCCGCAAACGTCTCCAACTGCTTTCTTCCTTCAGCACTCAGTCCTTCAATACGAGCCGAAGAGAAATCAGTAGCTGCGGTTAGGGACTCGACCGATCCCTCCAGAGCCAGCTTTCCCTTCACCATGATGGCTGCCCGATCGCATATCGTCTCAACTTTGGAAAGCAGGTGAGAGCAGAGCAATACGGTCTTCCCTTCCTCCCGAACCTCTCTAATGATCGCGGCGATGTCCGCCGCTCCAATTGGATCAACTCCCGCCGTCGGCTCATCGAGAATAAATAGCTCGGGATCGCCCACCATCGCCTGGGCTAAACCAATTCGCTGCAGCATTCCCTTGGAATAACCACCCACTCGCCGATCGCCAGCGTCCTCTAGACCAACTCGTACTAGCAGGGAATTCACCCGATCTTCCAAATCAGTCTTCTTAACCCCTGAGAGCTTACCAAAATAGAACAAAAGCTCGCGACCAGTAAGAAAACGCTGGAAGCAAGGCGCCTCCGGGAGGTATCCAATTCTCTTTCTGGCAGAGGACTCCAATGACGAATTGCCAAGAATTTCGCACTTGCCCTGAGACGGGCGGACCAGGCCCAGAGCCATCTTGATCGTAGTGCTTTTACCCGAGCCATTCGGACCGAGTAGTCCAAATACCGAACCTCTCTCAATTTCGAGGTTCAAATTGTCCACTGCCCTCAAGCGCCGCTTGGATCCCGGGATCCGAAAGTCCTTGCTTACTCCCTGGATTGAAATGGCAGCGCTCATGCGAAGGGCTCCGTCGATTCAAGCGATTCGAAACCGA
>Ga0066378_10000312_pt1 | contig 20655 bp, 23 predicted proteins | sample Knorr_S23_td_DCM_FD_70947 | JGI IMG/M metagenome (GOLD analysis project Ga0066378, IMG submission 70947) | Marine microbial communities from Southern Atlantic Ocean transect - Knorr_S23_td_DCM_ad_71m_LV_A | ecosystem: Environmental > Aquatic > Marine > Oceanic | place: Southern Atlantic ocean...
GAAATATTTTTTTAGTGTTTTCATAGGTGTATCAACTTAATTCCACATTCAAAATAAAAAAAAATAATTTATTTTTCGTAAACAAAGACTAAATATGTTTTTACCTTGTTTTTATACCAAGGGTTTTGAAACGATCATACATAACAATTGCTCCTGCAATTGCAACATTTAATGAAAAACTTGTTGGAATTTTTACAATATGATCTGCTCTTGATAATGTTTCTGATGAAAGGGAACCCTTTTCAGGACCAAGTACATACATGGCTTGTAAAGGATGAACAAAATTTTGTAAATCTTCGGCATCTTCAGTTATTTCAATTCCTATTATTTTACAACCTCTTGGTATCGAGATATCATTGATTTTATCCCACTCATAATAAGGCAAATGATTTACCGATTTTGAGGTATCTGATTTATTAATTTTATCCTTATTTTCAACAACTCTCTTGTGAGGACTAATGGTAAATACCGAATTAGCCCCAAAGGCATGGGCAGACCTAATTAAGTTTCCGAGATTCATTGGTTTTGAGATATTTTCAACGCCAATTGAGAAATAACCTCTGGGAATTTGTTTTGATTCTCGCATTTCTGCTAAGATTTGAATTTAGCTTCTATTAAATCAATATTGAGTGCGAGCTCTGTGTCTTTTTCAGTTACTTTTCCTTCATCATGCGTAGATAGCGTAATATTGACTTTGTTGTAGACATTTGACCAATCTGGATGATGATCTAATTGGTTTGCAATTTTTGCGACTTCATTCATAAAAGCCCAAGCTACATCAAAATTTTCAAAAATAAATTCCTTTGTTATTCCTTTATTATCGGCTGTAGGTGGCCAGGGTAATACTCTATCAATCATGATTATCTCACTCTCTTTTTGTTATTTACTAAAATCTACTGCATCTGTGCATATATAAATAAATCATATTATCTACTTGATTTCCAGTTCTAGAATAATTTAATATAAAGTATATTTTTTATTTATGGAGATAAAAATGGAACCAAACATTTATAAAAATTCATCCTATGCTTCAACCGAAATTGACCAGGGCTTGCGCACATACATGCTACGTGTCTACAACTATATGGCAATCGGCCTTTTCATAACGGCAATTATCGCATATTTTGCTGCAGCGTCAGGCTTGTATCTCGCATTGGCACAAACTCCTCTAATTTGGGTTGTAATGCTCGCACCATTAGGCATGGTTTTCTACCTGAGCGCACGTATTACTCGAATGTCTTTCACGTCAGCGCAGGCGTCTTTTTGGATTTTTTCAGGCCTCATGGGATTGTCTCTATCATACATCTTCTTGGCGTATACTGGTACTAGCATAGCTCGCGTTTTTCTCATTACATCTGGCTCCTTTGGAGCGCTCAGTTTGTTCGGATATACAACAAAGAAAGATTTATCTGCTTGGGGTTCATTCCTCTTTATGGGTTTAATTGGCATAATATTGGCATCAATTGTAAATATTTTCATTGGTTCAAGCGGAATGCAGTTTGGGATTTCTGTTTTGGGTGTACTGATATTTGCAGGATTTACAGCTTACGACACACAGCAAATTAAACAGATATATTATCAAGGTGATAGTGCTGATGTATCAGGGCGTAAAGCGATTATGGGTGCGTTAAGACTATATCTCGACTTTATTAATCTATTTATTTTACTAATACAATTATTTGGTTCGCGGAGATAAGGTTTAAATAACTTTATATTTGTTCTTATCTTTATCTAAAATTCTTAAAATAAGGGGGAGTTCACTCCCTCTTTTTAATATCTTACCATCTGTTCCTTTTACCTGATACATTTTTTGACTATTCTTAAGTTTAGGCAATTTATGTATTGTATATTGTGGCATTTCATTACTTTTTTTAAAGATTGAAAAGATTGCTTGGTCTTTGAGTGTGTCTATTGCATAGTCTTTCCATTGACCAGAGACTACTTTTCTTCCATACAGCGCGAGTATGTGGTTGAGTTCCTCTCTGGAGAAAGATGTAATTCTAGTATCTTTCGGATCAATATGATTTTTGTCTGATTGCGTCCAATTTTTACTATTTGGAGCGTTCCCATATTTATTTAAATTTAAAATATTATTCATTATGTATCCATTATTAATTTAGCATAATTAAGAATATGAAGAATTTAAAGTTAAAATATGTGGAAATTGACAAAAACTACATTATATAAAAAAAATAGGGTAAGAAAATCACAAAAATAACATCCAGGGGTATATATGTCTAAGGGAGGTAACAATATGGAATTCACTGCAGAGGTCAATCGTCTGCTACAAATTCTAACACACTCAATTTATTCAAACAAAGAAGTTTTTTTAAGAGAGCTGATATCAAACGCATCAGATGCATGTGATAAATTAAGATATATATCTATTTCTCAATCGGATGTGACAATTGATGAATTAAAAATAAAAATTACGGTAGATAGCAGCAAAAAGACCATTTCAATCTCTGATAACGGCATCGGTATGAGTCGGGAAGAAATGATCGAAAATCTTGGGACTATTGCCAGATCAGGTACGAAAACATTTATCGAAAATATGTCAAAAGATGACGATGCAACCTCCCAAATTGGTCAATTTGGAATTGGTTTTTATTCAGCTTTTATTGTTTCAAAAGATGTCACCGTATTGTCGAAAAAATTTGACTCTGAAGAGGTTCACTTATGGAGTTCAGATGGAACCGGCACCTATAATGTTCAGCAAATTAAAGACAAAAATATTAGTGGTACAGAAATAACCATCAAATTGGCTAAAGATGCTCATGATTTTGCGGATAAGCAGATAGTTCAGGATACAATAAAAAAATATTCAGATAATATTAATTTTCCCATATATCTATCTGAGAGCTCGTCTATTGACGGAGAACAAATAAATACAGCTGGTGCTATTTGGGCCAAGCCAAAGGCTGAGATTACCGAAGACCAGTATCATGAACATTATAATTTATTAAGTAGAAATTTTGATCAGCCACTATCAACGATTCACTATAAGGCTGAGGGTCGTTTCGAATATGATGTTTTACTATACATACCAACCACACGCCCCTTTGATCTATTTGATCAACAAAGAAAAGCAAAGTTGAAATTATATGTCAAAAAAGTTCTTATAAGTGACGATACGGATATTATCCCACCTTATTTGAGATTCATAAGCGGTGTTATTGATTGCGCTGATATTCCGCTAACTGTCAGCAGAGAAATTTTACAAGAAAACAACGTTGTCTTATCTATTAAGAAAGCTATCAAAAATAGAATAATTTCAACTTTAAATAAATTAGCAAAGGATGATAAAGATAAATTTGACATATTTTGGGAAGCATTCGGGCCTGTAATTAAAGAGGGTATTTATGAGGATTACGAGAAGAAAGATGATTTACTTAAGCTAATAAGGTTCAAATCTTCTAATACAAAAGACGGATACAGATCATTAGAAGAATATATTGGTGATATGAAACCAAATCAAAAATCAATATATTTTATTACATCAGAAGATTATCAGTCTGCGCTGGCAAATCCCTTATTGGAGGGTTATCTCGCAAGGGAAGTCGAGATTATAATACTGACTGACCCTATCGATAGCTTCTGGACAGCAACAGGTATAAAGTTTGAAGATAAAGAGTTGAAGCATGTATCGCATGGCACTAAAGAATTAACTGATATTGCTGTGACCAAAAAGGCAAAGAAAAAGAAATCAAAAGCTAAAATCACTGACTCTGACTTGAAGAAATTAATAGCTGAAATGACCAGAGTTTTGGGTGATCATGTTAGTGAGGTAAAAATAAATCCAAGCCTGATTGATAGCCCTGTTTGTATTTCAATTGGTGAAAATGTGTATGATAAAACAATGCAAAAAATACTCCAACAAAGGCAAGGAATATCCTTATCGAAGCCTGTTTTAGAGGTAAATCCAAACCATGATGTGATGATCAAACTGAGTGATATGTTTAAGAATAAACAAACAAAAAATATCAATACAACGGCTCATATATTACTAGATTATGCTCTTATCATGGACGGTGAAAAACCTCTTAATATTGAAGAGTTTGGAAAAAATATGCAGGATCTGATCGGCAAATTCAACTAATAATTTTTGTTGTAAATTGTGGCGGTAATTTGATTAAAAGTGCACAGATTGAGTATCCTTTACCAACCTGCTATTTGGTGGAATAAACTTCGTAAGATTTATTCCTTCTACTGCGGATTTATATTCTTCAATGTTTGGTGTTCGCCCTAATATCGCTGATAGAACAACGACGGGAGTTGAAGCAAGAAGTGACTCCCCCTTTTTTTCTTTTGAGTCTTCGACAACTCGGCCCTTAAAAAGCCTTGTGGATGTTGCCAGCACAGTATCACCTTTTTCTGCTTTTTCCTGATTACCCATACATAAATTACAACCTGGCCTTTCAAGGTACAATATATTGTCGTAATCTAATCGTGCCTTATCCTTCGGTTTATTGTCATCAAACTCGAAACCAGAGTATTTTTGTAAGATAGCCCAATCACCTTCTTCAATAAGCTCGTCAATAATATTATATGTTGGCGCAGCCACAACCAGCGGAGCCTTAAACTTTACATCCCCATTTGATTTTTCAAGGTTTTTTAGCATTTTTGCAACAATCTTTATGTCACCTTTATGCACCATACAAGAACCAACAAAACCTAAATCAACTTTTTTTTCAGATTTGTAGTAGGAGATTGGCCTAATTGTATCGTGGGTATATCTTTTAGATACATCGATATTATTCACATCAGGATCGGCTATCATTGGTTCAACTATTGCATCTAAGTCCACAATCACCTCTGCATAATATTTAGCATTCTCATCAGGTTGTAATGCTTCAACTTTTTTATTTTCAATTTCACTAATTCTTCTGTCAGCAATAGATATAAGGTTTTCTAGCATGTTATTTTCATTGTCCATGCCCTTTTCGATCATAATTCTGATGCGGTCTTTGGCTATGTTAAGGGACTCAATAAGTGTTTTATCTTGAGATATGCAAATTGCCGCTTTCGCTTTCATTTCAGCGGTCCAATCTGTAAATGTGAAAGCTTGATCTGATAACAGTGTCCCTATATGTACCTCTATAATTCTTCCTTGAAATACATTTTCATTATGTTGCTGCAGCATCTGAGCCTGTGTTGCGTGAACTACATCCCTGAAGTCCATATGATCTGCCATTTTTCCCCTGAATGTAACCTTGACTGATTCAGGGATCGGCATTGTTGCTTCCCCGGTTGCGAGCGCTAGAGCGACCGTGCCTGAGTCCGCCCCAAATGCCACTCCTTTTGACATGCGGGTATGCGAGTCCCCACCAATGACTATTGACCAGTCGTCTACTGTAATATCATTAAGAACTTTATGAATTACATCTGTCATGGGATGATATTTCTCTTTCGGGTCGCGCCCGGTAATTAAGCCAAATTCATTCATAAACTTCATCAATTTTGGAGTATTTTGTTGAGCTTTTATATCCCACACGGATGCTGTATGACAGCCTGATTGGTATGCCCCGTCAATTGAAGGAGATATTGTAGTGGCTGCCATTGATTCGAGTTCTTGAACAGTCATTGGGCCAGTCGTATCTTGAGAACCCACAATATTTACTTTTACTCGTGCATCAGATCCAGCGTGCAGAATTGTATCATCAGGCACACCAACTGCGTTTTTATTAAATATTTTTTCTACGGCTGTCAGACCTTGATTTGGATGAGAAATTATTTTTGTTTTAGCGTAAGGTGAAACTACCTCAACACCCAGTATTTCACACGCTTGATTTTGAAGTTTTTTTCCAAAAACAACAGCATATGAACCGCCAGCTCGAATAAAATCGATATCCTGTTGTGTAAAAGAATTAGAAATATCAACCAACTCTTTGGCACCATCAGCATTATAAAGTTTTTTAGTTTTTGTATTTATTTTAAGTAAAGTACCGGTATCGACATTATAGGTTTGTGTCAAGACAGGGCTTCCGTCATTATTTAGAATTGGTTCTTTATTTTCATCTAGAGCTTTAACCCAGTTTTTTAGGTCAATTCCAATACCGCCGGTTACACCAATTGTAGTTTGGAATATTGGCGAAACTCCATAAGATCCTGCAACAATTGGCGCAATATTTACAAATGGCACATATGGACTTGCACTCTTTCCAGTCCAAAGTGCAACATTGTTAACGCCAGACATTCGAGAGGACCCAACTCCCATAGTACCTTTTTCAGCAACCAGCATAACACGCCTGTTTGGATGTGCTTCTTTCAATTCTAGAATTTTTCTTTGAGCATCCTCGGATATGAAACATTTACCATGTAATTCTCTGTCTGATCTTGAATGAGCTTGATTACCCGGCGAGAGTAGATCCGTTGAAATATCTCCTTCAGCAGCTACATAAGTGACTACATCAATCTCTTCCTCAATTTCTGGAAGGTTCGTGAAGAATTCTGCTTTTGAATAACTGGTTAGGATCTCTCTGGCAATATTATTTCCATTTTTATAACCCTCTCTGATACGATCAATGTCTGCCTCGTATAAAAAAATTTGTTCCATTAATATTTTTGCCGCTTGCCCAGCAATTTCTGAGTCTTTTCCAAGGGCAAGATCAATCAATACTTCTATCGATGGTCCGCCTTTCATGTGTGAGAGTAATGTAAAGGCAAATTCAGGAGATATTTCTTCCAATTTAAATTTACCGGTAATTATTTCTTTTAATAGTTTCGCTTTTTCAGCGGCAGCGCTTGTGGTTCCCGGTAACGTATTATAAATGAGAAAGTCTATGCAATTGCCTCTTTCATTGCTTGTTGGATTTTTGATATGGGTAATAAGTTCTTTTAAAAGCTTACCATCATCAATTGGTTTTGGTTGCAATCCTTCGGATTTTCTATTTTCTATTTCTGTTAAATAGGTTCTGTAGAGGTCCATCTTAAATACTATATGTAATGTAAACAATCATGTTTCACTATTAAGTTTTACCACGATAGAATAGACATTCAAGTATATTTTGATAGTATGAGAATTTAAAGGTAAATTTGAAATTTTAAATATAATTATCAAAAAAAGAAGAAATGAAATTAAGCATAAATGGGCTGAGTTTCTCATATGAAGACAAAATAATCTTTGATGGGCTATCTCTAAATTTATCATCCGAAAAAATATCAGTACTAATTGGGCAAAATGGGGTTGGCAAATCAACGTTACTGAGAATAATTGCAGGATTAGAAGAGCAAGATAAAGGTGAGATTACTCTCAGTAATAATTCTAATGACCAAATTCTTATTAGAGGAAACATTTCATATTTAGGGCATAAGCTTGCACTGAAAGAGAATCTTTCGGTTCACGAGAATATTAACTTTTGGAAAAAATTTTATAACTGTGTAATACCTGATAATCATAACAAAGAACTTGGGATCGACAAATTACTTAATCGAAAAATCAGAGATTTATCGCAAGGTCAGAAAAAAAAAGTCGCTTTATTAAGGATTGTAATGTCCGACAAAAAAATCTGGCTACTTGATGAGCCACTTTCAAATTTGGATGAGCAGGCTGCGAATTATTTTAAAAATACTTTTATGTCAAAAGTTTCTGATCATAAGCTGATATTAATCACATCTCATACAAAGCTTAATATGAAAAATGAGTCTAGTATTTATATTGGGGAAGATGCATGAGGCAATTTATTTCAGTTATTCGTCGTGATCTATCTGTCTATCTTGAGAAAAAATCGACTTTTGTAATGGCAATAGCTTTTTTTCTTATAATATCTGCGTTACTGCCAATTAGCATAGGACCAAATCTTGATTTATTAGAACTTATATCGCCTGGACTATTGTGGATTGCTTTTTTATTGTCAATTTTATTGAACATCTCACATGTGTATGAGAGTGATTACAGGGATGGCTCACTTGATCTACTAATTCTGGAGTCTGATTTACCAGAGCTTATGCTTATTAGTAAAATTATTAGTTTTTGGTTACTAATAATTCTACCTGTGATTATTTTTTTGCCACTTGGAGGTATTATGTTGAATATGCAACCAAACGACCTAATAAAAATAATTTTTTTAATTATCGTCAGTAGCCCTTATATGATTTTGATTGCCTCTATTGGCTCGGCAATTGCGATTAAAATGAATAATTCAGAATTACTAGTGACACTTTTGGTCACCCCTTTTTACGTTCCAATCTTAATAATTGGTACACTGCCATTTGTAGAAAATGACATTCTAGACTTTACTTTTTTTAGATCATCTTTGTTACTTGGTGCTGCAACTTTATTTACACTTGCAATTATTCCCTTTTTAGTGACGTATATACTCAGAGTAAATAGTGAATAAAGGCATGGGAGATTTTACCTTGAACTTATTTAATCCAAATCAATTGCTGAGAAATATAAACAGATTTTCAAATTTACTATTCTTTACAGGAATAACTGTTCTTACGATTGGATTCTATTTTGCCCTTATTGTTGCTCCAAATGATTATCAACAAGGTGCAATGGTTAAAATCATGTATCTACATGTACCATCTGCGTGGCTTAGCCTCGGTATATATTCGTCAATAGCAGTAATGAGCTTAGTATATCTTATAACAAAGACGCCCATTTGTGCTTTGATTAGTAAGTCATTAGCGCCAATTGGTATAATTTTCACGTCAATTGTGCTGATATCGGGCATTCTTTGGGGGCGACCAATGTGGGGTGTTTGGTGGGTTTGGGACGCAAGGTTGACCTCGGTTTTGCTGCTTTTTTTTATATATCTTGGGCTTATTCTGATATACCGAATGGATGGTAAAAGAAATAGCTATTTTAAAATCGCATCTGTTTACGCACTATTGGGTTTTATAAATATACCAATCGTAAAATATTCTGTTGACTGGTGGAACACCCTACATCAACCTGCCAGTGTAATGCGGATGGATGGACCAACGATCCATTATTCAATGCTTTATCCATTATTATTTGTATTTTTTGGGTTTTGTTTAATTTCTCTGTATTTTTTATCACAAGCATTGAAGTTCGAAATATTAAATAATAAATTCAAAGCACGGCGCATTAAAGAGAAATTTTGAATATAAATGGAAGAATTATATATCTATTTTATCCTAGCTTCCTTCGGGTCAGCAGCTATTATAATCTTAAGTTATTATATCTATTTAAGAATATCGCTGAGAGATATACAGGAAAAAATGAGTCAGAGGGACGATGATCTTGAACTATAATCGTAAAAGTCTTTTATATTCGATGCTTCTGGTAATATTTTTATTTGTGATATTTTTTTTCTATTATTCCCTTCAAAAACAAGATCAAAATAGCATAAGGGTCATAGCACCAATAGCCGTCGGTAAGCAGCTACCCGCAATTGAATATGCTGATACGGTTTATGATGGAGCAGTTTTTAATGGCTTTGCAAAATCAGATCTACAACTAAATGAAATTTCCGTCTTAAACATCTGGGCATCCTGGTGTACGCCATGCAGAGCAGAACATGAGATTTTGATGAAAATTAAAGATCTAGATATACCATTATATGGGATAAACTATAGAGATAAACTTGATAATGCGGTTAAGTTTCTTGATGATTTAGGCAATCCTTTTACAAGCATAGGATTTGATTTTGATGGAGTATCAGCGATTACACTGGGTGTTTATGGTATACCAGAGACTTATGTAATTGATAGAAATGGTGTTGTACTAAAAAGACATATTGGTCCCCTCACTACAAAAGAATTGGCAGAGATCAATTCATACCTAAAATAGATGAGAAATAAGATGTATCATTTCTCATAATCAATTATAATTATACTTATTTTAAAAAATAGGATGAGTGAAATGATATATGAATTGAGAATTTACCATTGCACGCCAGGCTGTCTTCCAAAAGTCTTGGATAGATTTCAAAATATTGTATTTGGATTTTGGGAAAAATACGAAATAAAACAGGTTGGTTTTTGGACAACATTGATTGGCGAGTCAAATATGGATGTTACATATTTGCTCGAGTGGAACTCACTCGCAGAAAGAGAAGAGAAGTGGAATGCATTTCAAGCAGACCCCGAATGGATTAAGAGGAGGGCCGAGACAGAGCCAAATGGTCCATTAGTCTCATCATATTCCAATCAGATTTTACAGCCAACGGCTTTTTCAAATCTAAAATAAATATAGCAGTCAAATTTAGGAGGGTTAATGTCAACAAAATTAGATAAAAAAACAAGTGATTTAGCAGCAGAAAGGAAGATTGCATCACACAAAATATTACTCGAAAATGATGAGATGATTGTAACGCATTGGGTTTTTAAACCGGGTGAACAAACTGGATGGCATCTGCATGAGATGGATTATATGCCAATTCAATTATCAGAAGGTAAGTTGATGTTCGAATTTCCAGATGGTTCAACAAAAGAAATAGATTATGTTCCAAGAACCGCCTCGATTATCAAGGCTCCACTAGAACACAACGCAATAAATACAAGTGACATGGATGTCATCGCATTGGAAATTGAATTTAAAAAGTAATTAATCAGCAATTCCCAATGCCAGATAAAGAAAAACTGAAAGACAAAGTTGCAATTGTAACAGGGGCCGCTCAAGGCCTCGGTAAAGAGATCGCAATTGAGTTCGCACGTCAGGGAGCGCATATTGTCCTAATTGACATAAATCAAAAAGAGGCACAAAGAGTTGAAAATTTACTTCATAAAAAAAAATTTTATGTTGATTTAATCACTATCGATGCTTGTGACTCAAAGGATGTAAATAAAGCAATTAATGTCATTGCTAAGAAATACAAAAAAATAGATATATTGGTTAACGCCGTTGGTGGTTTCGATAAATTAGACTCTATTGAAGATATAAACGATCAAGAGTGGAATAAGGTAATTGATTTAAATTTAAATTCAGCATTTTATTGCACGCGAGCCGTTTTTCCCATCATGAAAAAAAATAGATACGGACGAATTATTAATATTTCATCAGGAGCTGGTCTTGCTCCAAATCCGCATGCGCCATCATACATCCCATATGGCGCAGCTAAGGCTGGTTTACTAGGGATGACAAGGTTATTAGCCAGAGATGCTGGAGAATTTGGGATTACGGTCAATGCACTAGCTCCCGGTACAGCATTAACTCCGCGCGTAAAAAAAGTTAGAGATGCAAGGAGTATTGAGAACATTGCCAAAATGAACCCAATGAGGAACTTAATAGATCCTATTGACTGCGCAAAGGCTGCACTTTTTCTTGCGTCTGAAGACGCCAGATATATTACTGGGGTCACGATGATGGTAAATGCAGGAAATTTGATTTTTTAAATCAGATCTTTACCCATTTTTGGTCTTTTATCGATTTGTCCATCGCTTCCAGTATAGCCACATTTTCAATTTTCTCCTGATTTGTGAACCTGTAATCTGCTTCACCCTGAACTGCCATTGCCCACTCTTCCAAGTTAGACTTAATAATATCTGTCGCTGGGAATAAATCTTTAATTGGCTCCGCCCCAATTTCACAAAATGATAATTCTGTTTCTGCTTTAAACATAGGATGCTTTAAATCTCTTACCTCAGCCCACATTTTATCGCCAAATGCGGTTAATCTGCAATAATATGGTGTCTTTGATATGACTGATAATTGGCCTGTCGCACCGTTTTTGAATTTCATTTGTACCGTGGATAGATCACCAGTCTCAAAACCCAAAACTCGATTTGAAGATTGGGCAAAAAGTCCTTCAACGCTCCCAAACATTGATAAGAAAAGATCCGTCATATGCACGCCAGTTCCGGTCATTCCACCAGCAGGTGCTTCAAATGAAGAGCCCCGCCAATTATCATTGTCAAGCGAGGCTAAAATATCGTGTGACCAATTAGCTTCTATATGCATCTTCTCACCAAATGCATCATCATCAATGATAGATTTTAGTTTCTCGATCGCTGGGTCGTATCTTCTTTCGTGTCCTATGCCGATGATAAAGTTGTTTTCATTTGCAATTCGTATCATATTTTCTGCCGAGCTTCTGCTAAGAGCCATCGGCTTTTCGCAAAAGACCTGCTTTTTTGCTTTAATAGCTGACTTTAGCTGATCTTCATGTTGCGAATTCGGCGTGCAGATAATTACTGCGTCAATATTATTTTCCTCAAGCATTTGGTCATAGGTTGGAAAGGCATTAATTTTATTTTCTTCCAAATATTCTTTGTGTTTTTCCATCGTTCTTGATGAAGCTGATGTAACCCTTATTTTGTCGCTATCTTTTAAAGTATTTATGATTAGTTTTCCCCACCAACCTAATCCAAGCAGGCCTGCATTTATCATTTTTAACTCACTTATTTAATTCCATTATTGTTATTAAGCATACTTGATATTATAGTAAGATTTAATAATTATCAATTAAGTTGGAGACAGCGATGAAAGCATTAGTTTTGGAGTCAAAGGGTGCACCATTTGTTTATAAAGACGTCAAAGATCCTGTGCCAAGTGATAACGAGGCCGTCGCAAAGATCATTGCCTGTGGCTCTGGGCTTACAATCCAACATGTTCGTGCTGGACGTATAGAAGTAGATTATCCAAGAATTATTGGGCATGAAATAACTGCAGTAATTGAAGAGGTAGGGAAGAGTGTTACAAATCTCAAGGTTGGTGACGCCGTAACGGCTTATTTCTATTTGACTTGCGGGCATTGTAAATGGTGCAACAATAATAGAGAGACACTATGTGAAAATTTTGGGGGTTATGTTGGCAGAGAGATTGATGGGGCCTACGCTGAGTACATGAAGCTTCCAGCAGAAAATTTTCTAAAAATACCTGAAGCGCTTGATTGGAAGAAAAATCCTGCAGAGATTGCTGTGATATGTGACGCTATTGCCACACCATTCAAAGTAATCCGGCATGCATCCATAAAAACGCAAGATACAGTCGCAATAATTGGAGCGGGAGGTGGTCTTGGTATTCATATGATTATGATGGCTAAATGGGCAAATAGCAAAGTCATTGCTGTTGATATAGCTAGTAATAAATTTGACGCATGCAAACAAGTTGGTGCTGATGTATGTATTAATCCAAGAGACCACAACGATAATCAGGCATTTTATGACTATACAAAAGGAATGGGGGTTGATGTCGTCATAGATTTTGTTTCAAGCAACGAGTCATTAAATTTAGGCTTTTCGATTTTAGCTCGGGGAGGAAGGCTTGTCACCCTAGGCGGAGGCGGGCCACAAAATGCTGTTACGGCATTTGCAGGTGACTTATTAAATAAAGAGGCTATTGTAATGGGTAGTCGCTATGCAACAAAGCAAGAAGTAATTGACTCTTTGGATCTTGTTGCAAGAGGTGACGTCTGGCCATTAGTGACAGATGTTAGAGATATGTCACAGGCCGAAGAGTTGCATGCCTTGGTTGAGGATGCAAAAGTAACGGGTCGTGCAGCCTTGTTAATTAAATAAAATTAAAAGGATATTGTGAGGGAAAGAAATGAAAGAACTTAATGTCTACTTATCAGGAGAGATACATACGGATTGGAGAGATCAGATTGTCTCAATGACGAAAAAAAAAGGATTAAATGTTCAGTTCACAAGCCCAGTTACAATACATGAAAATAGTGATGATTGTGGTGTAAAAATACTCGGTAGTGAAGAGCAGTCATTCTGGCATGATCATAAAGGAGCAAAAATAAACGCCATAAGGACAAGGAATCTAATCCAGAAGGCTGATCTAGTTGTTGTGCGATTTGGCGAAAAATACAAGCAGTGGAACGCTGCATTCGATGCAGGATATGCACATGGTCTTAATAAGCCCCTAATTATTATGCATGACGATCAACACGCACACGCACTCAAAGAAGTAGATGCAGCAAGCCTTGCTGTAACACAAACTCCTGAGCAAGTTGTAAAAATAATCGATTATGTGATGAATGGGAAGTTAGATTAAATAGCACGTGTGACTAATTGTATCTACTAAGCGCCATCTGAGCTGTAATCTCGATCAATTTATGAAATAATATACCAATTACAGCCAAAAGAAGTAAACATGCAAACATCCTTGATATATTGAGACGATATCCTGCTTCAAGAATCCTAAAAGCCAATCCGGAGCTTGAGCCACCTGCGCCTGCCGCAAATTCTGCAACAATCGCGCCAATTAGTGATAATCCTGCTGACACTTTGAGGCCAGCGACAACACTTGGTATTGAGTTCGGGATCTTTAAATGAAGCAAAGTTTTGAATTTTGAGGCTTTATACAATCTAAATAAATCGAGGAGTTCTGGATTTGCGGAATTTAAACCAAATAATGTGTTTGTTAGGATAGGAAAAAAGGCAACAAGCCAGACACAAATTAATAGGGCTAAATATGTGCTATCTACATAGATTATAATAATGGGTGCAATTGCAACAATTGGTGTAACCTGTAATATAATTGCAAGTGGTAAGAGGGTATCTTGAACTGAGCGCGAATAGCTCATCAATAATGCAATCAGAATCCCACCGCTACTTGCAAGTAAGAAACCGAGAAGAGCAATTTCAAGTGTGTTCAACATAGCAGGAAAAAGAATAAACCAGTCTTCTAACAGTGTCATAATTACAAAAGATGGAGCTGGTAAAATATAATGAGGGACATCGCCAAGTCTAACATAGAGTTCCCACATTAAAAATATGGAAATTATTAGTATAATTGATGGGAGTTTAGAGAGATAGGATATCTTACCTTTGAATAAGTTCATCGATATCGTTTCTAACGATGTTGGCTATTTTTGGATGAATTCTTCGTTGTAAATTTCATTTATATCATCCAGTTCCTTTACAACATCGTATTTTAACATTTGCTTATAAAACTTCCGGATCTTTTCTGAAGAAAAATATCCAATGCCATACTTTTGTGTATCATTAGTTTCAACAATACCATATTCTTTTAATTTATTCATAGAATATTTTATTTTGGCATCAGTTATGTCAGGGTTTTCTTTTTTTATTAGTTCGTTTGTTTTTGATGCGTCACCATGAAGATAGTTTTTCCATCCGACTTTAGATGCATCAATAAAACATCTTAATTCATCTTTGCGATTAGTTATTGTACTTTCCATCGCTTCAATGGTGGTTGAGTATGTATCAAAACCGTAGTCTGCTAATAGAAATACATTCGGTTCAACTCCGATTTCTTTTGAGATAGAGTAAGGCTCGGATGTTAGGTAACCTTGTTGTGCCGAGTTTTTATTTGCAAGAAATGGCGCCGAATTGAAGAGATAAGGTCGCCTCTTTTCTGCATCAAAATTATGCTCTCTCTCCATCCATCTGAAAAAAGTAACCAAGCCCATATCACTAATATAAATGGGATCAGCATTCCGCAGATCCTCCCAAGATCTAAGATTTCCTTCGGGATGAGATATAACTATCTGAGGGTCTTTCTGAAAGAATGCTGCAATCGTTTTGATTGGTACACCTTCAGCACGGGAGTTTATTAACTGAATAAGATTGCCGCCCATATACACATCTATTTTATTTGTAATTAGTTTAGCTCGATTATTGCTGCCTGGTCCACCTTGAATTATTTCTAAGTCTAGGCCACATTTTTTGTACTCACCATCCGATAGCGCTTGATAGAAACCCCCATGTTCTGGTTGAGCTACCCAGTTTGTTGCAAATGTAAAATTAGTTTCTGCACTGGCTGATATTGGAAAAAATAAGATTAAGATAAAGATAAAATGACGCATGTTATTTCCGTTTATTTTGCATTCTGTTAAGAATTATGAATTACAATTTAACTATAAGATCAAAAATGTTTTTACGTTGATTTTGATTTTATTTTGATTTTATATTTTATAACTATATATTGAACGTCTTCATAGGGCAAAATAGATCAACTTACTGGCACATAAGATTATATGTATATTTATCTCCCCATAGCCGAAGTTTCTGTAAACTTAATCATTTTATTTGGAATGGGTGGTGCTGTGGGTATTCTGTCGGGTATGTTTGGCGTGGGTGGTGGATTTTTAATGACACCTTTACTCATTTTTTATGGAATACCCCCAATAGTTGCTGTGGCTACTGAAGCAAACCAAATTGTAGCATCCTCAATATCTGGAGTTGTCGCGCATTGGCGTAGAAGGGCTGTAGATTTCAAGATGGGCACTGTCCTATTGATTGGGGGGGTAATTGGATCTTTTTTGGGTATTGAATTATTCGCACTACTCAAAAATATTGGTCAAATAGACTTGATGATTTCACTAGCATATGTCTTATTACTTGGGTCTATTGGTTCGCTTATTTTCGTCGAGGGTATCAGGGCAATTATAAACAAAAGAAATGATAAAATAGCTCAAATTCGAAAAAGAAAAGAGAGAACATGGGTATACACCCTACCATTCAGGGTTCGTTTCAAAAAATCCGGTTTATACATAAGTATCATACCTCCAATTACTATCGGAATATTTGTTGGGATACTTGCTTCAATCATGGGGGTCGGTGGGGGATTTGTAATGGTTCCAGCAATGATTTACTTATTAAGGATGCCAACTAATATTGTTATAGGAACATCCTTATATCAAATTATTTTTGTAACAAGTCTTGTCACGATACTGCATGCGTATGAGAACCAGACTGTTGATGTTATGTTAGCAATAATACTTATGAGTGGGGGTGTTGTGGGTGCGCAAATTGGTGCATTTCTGGGGCATAGATTAAAAGCTGAGCAATTGAGGTTTCTATTGGGCGTTCTTATACTTGCAGTTTGCGCAAAGATGTTGATTGAGCTTGTTGCTGAACCACAAAATATATACGTGATTTCTGATGTATTATTATAGTTTTATTAAAACACTGATAGTTGCGCTAGTTTGTATCGGGTTTTCATTTACAAATTATGCTTCAGCAAATGAAGTTGAGGCTGACCTTGTAGTGCAACTTGACGATCCACATATACAAATAGGTTCAAATTTTTTCGGGGAAGAGCTTCTTATTTTCGGAGCATTCAATAGCGGTGACTTATCAAAATCAGATATAATTATTAAAGTAAGAGGAACCAGCAAATCTATTTCCATCAGAGAAAAAGTAAAGAAATATGGAATTTGGGTAAATAGTGAAGATACTATTATAGATAATGTCCCCAGTTATTATGCAATTTATAGCAATCGAAATATTCAGCGAATTACAGCCCAGGATTTTCTCGAAGAAAATCAGATCGGTCTCGAGTATTTAAAATTTATATCAAATGAGAAAAATCAAACCCCGAGTATCTATAAAGAAATAATAAAAAAGAACAAGGAAGAGGGTATTTTCATAGAGAAGTATACCGGTGTAAGAATTGTTGGTGACAAACTTTTTCGTGCGTCAGTACAGTTACCCAAAGATATAAATGAAGGTAGTTATGAAGTTACTATTTATTTTTTTGATGATCAAAAATTAGTGGATAGGGATACCTCAAGAGTATTTGTTAACAAAACACTTGCTGGAAAATATATATACACCCAAGCAAATGAGAGACCACTATTATATGGTATAATCTGCGTTGTTATTGCTTGGATTGCTGGGCTGTCAGTTGCAGGACTTTCAAGAGCCAGATGATGGCATACTATTATTTTATATCTGAGCCAATAAGTTCGCTTATCGATTTAACTCCATATCGCTCGACTTCATATATTAATTCTTTTTTTAATTTACTTATCAGTGTTGGTCCCTCATAAACAATTGCGGTATAAAGCTGTATCAGTGACGCGCCATTCCGTATCTTCTCAATAATGTCCTGACCTGTAAATATACCCCCCACTCCAATAAGGGGTATCTTTCCCTCTGAAATTTTATAGGTATCTCTCAACATTTTTGTTGATTTTTGCATCAATGGTCTACCTGAAAGACCACCCTCTTCGTTTATGAACTTTTTATTCATAATATCTTTTCGTTCAACTGTAGTATTTGATAGGATCAAGCCATCAATCCCACCATCTATTGAGAGGTTTACAATTATTTCTAGCTCCTTTTTTGTTAAGTCGGGGGATAACTTAATCAAAATTGGAGTTTTGAGGCCATCTATCTTATAGGCTTTAATTAATTTTATTAATTCTTGGAAATGTTGACCTGACTGAAGATCTCTGAGACCCGGAGTGTTTGGTGATGAGATATTAATTGTAATATAATCAGCAATTGTGGAAAATTTTTTAATTCCAATCTGATAATCGCTTAATTTATCTTTCGTATCCTTATTTGCCCCAATATTTATTCCAATTGTACCTCTTTTTTTAGTTTTGCATAGCCTATCATAAATAATTTCCATTCCATCGTTGTTGAAGCCAAGCCTATTTATCAAGGCGTCATCTTCTGGCAGGCGAAAAACTCTCGGTGCCTCGTTTCCTGCTTGTCCATATGGTGTTACAGTTCCGACTTCAGTGAATCCAAAGCCTGACAAAATTATTTCATTTGGTACTTCAGCATTTTTATCAAAGCCAGCTGCTAGACCAATTGGGTTATTAAATATTAAACCAAATACTTCCTGTTTTAATAATTCAGAATTATTATTTGAGGGTATATGAATCCCTGTTTTGAGGGCAGAAATTGCTAATTTATGCGCCTTTTCTGGTTCAATTAAAAAAGCAATATTTCTAATTTTTTTATAAAAGCTCATTAATTTCTAACATAGTTTCCGGCTAGTGCCTCCATTATTAATTTTTGGGTATTCTCCACCCCATAGATCAATACAAATGATCCAAATCGAGGTCCATCTTTTTGGCCAAGAAGAACTTCATAAATCGAGCAAAACCAGTCACGCATTGGTTCAAATTGATACTCTCTGCCTATTCGGTAAATTTCTGATTGTATTATTTCGGGATCTGTAGCATCCATAAAATTATTTAATGTCTCTGATAATTCACGCAAAGCTGCCTCTTCGTTTTGACTTGCTTTCCTATATTGCTTTTTCGGTTTAACGAATTGGTTAAAGTAATTTATTGCAAAGCCAATCATATTATCAATAGCATCTCGATTTTCGTTCAAAGTAGTGCTATCGTAATAACTATTCAGAAATCCCCACAGTATCTCTTTACTCTCTGAATTTGAGGCACTAACAAGATTCAGAAGCAATGAATATTGTATTTCCGGGAATTTTTTAGGGGGTTTGCCACCATGGATATGCCAAACTGGATTATCATAAATTGATGGATCAGAATTACTATTTAGTTTTGTATAATTTTTTAAGTGGGATGCATATTCATCCATATTCTTGGGTATTACGTCAAAATATAATCTTTTTGCTTTTCTCGGTGATTGGTACATAAATAGAGATAAACTCTCTTGAGACCCGTATTGAAGCCACTCATCTATTGACAGACCATTCCCGCGTGACTTCGATATCTTCTCTCCATTTTCATCTAGAAACAGTTCATAGTTAAATCCTTCAGGGGGAACACCATTTATGACTCTGCATATTTGCCCACTAAGCTTCACGGAGTCAATCAAGTCTTTCCCGGACATTTCATAGTGAATATTTAGAGCTTTCCATCTCATTGCCCAATCAGCTCTCCATTGGAGCTTCACTTTTCCATCTTGAATTTCAGTTTCAGTTTCTTTATTTGTTAAGGGGTTGGTATAAAATATTTTTTTAGAATTTTGATTTACTTCATTTATTTTTACTTGAAATACTTGACCAGTGTCTGGACAAATCGGAAGGAAAGGACTATACGTCTTGCGCCTTTCGCTTCCAAGAATTGGTTTTACAATATCTATAATCTTTTCATGGTTTTCTAATACGTCTAACAGAGTCTTATTGAAAAAACCATTTTTATAATAGTCTGTTGAACTAATGAACTCATACTCAAAATTAAACTGATCAAGAAAACTCTTTAATTTATTATTATTATGTTCACCAAAACTAGCATATTCCCCAAAGGGATCTGGTACCTCTGTTAGAGGTTTTCCTAAATATTTGGATATTTCGGCTTGGTTTGGGATATTATCCGGCACTTTCCTGAGCGCATCCATATCATCTGAAAAACAAATTAATTTTGTTTTTTTTGAGTTATTTGTTATTTCTTCAAATGCATTTTTTACCATGATAGTTCGAGCGACTTCACCAAATGTACCAATATGAGGAAGTCCTGAAGGGCCATAACCAGTTTCAAATACAACAGGTTCGTTGTCTTCTATCTTATTAATTTTTTCTAGTAATTTTTTAGCCTCTGCAAAAGGCCACGCTTTTATGTTCTCAAAGTGATCCATGTTGGTGCGCTGCTTAAATAATAATGTTTTAATCTATAAAGTGCTTTGAAAGCTTTAGACCTTGCGATTGATATGTAGAGCCAATATCCACACCATATAGTTTTGATGGTGTTTCTGCAAGTTTTTCATATTTCAGTCTTGCTATAATTTGCTTGTCCTCAATATAGAATGGCACATCTAAGCTTCTAACCTCAAGTACCCCCTTACTGGCTTTCGATAAATCGTTCGTATCTCCAAAGCCGGGGTCAAAAAAACCTGCATAATGAACTCTTAGTTCGCCCATCGTTGGGTCTATGGGAACCATTTCAGCGGCATATTCTGGAGGTATCCTGACGAATTCAGTTGATGCAAGAATATAAAATTCATTTGGGTCCAAAACCAATCTTTTTTTTTGGGTTTCATGAATTGGATCCCAATATTCACTCACTTTATAATGACCAATTTTGTCTACATCTATAGGTGCTGTATAGTGCT
>Ga0066378_10000321_pt1 | contig 20317 bp, 14 predicted proteins | sample Knorr_S23_td_DCM_FD_70947 | JGI IMG/M metagenome (GOLD analysis project Ga0066378, IMG submission 70947) | Marine microbial communities from Southern Atlantic Ocean transect - Knorr_S23_td_DCM_ad_71m_LV_A | ecosystem: Environmental > Aquatic > Marine > Oceanic | place: Southern Atlantic ocean...
GTGCATCGAGCATGACCACGGGAATGTTCTGGATGCGCTCCATGACCGAGGGGGGGACTTCCTTGCAGTCGGTGAGATAAGCCAGCCGCTGGGTACCCTCCACTGAAAAAATGAAACCATGAGTTTGCATGCGCCCGTGAGGTAATGGAACCGGTGTGATCTCAATGTCCTCGATGGTAAAGGGGCCGTCGATGATCCGAGGGTCGGGTTTGAAGTAGGTGGAGGGAATGGATGGATTGTCAAAGGCGTAGGAGAAGACCTTGCGAATCGCCGCCATGGCCTGGGCATTGGCATAAACAGGAAAGGAGCCTCCCAGTTGCTGACTGAAACGCCGACAGTCGTCCATGCCCATGATGTGATCCGCGTGAGCATGGGTGATCAAGACGGCATCCACCATCCCAATCCCTTCCCTGAGACACTGAAGTCGCATCTCGGGTGTGGTGTCGATGAGCAGGCGGACGCGGTCGGTTTCGACAAGGATGGACGGGCGCGTTCGATGGTTCTTGGGGTTGGCAAGGAATGCCTCAGGATAGGTGGCGCCGATCACCGGTACTCCCATGGAGGTTCCGGAACCCAAAACCACGACTCTCAAGCTGGAATGACTCGTCTCGATCTCAGTCATGCATCTTTTCTCTTGGCGGGACGCTAGCACGGAAGGCAGATTGGAGACGAACATTAATTCCATGCTGACCACCCTTCGCATCAAGAATCTCGCATTGGTGGATGATCTTACCCTCGAACTAAGTGAGGGCCTCAACATCATCACCGGCGAAACAGGGGCGGGCAAATCCATCATCATGGGAGCCTTGAACCTGATCTTGGGGCAGCGGGCAGACCGATCCCTCATTCGTTCGGGTGCCGATCAATGCGTGATCGAAGCGGTGTTTCAAGTAGGAGGAGAGATTCTACCGGTGCTCGAGTCGATTCTTGAAGCATGGGGTCTGGAGCCTTGCCAAGATCAGACCTTGTTCCTCAAACGTTCCATGAGGACCTCGGGCGCCAACCGCCAGTTCGTCAATGGATCTCCCACGACGCTCGAAGCTCTCGCACAATTGGGGGATTATCTGGTGGACATGCATGGGCCTCATGATCATCAATCCCTCTTGGATGGGGGGCGTCAGCTCCAGATTTTGGATGCCTTTGGTAAATTGGAAGGCCACCGCCATGCTTTCGGGGAGCCACTGAAGGCTCTACGCGATCTTCAGGAACAAAAAGCTTCTTTGGTGGTGGATGACCAGACCTACTTGCGGGAGTTGGAACTATTGCGCCATCAGGTGCGTGAAATCAGTCAGGCCCAGCTCAGTCCCGAACAAGCACAAGAGTTGGAGACTCAGTATGAACGCCACTTGCATGCTGCCAAATTGCTGGAGCTTTCCCAGGGGGCCCTTCACTTGCTCAATGAGCAGGAAGGTTCGCTATGGGACCTGATCGGGACCATCGGTCGCAATCTGGACCAAATTCGATCCCTCGACGCTGCCACTCAGAGTATGGAAGGCATCCATCAGGAGCTTGCCAATCAAGTGTCTGAATTGGAACAGGCCCTATCCCATTACGTTGACCGACTGGATCTGGATCCTGCTCTCCTGCAGGAACTCGAAGAGCAGATGGCCTCGATACAATCCCTCAAGCGCAAATATGGACCCGAAATAGAGGACGTATTGCGTTTCGGGCAAGAAGCCAGCACACGTCTCGGAGAGCTGGAATCGCGTGCCGATACCCTGGCACATCTGGATTCGGATATCGCGAAGATGACCGATCAATGCCTGAGTGCTGGCAAAAAGCTTTCGCAAGCACGTTCCAAAGTCCTTCCCAAGCTTGAGAAAAACATTGAGCAAGAATTAAAGGATCTGGGTTTTCATCAAAGCCGGTTCCGTGTCGATGTGCAGAGCAGGAGCCTTCTCAATGCTCAGGGCCAACTCCAGGTTTCAGCGCAAGGCCTGGATCGAGTGGATTTTCAATTCGGGCCCAATCCAGGAGAGCCCCTGCGCCCCCTCAGATTAATCGCCTCTTCAGGTGAAATGGCCCGAGTCATGTTGGCGCTCAAGACGGTTCTTGCCGCGCAGGATCAGGTGCCCTTGCTGGTGTTCGATGAGGTCGATGCCAACGTCGGAGGTGCTACCGGGAAGGTGGTGGGTGTGAAGATGAAGGAGATTGCCCGACACCGTCAAGTGATCAGCATCACTCATCTAGCACCCGTGGCTGCTTGTGCAGCGCACCATTATCGTGTGACCAAGGAAGTTAAAGAGGAACGCTCTTATTCTGCGATTGAAAAACTGACCCCAAAAGAACGTGTGGATGAAATCGCCCGCATGCTGGGCGGGGAGGATGAAGCAGGGCGAAAGCATGCCAAGGCCATGCTCAAGGAGTCTGCCTGAAGCCATCAATTCCCGAAGAATTCTTTCTGACTTTTGACTGAGTCTCCATCCTGGCACCCGGGGTTGCGGCGTACTTTTTTGGCCTGCTCCCTGATGGCTTTTCTCCTCGAGTCGTCCAGTCGGTCCAGGTTCTTGAATTGAAACTGCAGACGTTGGTTGCTCCGAAGTCGTTTCTCATGCTGCATGAGAAAATCCCAGTAAAGAGTGGTAAAGGGGCAGGCTTTTTCTCCGGTTGCCTGGTCTGGATCGCGCGGGCATGTCTGGCAGTAATTGCTCATGCGCTTGATATATTTGCCAGTCGCAATGTAGGGCTTGGAGGACATCTTGCCTCCGTCTGCGAACTGGGACATCCCCAGGACGTTGGGTGCTTCGACCCATTCCACCGCGTCCACATAGACTCCAAGAAACCAAGCATGGATTTGTTTGGGATCGACCCCTAGCATCAGGCTGTAAAGACCCAGAACCATGAGTCGTTGAATGTGGTGCGCGTAACCATCGTGAAGCGTTTCGCTGACACAATGGTGCAGGCAGGAAAGGGGGGTGTTGCCATCCCAGTAGAAATCTGGAAGCCCTTGCCTGGCTTTCAGGAAATTACTTTCCAGATAGCCTGGCATGGATTGCCAGTAAACGTGCCGGACGAATTCTCGCCAGCCTGCAATCTGTCGAATAAAACCCTCGGTGGCCTCGATGGAAACGGCTCCCTGGTCGTAGGCATGAATGACCGCCTGAATGACTTCTCGAGGGTTCAGAAGTTTGACGTTCATCGCCGCGGAAAGGCGACTGTGGTAAAGGGTGGGCTCATGGATCCACATGGCATCCTGATAAGTGCCAAAATCTCCCAGACGATGGTTGATGAAATCCTCCAGTGCCCTCAGCGCCTCTTCTCGTGTGACGGGCCACCGGAAGTGTTCCACCGATCCCGGATGATCGGTGCATTGGCCCTCAACCCACTGAAGGACTTCCTCCGTAATCGCATCGGGCATGAAACGGGCAGGCTCCCTAAGGTTTTGAGGCCCCTTTTTTCCAAAGCTCCCGCGATTGGAGGCGTCGTAATTCCACTTGCCTCCTTCCGGTTTTCCAGCGCTGTCGATGAGTATCTTCTGGGCTTTTCGTACCTCCCGATAAAAATATTCCAACCGCCACTCCTTGCGCTGACTGGCCCAGGTTTCAAAAAAGGCTCGATTGGTCAAAAAGTGAGGGTCTTCGACCCAGTTCAATGCGACCCCAAGCTTTCGACAGGTCGCTTCCATGGCCTCCTTGACTCTCCATTCCCCGGGTTCCAGACAAACGACCTGAGTGGGATGGAGTCTCTGGATGTCTGAGGCAAGGGCCTTGCCCAGTGAACCTGCTTCGGACGCTTCATCAATTCGATGATAGAGTAGAGGCATTTTTCGATCGAGCAGGGACTGGGCAAAATGACGCATGGCCGAGAGAAAAAAAGCCACGCGCGATTTGGAGGAAAGGACGTGCGTGGATTCCTCCCATACTTCGGCCATCCAGAGCAGGTCTTTTTTTGGATCTACCTTCTTGAGGATCGGATTGGTAGGGGAGAGTTGATCCCCCAGAAGGACGATTAGGCGCTGGATGGAAGAAGGTTTGCTCATGAGTTTAACCGTTTGTGACAAAAGCAGGTTTGGCGTGACCAAAGCGGTCGTAGAGCTGCTTGTGGCGGTAATCGAAAAGTCGCCTCAACTTTTTCCGCACAGCCCATCCTAAAAGTCGGTCGGCTACGGCTCCCCCAGGCAAGGAGCACGCAATGACGTCCCTCATGCGCGTCGTTTCTTCGCTCAAAGGCTCAAAGAGATGCTGATGATGCCAGTGCTTGAACGGGCCCTTGCGCTGGATATCATCAAATCGCCTCTCCGGAACAATGTTTTGGTGGTGCGCAATCCAATGGAGCTTGAAGGGGCCCAAACTCAATTCAAGGGTGAGTTCCGCATGCTCCTCAAGGACGAAGGATTCATTCAATACTCGCACTGGTTCCGATGGAGGGGTGAGAGCCTCCAGCGCACCCGGTTGCAAGTGCCAATCATACAGCTTTCGGGCGCAGACCGACAATACGGAGGTTTTCTCAAAGTGAATCATGTGGAGGATTTGAAGGGCGTCTGTTTCGAGAATTAAGGTTCCCTGCTAAGGTTCAATGTCAATCCCTAGCGACACTTTTGATCCCAGGCGCCTGCTAATCGCATGAGCAGCGTTGCGACATTGCACTGGTCGAATGAACTTGCTAGCGTGGGACTCCATGAGAATTTTGTCCGGTATTCAGCCTTCCGGGGCACTGCACCTTGGGAATTATTTTGGCATGATGCGCCCCGCCATTGATCTTCAGGAGCAAGGGGATGCCTATTATTTCATCGCAAACTATCACTCTATGACATCGCTTTTTGATGCCGAGAAACGTCGCCAGAATGTCGTGGATGTGGCTCTGGATTTCATGGCCTGTGGCCTGGATCCTGAGCGGTGTGTCTTCTTTAAGCAATCGGACATTCCTGAGCACACGGAGCTGACATGGATGTTGACCACTCTGACACCCATGGGCCTGCTCGAGCGATGTCATAGCTACAAGGACAAAATTGCCAAAGGACTTTCTCCCAACCACGGCCTTTTCGCATACCCGGTGCTGATGGCTGCCGACATTCTGATCTACGACTCTCAGGTCGTCCCGGTGGGGAAAGATCAGAAGCAGCACGTGGAGGTGACGCGGGATGTGGCCATCAAATTCAATCAGACCTACGGAGATACCTTTGTCGTTCCGGAGCCCCGCATTCGCGAGGAGACCGCCGTGGTGCCAGGCATCGATGGTCAGAAGATGAGCAAAAGTTACGAAAACACCATCGAATTGTTTGGTGCTGAAAAACCTCTTCGCAAGAAGATCATGAGCTTGGTCATGGACAGTCGTGGTATGGACGAACCCAAGCCGGATGCCGATCGGAATATTGCTGTTCAATTGCTCAAATTGGTCGGGTCGACGGAAGTCGCCTCTGCATGCGAGGAACGCCTGCGAGCCGGTGGCTATGGTTATGGTGATCTCAAGAAGGCCCTTTTTGAGGCCTACTGGACTTACTTCGAGCCCATGCGACAGAAGCGCGAGGAGCTGGCAGCCAACATGGATTACGTTTACGAAGTGCTTGCTAAAGGAGCTCAAAAGGCACGCGAGGTGGCCACTGTCGTCAATCAGCGTGCCAAGCGTGCCTGTGGTTTGGATTAGGTCTGTGCCGAATGCCTACGCATCCTCAAAAGCCCGATTTCATGTCCCTGAAGCCTGAAGGGGACGCCTCAAGCGTTCACCCTTGTCGAGCCTGACTCATGAATTCTGCGAATGATCACCCCATCATCGTTTTGGGTGCGGGGATGTCGGGTCTGGCGGCCGCATCCTTGCTCTCGCAATCTGGCTGCTCTCCTCTCGTGTTGGACAAAGCGCGTGGCGTGGGCGGACGCATGTCACGACGCCGCACTGAGTGGGGGCCCATCGACCACGGAGCATCCTTCTTTCAAGCCCGGCATCCTCTATTTCAAAAGCAAGTGGATGCCTGGCTTCAGCAAGGTTTGGTTTTTTCATGGAGTAGGGGGTTTTCAGATGAAAGCGGTCACAGGCGTGAATCTGGGGTCCCATGCTATGCATGCAGTGAAGGTATGAATGCGGTCTTGAAGGATCTTGCTCGAGGTCTGGATATCCATACTCGACAAAAGGTGCAGCGAGTGTGCGGGGTTCAGGATCAGTGGCAACTTGAAACCGAGGGAGGAGAGACCTATCGAACCGATGCTTTGCTGATGACGGCTCCGGTGCCACAGTCCCTGGAGCTCTTGAATCAAGGGAAGGTCAGCCTGGATGATTCCCACAGGTCGGCTCTGGCATCCATTGACTATGAGCCCTGCCTGGCACTGATGGTCGTTACCAGCCAGAAGTCACCTTTGCCGGAAGATGGAGGATTGTGGCTTTCGGGAGAACCTTTGTCATGGATAGCGGATCAATCTCGAAAGACCGGTTCGGAGAACGCCATTAGCCGATTGGTCCTTCATGCGGGGCCCGATTTCAGTCGAACCCATTGGGATGAGGATCCCGAGAAAGTCACCGAAGAGATCTTGAAGGCTGCAGACCCATGGTTGGCAGGGGAGCGGCTTTCAGTGCAATACCACCGATGGCGCTACAAGACGCCCCTCAAGGTCTTCCCTGAGCCTTGTTTGAAGGCTCACGCCAAACCTGCGCTCTTTCTGGCTGGTGACGGTTTTCAAAGGTCTGGAGTCGAGGGGGCCTATCTCTCCGGTCGTGCAGCGGCTCAGGCTCTGCTCTCTTGAGTGACATGCTCTTTTGAGAGGAGCGGAACCAACATGAGACCAGTGGTTGGATCTCCCAGTTGCTGGGTCCTCAGGCCTTCATATTGATGATGCCACCAGGCAATCAAGGAACATACCAGGGCATCGGTTTGATCTTCAACATCCTTGCTCCAAGGCTCCGCGAGCAACTTTTCCAGACGGCTGCACACCCGAAGTTCCGGGAATCGCTCCTTCAGGCAACGACGCAAATGTTTCTGTAACGATTTGAAGTGATGGCGACGTTCAGTGACCCGCCCCTTTTTGTAGGGGATCCGCTCCTCAAGCCCAAACCATCGAACCATAGTCGGGTGTGGGTAGACCTCAAAGAGAGAGTGTTTTGCTGAAGGGTTGAGAGAGAAACCCAGTTGAGTGATTTTCCGTGCAAGATCAGGCGGTCTGGGATGTTGCGATTGATTGGCTGGGTAGCAGCCGCATTTGTAGGAAACAAACCACCTTGAGGCCTCACGATCGACAGGGCGAGACCCGGATGTATTGGGGCAGATGACCGGCGCATCCATCGCGACCAAGCAAGCTCCTGAGGAACGATATCCCTCGAGAGTCGAGAGCAGTGCCTGGTCTCCCTGACTGAGAGTGATCTCCCGCAGCACGACTTGGGAACCTTTGGATTCCATCACACAGACTCCATCGGGCCGTCGATATCCCCAGGCCAAATCAATTCCAACAAAGAAGGTGCGGCTCATGGTCTGTTGTTAAGCCCCATCGAGGAACTCAGGGTGTGCGGGGGAATTTGACCTTCACCAACCGCTTGATGGAACGAAGCAGGCCTCCCACCAGGGGGAACTCCTGATACACTCCTGCAGTGGCGTCCCAGTGGTCGCGCTGCCAGCATACCTTTCCGGAGGTGCCCAATTGTATTTCGCTCACACCCTCCAGTTGGCGCGGGCGTCGACGAAAGGCATAGACCATCTGCCAACTGACGTAATGTCTGGAAGTGCCAACGGCATGACCAACCACACGGATCCGGATGTCCTGAAGTTGTTTGAACAGGTCGGCATAAACCGCATCGAGTTGTTCGAGACCTTTGGCTTGATTGATCGGATCTTCAAAGCTGGCCTCTGGTTCGTAAACGTTTCTCAGTTCTGATCCGATGCCGGGATGAAGCCCTTCCATAAATTCCATGAATCGCTTCAGTCCTGTTGGAGGAGTCTGTTCCATGACTCACTATTCCGTTCTTTGTTTCGAAGTCAAAGACCTTTCCCTCGCAAAGAGATGGAGGTTTACAAAAACCTTTGGAGGGTCGTGAACATGGATTGATCGCTTGTCTTCGTGGTCCTGCACACTTAAAAAGAAGCCTTCATCCATGAAACGTTGCTACCATCTCCTCACCGCGTTCGGGTGTCTTGTGTGGATGTCCAGGGCATTCGCCAATGAGGGACATTGGGCATGGAAGCCACCCGAGTGGCCGTCCATTCCAACGGTGGTCGATACGTCGTGGGTGCGAGGGCCGATCGATGCCTTCATTCTGAATCAACTCGAATCCAGAGGTTTGACACCTGCTCCCTCGGCAAGTCCGGAGACCCTCCTTCGAAGGATATGGTTCGATGTGCTGGGCTTGCCTCCCACCGAGGAGGCGTTGGAAGTCATGAAGAGGTCCACTGAAGCGGACCCCTGGGTAAAGGTCGTGGATGCCTTGTTGGCGTCTCCGCATTATGGTGAGCGCTGGGGGCGCCACTGGTTGGATGTCGCTCGCTATGGCGACTCCAATGGGGGAGACGAAAACCATGCCTATCCGCATGCGTATCGCTATCGGAATTGGGTGCTGGAGGCCTTGGACCGCGACATGCGATTTGACCGGTTCTTGCAAGCGCAACTGGCAGGAGATCTCCTGCCTCGGGGGGAAACCGAGTCGCTTGCAGGGACCGGTTTTCTCGCCATTGGGACCAAGATTCTCGCGGAACAGGACCCCATCAAAAAGCAAGCCGACACGATCGACGAACAACTCGACACCCTGAGCCGAGCCTTCATGGGGTTGAGCCTGGGGTGCGCCCGTTGTCATGACCACAAGTTTGACCCCATCTCCGATCGTGATTACTACGCCATGCATGGCATCCTGAAGAGTTCGGAGATTGTCGAGCGGGAATTCCCGACACCCGCCTACCAAGCCGTTTTGGATCAGTGGCAACGTGAACATCCATTCCATCAAAAAGCCATCGAAGAAATTCACGCATTGCTACGTGAACAAGTCGATAGTGTCGGAGCGATCGAGTGGGAGGCTGAATCCTTTGATCAGGGAAATGTCGTGATCGATCATCAGCATTACGGCAAGGGAATCGGCATCATCAGCGACCCGGGATCTCAGGACAACTATGTGGAGTATGCCTTGGAAGTCGCCAGGGACGGAGATTACTTCCTTGAAGTGCGCATGGCTGCCAAAGTCGCCCGCCCCGGTCGACTTCTTTGGGATGGTGTCTTGGAGGAAGACGCCATTCTGCAGACGACGACCGGTGGCTGGATGCCGGAGCACCAGCAATGGGTGCGTCTGGGAGTGAAACATTTGACGAAAGGGGCGCACCGTCTCCGTGTCGAATCCAAGCCCCTGATGTCCCATCTCGACCGCTTCCGCCTGCGGCGACTTCATGAGCTTGAAAGGTTCCAGGCCCTGCAGGAGCAGGCAGAGATATGGGAGGCCAAGCGTGAGTCCTGGATGGCAGAAAAACCGTCGGTGCCCATGATCATGTCCATGGCCGATGGAGAAGTGGGTAATGCCAGGGTTCACGTGCGGGGCAATCCCCATCAACTTGGAGAAGAAGTGCCGCGCGGATTTCTCAGTGGATTGACTCCAGCTGCTGCCGGATTGATGGAGAAAGATACCAGTGGTCGCTTGGAATTGGCGCAATGGATGACCGATCCGCATCATCCCCTTACCGCGCGTGTTTTTGTCAACCGGCTTTGGCAGTGGCATTTTGGCCGGGGTCTGGTTCCAACCCCTGATAATTTTGGAACGACGGGTCAGAAGCCTACCCATCCCGCTTTGTTGGATTGGCTCACACTTGATTTCATTCGGCATGGGTGGTCCATCAAACGACTGCATCGGCAGATTCTGACCTCCAGCGTTTATCAAATGTCTTCACAGGTGGAAGATCACCCCGGAATGACCCGAGATCCGGCCAATCAATATTATTGGAAGGCTCAGGCACAGCGAATGGATGCCGAATCGTATCGAGATGCCTTGATGAGTGTGGCGGGCACTCTCGATCCCAATCGAGACCGCAAGGCTCCTGTGGCTGTCAAGTCGCAGGATCCTTCTCCTCAAGATCTTTCCCAGAACCGCAAAACTTACGAAGCCTTTTCCCACCGCAGCGTCTATTTGCCAGTGGTGCGTTCCCATCTCTATGACTTTCTTACCTTAATGGACTTTCCCAATGCCACGACACCTGTAGGCATGAGATCTGAAACCACCGTACCCACCCAGGCACTCCTCATGCTCAACAGTGAGTGGATCCAGGCTCAGGCAGCTGCCCTTGCCCAACAGGTCGGTGAGTGGGGCGAAAACGACCGGGAGTGTCTGGCCAGACTTTACCGGCGATGTTACTCGCGTGATCCAAATCTAGAAGAACAGAAGCATTGTTTGGAACTGCTTCGCACCATGCAGCAGGAGAAAAATTCGGAAGAGGCCTGGAGCATTCTCTGTCATACCCTTCTGATGGCCGATGGGTTTTTGTATGTACGCTAAGAATGAGAACCATCTGATGCAGTGCAGTCGGCGTCATGCCCTCCATTCCATGGCTGCTGGTTTCGGGGGCTTGGCTTTCAACAGTCTGCTACATGCCCAACACCATGCGGCAGGTCGGCAGCATTTCCCGGCGCGAGCCAAGCGGGTGATCTTTCTATTCATGCACGGCGGCCCGTCGCATGTGGACCTCTTTGACTTCAAGCCCGCCCTCACGCGCCATGAGGGACAGGCACTGCCTTTTCCGGAGCGAGCGGTTCAATTTGCTGAAAGGGGACATGTCATGCCTTCGCCTTGGAGCTTTCGGCAGGTGGGACAATCGGGGCATTGGATGTCTTCTCTCTGGAAACATCTTCCTTCGGTAGCTGATGAGATATGCATGCTGCATTCACTGTGCGAAACCAACGTGGCTCATGGAGGTGCCTGCATGAAATTGCACACCGGCAGCGAGTCCCTTTTGAGGCCCAGCATGGGGGCGTGGATGAGTTATGGCCTGGGCAGTGAAAATCAAAATTTGCCGGCCTTCGTGACCTTGTGTCCGACCTCTCTGCATGGAGGCGTGGATAATTTTGGAGCTGCCTTCTTGCCCGCTCAACACCAGGGTGTGCCTCTTGGTACACCGGGCTACCCCAACACGCTCGCCAAGAATGCCCGCTTCCATTACATGGGGCAGGGAGATGCTGCCACCCTGCGGGTTCAGCGTGAGCAATTGTCATTGCTGAGGGCTCTGGGAAATCAGGGAACAAAGGATGCCTCGTTGGTCGATCCCCTTGAGGCACGCATGCAATCCTTTGAATTGGCTTACCGGATGCAGGTGGAAGCCCCGGAGGTGACAGATCTTTCCGGTGAATCTTCATTCACGCGGTCACTGTATGGGATGGATGAACCGGAAACCAAAAATTTTGGCCAACAATGTTTGCTTGCACGCCGTTTGGCTGAACGAGGGGTTCGATTCATTCAGGTCAGCCACGCGCACAGTCTCCCTTTCAATAATGAGCAGTGGGATCAGCACTCGCACCTGGAGCAAGGCCATGCCCTCAATGTGGCCCAAATCGATAAGCCCATCACCGGTTTATTGCTCGATCTCAAGGCCCGCGGGCTTTTGGAGGAAACCCTGGTGCTCTGGGGAGGAGAATTTGGCCGAACGCCAACCATCCAGAAAGGGGAAGGACCCGTTGGTCGCGACCATCACCCCGATGGGTTCACCATGTGGATGGCGGGCGGGGGGGTGAAACCCGGTTATCGCTACGGTGCCACCGATGAATTGGGTTACCACGCGGTGGAAAATCGATGCACCATTCACGATCTGCATGCCACCATCCTGCACCTCATGGGGCTGGACCATGAGCGCCTGACCTATCGCCACCTTGGCAGGGACTTCCGATTGACCGATGTCGAGGGAGACGTGGCGCGCTCCATCCTTGCCTAGGCAATCAGGGAATGCAGAATGTGCCCACCGATGTCGGTTAATTTTCGGATACGCCCGGCATGCTGGAAGGTAAGACGTTCATCCTCCAGGCCCATGAGGTGCAGGATGGTGGCATGCACATCACGGATGTGGATGGGTTCACCAACCGAGCGCAAACTGAACGGGTCCGTTTCTCCTGCAGTGGCCCCGGCCCTCACTCTTCCGCCTGCCATCCACATGCATAAGCCGTAGGAGTTGTGTTCCCTGCCCGGATTCTTGGGCAGGGACGGGCTGTTGACAAAAGGCGTTCGCCCCATTTCCGATGCCCAGACCACCAGGGTGTCCTCAAGAAGACCCCTCTGATGCAGGTCTTCCAACAACGCCGACACAGGCTGATCCACCTCCTGGCTGTGCTTGCGCATACCCGCTTCCACATTGCTGTGATCATCCCAACTGTGGGCACCGATCTGAACTCCGTGGACCAGAAGGGTGAAGCGAACTCCTCTCTCGACCATGCGTCGTGCCAGTAGGCATTGTCGTCCAAAGCCCCTTGTCTCATCCCTGTCGAGCCCGTAAAGCTTTTGCATCGACTCCGGCTCGGCTGAAAGGTCGACGGCCTCGGGCGCGGCCTGTTGCATACGAAAGGCCAGTTCGTAGGCTTGGATTCTGGCTTCCAGTTCGGTGTCGATGGGTCGTGCCTGCGCATGCCGCTGATTGAGTGCCCGGATGGCATCAAACTCCTCGCGCTGTTGGGAGAGGGTGATGCCTTCAGGGCGCTGGAGATTGAGGATCGGGGATCCGTGATCCCTCAAAAGAGTACCCTGGTGAACGGCTGGCAGGTAGCCGTTGGCCCACACCGCGGCCCCATTGCAGGGAGCCCCCCTTGGGTCTTGCACCACCACGTAGCCTGGCATGTTCTGGTTCAAGGTTCCCAACCCGTATTGAATCCACGATCCGACCGATGGACTGCCGGGGAATTGGCTTCCAGTGGTGACATGATAGGTGGAGGGGCCGTGATTCTGATTGTCTGTCTTGATGCCATGGATGAAGGCCATCCGGTCGCTCTGGCTTGCCATGTGTGGGAAGAGTTCGGAAAACCAGCGACCACTGTCGCCATGCTGCTGAAATGAAAACGGGCTTCCAACACACACATGAGGAAAGGAAAGCCTGCCCTGCAATTCTCCTCTGACTGAGGGAGAACCGGGGATGGGCTTGCCATGCCATTGTTGAAGCATGGGTTTGTGCTCGAAAGCATCCATTTGTGAAACTCCTCCCTGCATGAAAAGGAAGATACAATGTTTGGCCTGCCCGGGGAGATGAGGTTGTTGAGGGGTCAGCGGGTTGGCCGTCGCCTTGGAGGCTTGGGTGGATTCCTCAGCGAGCATTCCGGCCAATCCGAGCGCGCCGATGCCATTCCAGGTCTGGGTCAGAAAGCGTCTTCGATGCATCATGGCAGTCATCCGATCTTAGTCGATGTAGACAAATTCATTGAGATTCATGAGGATCCTTGCCAGGCGCTCCAATCCTCCGTCGGTTTGTGCGAACGGGAGCAGTGTTTCTTTTTCCATGGCATCCGGCCCTCTGGCCAATGCGACCTGGAAGGCGTGCTCCAGGCGCTGGTTTGGATCGTCTCCGGCCTCGCGCCTCAAGCGCGCCGCAAAGTGAGGCGCTTCTTCTTCTACCAATTGGCCATTGTACATTTCCAAGGCCTGCAATGGGGTCACTGAAAGCGCTCTTCTGGGCATGCTGTCCTCGCAGACCAGGCCGTCGAACGCCTGAAGAAAAGGCATGGTGAGCGTCCGTTGTTGATAGATATAAAGGCTGCGTTTGCGAGCCTCTGGCCCGTGTGTGGTCGCCCATTTGCTATTGGAATACTTGACTCGTTCTTCAATACCATCGGGCAAGGGAGGGAAAATGGGCAAGCCATGGCGCTCTGGGTTGAGGCGTCCGCTGACACTGAGAATGCTGTCCCGCACTGCTTCAGCTTCAAGACGACGGCGGTTGTAATAACTCAACAGTCGGTTGTCCGGATCCTGTTCCATGACATTTGGGTGGGTGGGTTCGGAGGCTTGTTGATAAGTGGAGGAGAGAACCATCAGTCGGTGCATGGCTTTGATACTCCATTTCTCGTCGATGAACTGACGGGCCAGCCAGTCCAGGAGCTCAGGATGTGACGGCCCTCCGCTGAGGACTCCAAAGTCGCTGGGGGTGCTCACCAGCCCCCGACCAAAATGATGCATCCATAAACGGTTGACCAGAACACGTGCCGTCATCGGGTTTTCCGGTGAGGCGATCCATTCTGCCAGCGCCATGCGTCGACTTCGGGTGGGCCAGCGCTTGAACGGGTCGAGCCGAATGGACGCCGCCTCCTCATGTCCGGTGAGGCAACTTAAAAAACCAGCCTGAACCGGGTCTCCAGGTTGGTCATACTCACCGCGGATCATCACATGGGTGACTGGAACGCCCGGTTCGTAGGGTGGACCGAAGGAATGTCGTAAGGACATAGCCCTGGGTTCGAGCCTTTTGAGTTGTTGGCTGGCAAACCGATTGAGGTGCTTGAGATGATGGTATTTCTCCCGTTCCTCGGCGGTGAGGTGGGATGGGTTTTCCTGATCGATCCAGGTCTCGAGATCACTTTCTGAAGGTGCTTCGGAATCTTCCGTCGTCGCCTCGGACTGCATTCGAGCTGATAAACGTTGCTTGAGGGCTTCAAAGGTCTTTTTCTGCAGTTGGATCTCCTCACGTCTTGAGGCGGCCCAGGCTTCTTCACCCTCACGATAAAACGCGGCCGGAAGAGAGCCCCCGATCTGATAGGCGTCTCCGCGATCCGGGGGCATCAGCTGCACGGTATTGAAAAAGGCCTTCATGCGGTAGAAATCGCGGGTGGGAATCTGGTCATACTTGTGGTCATGACACTTGGCGCATCCAACGGTCAGGCCGAGAAAAACCGAACTGACCGTGGAAGTCATTTCGCTCAGCATTTCGTGGCGGGTTTCGTCTCCGCGGGGTTCGGTGAAAGGGGCCAGTCGGAGAAAGGTCAATGCGACATTCTTTTCTGGTTCGACCAGAGGTAATTCGCCCGCACCCATGATCTCGGCAAATTCATCCCCAGCAATCTGCTCCTTGATGAAAAGGTCATAAGGCTTGTCCTCATTGAAGGCATCGATGACATAGTCACGGTAACGCCAGGCGTGGGGAAGGTCCGGGTCGCCCTCATAGCCGGCGGTATCTGCATAGCGGGCCAGATCCAGCCAAAACTTGGCCCAGCGCTCTCCGTAGCGAGGATCTTTCAATAGCTTTTCCACGAGTTCCCCATAGGCTTCGGCGCGCTCGTCCTGAACGAATGCATTCACCGCTTCAGGAGTGGGCGGCAAGCCGATCAGGTCAAAAGTGACTCGACGAATGAGCGTTGCCTTGCTTGCCCGAGGTGACGGTTTCAAACCCTTTTTTTCCAGAGCATCCACAATGAAGGCATCGATGCCATTGGAAAGCCCTTCTGATGGGGAGATCTCAGGTGGGGAGATCTCGGCTGGCGCTGTGTAAGGCCATGCCTGGCTAGCTTGTACTCCAGATACCAGCGCAACCATCAAAACTGAAACGACACAGAGCCGAGCCCAGGCCATGGACGTGGGTAAGCGATCGTGCAATGCATGGGAAAGCTTCATCTCTGGGAGTTGTATGATTAGTTTGTCCCTTGAATGGATGAGGATCAAGGGAGAAGCTGTTGGATGACTTCAAAGTGTTGCTTAAGAGGCTCTTGCGTTTCGGGTGGGCCATTATGGAGCCGTGTCTTGTTCTGACGCGAAAGGTCCTGTGAATGGCTCGGGTGCCACCAACGGGTGTTCCCTTGACGGCAGTCATCCAACGTTTTAAAGTCGAATATTCCATATAGTTTTATGTTTCGTCATCTTTATTCATTCTCTTTGCTGATTTCATGGACTTGCGCTCTCAGCGGCAGCACTGCCCTGTGGGCTCAGCAAAAGGTCTTGCCCGATTTTCTGGCCAGTTGGCAGGATGTGTATCGCCATCGGACGGTGGCTGACCTTTCCGCGGTCGGTATGCACACCCGGTATCAGGATTCGTTGGGTGGTGCATTCAACTTCGGTCTGGATCATTATGCGCGCTGGTCCAACGACACGAGGGATATCGCGACCATCAACATGCAGCTTTACCTGAGTCGTTTTGAGGACCATCCCAAGCCTCCGCCTTTTGCAGATGGTCCCAACGACTGGGAGTTCACACCCCGCATCAACACCATTAACTGGCACGTTTCGGGTGATGGACGATTCAACATCAAGATGGGGCATTTCGAGATGCCCTACGGAATCGAACATACCATCAACAGCAATGGCACCTTGCGGCAATTTTCAACGGGTCCCAATCTGGGAACCAAAGTCGATTGGGGCGTCACTTTCAACGGTACGTTTCCGAAGTTTCTTTATGAAATTGGTGTGGGGCGTGGATCGGGCATGGATTTTGAATCCAAAGGTGATCCGCATCTGGTGGTGGGACGCATTGGCTCGCCAGTGAACACGCAAAACTTCTGGGGCACAGGCGAAACTGCCTACGGGCTATCCTTCTATCAAAGAAACAATGCGATGGGGCAAGAGCGATGGCGAGTTGGTCTGGATGGTCAGCATTACATCGGACCGCTTGGCCTGCTGGGAGAAATTTCAGCTGGAGAGGATGAAAAAGTGGAGACTTACCTGGGATTCATAGAAGTCAATCTCAGTAACTCCGCCGAGACCCTCCTTGCCTACACCCAATACCGCTGGCAATATAAGTATTTAAGTTCCGACTGGGAGGATGGAAGCAGTGTCGCCTTGGGAGTGCGCTATGCGCCTTCGGATCGCTGGGCCTTCAGTACCCAATACAACGAAAATATCCGTGATCTGACACCTGCTCGCGACAACTACATGCTCAGTCTTCAAGCTCGATTGAGATATTGATTTCCATGAAAACATCCCCTTCGAAGTTCATCCGGTCCATCTGTTTTTTTGCTTCAGTATGGCTTCTGGCGAGCTCGCTCCCGGCTCAGGCTCAGGCTTTCTGCTCGATCCGGCAGCCCTACGCCGTCATTCAGTCGCTTTTTCCAGACATTGACAAACCGGTCTATCGTTCCTTCATGCGCGATTTCTCTAAGGAATCCGCCGAAAAACTACGTCAGCGGCATCAACTCGAATTTGATATCCGTGAACTGGGCACTCACGACATTTATGCGGTTTTCGATCAGAAGACTTTTCGTGGAGTGGCCCATTCCCGCACTGAGCAAGCAGATTACGGATTGGCCGAAGTCATTGTGGCGACGGATGAGAATCTTAAGTTGAAGGATTTCTCCTTCCAGCGTTGTCGCAGTCGTTATCGCAAGCAATTTGAATCAGAGTCGATTCGGTCGGTTTTTCGAGGCAAGACGTCCGTTGAGCTATCCGCCATGCTGCAGCCTGAGGCCGTGGATCGCTTTCTGGCCACCTACGGTTTGGAACCACGGGCCGAGCCATTGCTTCGAGCGATTCTGGTATCCTCCATCAAAACCCTGGTGCTGATCGAATCCGAATGGGGAGAGGATCTGGCACCTCTGAAGCCCTGAACCTGGCTTTTGCCCTCAAGGGCCAGGATTTGTGAGTCACCTGGTATCATGACCATTCGTACTTACCTTTTGCTACTGATCGGATTGGCGGGTGCTCTCGGTGTTTCGCTGAGTTCCATTCAGCGCTACACCAGTCAGCGGCAGGCAAGCAGTCAGCGCTCGCTTCTTGCTGCTGAGGAAGTTCACAGCAAGGTCATCCTGTGCGATCAGAATATCCAGACCCTTGCCACGGTCTGTGATTTGGTTTTCTACAGCAATCAGCAAGTCGGACAGGGTCCGGTGACCTTGATTCGCTTCATTGAGGATCAGCTCAAGGAATTGCAACCTTCCATTCAGGGCGATCCCATGTTCGTTCAAGCCAATCAGCGGCTTGAGGGAAAAATCCAGGCCATTGATAAGGACTTGCTTGCCTTGGATGGCCTCATCCGCGAAGTGGAAAAACAGGGTGGGGTGTTCAAGGACATGGCCTTCAGTCAGGCCTATCTGGAGAAAGATTTCCAGAACGCCATCACGCCGATCGTGGAGCTCCTGCAAAACTTTTCTCAAACCGCGCAATCCAGCTTTCAAACATTGTCCCAAAGTGAGGATGCGGCTCAAAAAAATCTTTTGGTGAATCTAATCCGAAATCAGGCCGATGCCCTCAACCAACTCATCAATACGGTGTGCCAGCAGGGGCAGCCTGACAATTCTCCATTGCAGCTGGAATACGAGACATTGATGGAAAGCATCAGTCTGAGCATGCGAGGCCTGGTGGATTTGTCCGAGACCTCCCTGGAGCGGAATCGTTTTCAAAGTGAACAAACCGGGATCAAAAACAAATCCCTCCTGTGGGGGGCTTCCTTGCTATTTGTCTTGTGCCTGGTTGGCGGTTTTTGGTGGGTCAAACGGGGGATCTCCAGCCCCTTGCTTCAGCTGTCGGTGGCCGCAGAAAAGGCGGTTCATTCGCATGAGCCTTATGAAGGTTATGATTCGGGGGCTCGCGAAATTCAAAATCTCAATCGATCGCTCATGCATCTGACGCATTCGCTTGAGGATCTGGTCGAAACCCGCACCCATCAGCTGGCCAAGACGGAAGCTGAAATGCGCAAGCTCTCTCACGTGGCATCCCGGATCTCGGATGCGGTGATTATCACGGGAGCCAATGGTCAGGTGGAATGGGTCAACGATGGATTTATCCGACAATCCGGCTATCAGCTAAAAGATATCATCGGCAAGAGGCCCGGCTCCCTGTTGCAGGGGCCCAAAAGCGACCCGACCACGGTGGCTTTCATGCATGCCCAGCTCGAGGCTGGCAAAGGCTTCCGTGTTCAATTGATCAACTACACCAAGCAAAACCGACAGTATTGGATTCAACTGGAGGTTCAGCCGGTTTACGACACCGAGCACCAGCTGAGTAACTATATCGGAGTGGCCAGGGATATCACCCGTGACAAGCAGGAGCTCAGGGATCAGCGACTGGAAACCATCGGAAACGTTGCCAGTGGTTTGGCTCATGATCTCAACAACATCCTTGCCCCCATCACTCTTTCCATTGAAATGCTCAAGGAGATGTATCCAGACTCCGATGAGATGGTCGATACCATCGAGCAGTGTTCCAAGAGAGCCTCTCAGATGGTTCAGCAGCTACTCAATTACGTCAAGGGGCATGCGGGAACAGTGGCGGTCTTTCAGCTCAAGGATGTCATGAATGAAACCGTGGAGTTACTGCGGTTTACTCTTCCCAAGAAGGTGTCCATCGATTTCAGCTTTGATCTGCTGGATACGCTCATTTACGGAGACAGCACCCAGATTCAACAAATGTTGATCAACCTGGCAGTCAATGCGAGGGATGCCATGCCTGGGGGGGGGCGTATTGAGCTCAGGGTCGAAAAAGTGGAACTTTCTGAACCCCAGTTTTCTTCCATGGTGCTTGTTTCAGACAAGGCGAAGCCGGGGATGTTTGCCGTCATTCGGCTTGCGGATTCAGGGACTGGCATTGAGCCTGACAAACTGGAGCGTATCTTTGAGCCCTTCTACACCACCAAGGCGCCGGAGGATGGCACTGGATTGGGTTTGGCAGCGGTCGCGGGGATCATGAAGGGACATCGCGGAATGATTCAAGTCGAGTCCAAAGTGGGGCATGGAACGACCTTCAGTCTCTTCCTTCCCATTCACCAGCCAGAGGCTGAAAAGCCCCCGCGCATGGAGTCCAAGCACGCCATGGCGTGATTACCTGCTCAGTTTTTCTGGGCCGTCTTGGCTCATTGGGAATGAAAAGCTACAGCAGTAAGGCCTACACTCTCAATTCGATTTTCGCTGTTTGACGGCTCTTGGGGCTTACAGTGAAGTTATCGATCCAGCAGGCGGTAGAAGGTCGCATTGCCAAGCAGGGCCTGTCGCGATTCACTCTGACCTTCACTCCCGGGAATATCGCGCCAGATGGCATCTTCCAGTCGTGCCTTTGCCTGAAGAACGCGTCCCTCCTTGGCTTCCCATTGAATGAGAAGCCCTCCATCGGAGAGTTGAACCGATGTGATGCGCGAGGTGTTGACAGGCTCCGTCAACACCTCCAACAGGGCTGGAAGACTTTGTACCTGGGCTCCTGAGGCGTCGCTGACCACGACCTGATACGTGCCTGCATCAATCAGCTGAACGCTGTCGATCTGAAATGTGGAACCGCGTGCTCCTGGAATGTTGAAGCCTTGATACCGCCACTGGTAGTTCAAGGGTGGGGTGCCGCTGGCCTCCACGCTCAGCACCATCTGCTGCCCTGTCTGAACGGTCTGCGAAACAGGTCCCTGAAGGATGGAAGGGCCCTCAACTATTTTGACTTGAGCTACCTCGCTGGTCACACTGCCTCCAGCATTGCTCACGACCACTTGGTAGTCACCACTGTCGGCAGGTTGGGCATCCCCCAAGGTGAAAGAGTCTTGCGAGGCGCCCGGAATATTGAAGCCGTTGAA